>OLIW01000034.1_pt1 | contig 163295 bp, 111 predicted proteins | sample 1601321 | NCBI WGS metagenome assembly OLIW01 (sample SAMEA2452114, study PRJEB22498) | human gut metagenome
GTAAGGATGATATTTTCTGTACGGTGGTACGGCCTGTAATCAGTGCATTCGAAAGGATGCTGCACGAACATCACGGGCGTTATGGAGCAGATATCATGGAGATGTATTCCACAGAATACCTACGATATGTGATAGAAGAGTACATGACATTGATACAAAAGCATCGCAAATTGTTGGTATTGCTATTTTTCCATGCACAGGGTTCTTCACTGGAAAACTTCAAGGAGAACTTCACCGAACGCTCCACATCACTTGTGAAAGAGTACTTCAGAGATATGAAAGAAAAACATCCGCAAATGAATATCAATGTAACCGACTTTTCTATCCACCTGCACACGGCATGGATGTTCACCATGTTTGAGGAATTAATCATGCACCTAGTCGGAATAGAAGATTTGGAACAGATAGTCACAGAATACATCACATTCGAAGTAACTGGTTGGAGAGAGCTTATGAAAATATAAGCTCTCTCTTTTTTTGAATGAATCTAAATATTTTTTCTATACCTCCTCCATCTTCGCCAATTCCCATCCGCTGAATTGCATTACTATGCAATGCAATCTTGTGCCTTGAATGAGTTGTTGTACCCTCGGGGCCTCAGCATAACGATGTATCTGATCAACAGCTTCCTGCCACTGGGCAGGAGCTTTTGTTTCATACTCTTTCGATGGCAGATATTTCAGTTCCAGAATATAACTGTGCGCCACCCCGCTATAGCGTTGCAGGTCGGGCATCAAAAACATATCGCAAAAGCCATGATTCAATTCCACTTCAGGAGCAACCAGATAATACGCATTCACACTAAGATAGGCAGTAAAGAAGCCTTGTATATTTCGTTCGCCCTCAATCATACTGCGTACAGAAGAATTGTCCTTGTAGGCATGGGCAATGAATTCAAGGGCTTCGCGCCATTTACCGTCATAAGACATGTCATAGAACAAATCCCTCAAATTATTTAAATTGATATATTCCTTATTCTTTGCCTGATAATCTTCCAAAAGATACTCGTAATATTGCTTACGCACATTGTTATTGGGGATACTTAGTACCAAGCGCTCTCCCCGTGTTGCTGTAATGGTCAGCATACCATAGTAGAACAGCAGACTGGGAAACATATCTGGATCTGTAATCTGACTGGCAGGGAAAGTCGTTATCAGATTTGCAACAATTTCCCCCTCTTCAGTAATCTTCCGGAGTACCCCTTTACGGTCACCATCCAGATGATCCAACTGAATGAGCTTCTTCATCTTGTTGTAATCGGTACGGGTATTAGGGTCAATCATCTGTTCGGGTGCTTTATCCAGATTCATATAGTTACGCAAATAATAAAACACCATATCACAGTTGAACATCTTCGGATCACGTGTCAAGCTCTCTTTTGCAAAACAGTAATTGTCATACCACGGCTTCATCTCAGCTATCATCGCCTCGACATCTCCCTTTAGTTGTCTGGCATCCTTATAATACTGAAACATCTCACGGACATCACTTTCGCTGAACCCCAGCATCATATTGAATTGATAATCGGTGCTGATATTCCAACCTATATTGAAGCCACTGGTCAAGTCATCCAATGTGACGGGACTTACCCCCATCATAAAAATACGCTCGAACATGCCCTTGAACTTCTTGAATATCTCCCGATAAAAACCGCTGGCATGCGTAATGGCATGATATAAATCATTTCCCTTTTCGTTGAGCACCACATTGGTGAAATTGTCATATTCGTCTACAATCAAATAGAGCGGATAGCCCTGACGGGTGGCTTCCACTTCAATCATACTCAACTTATCGGCTGCCGACTGAGAGGCAAAGAAGTTTTCAACGATACGTTCAGAATAAGCATCCTCATAAGTTGCCATGAACCCATCCAATTGACGGCAACAATAAAGGTTAAAGTTGGCTTCCAAATTCTCTATCCCGGCGCCCGCTTTAGAGAAATCAAGGAAAAGTACCTGATAGCGCCCTTGCAGTGGTGTAGGATTCTGCCCAATCCAAAGGTTCCCAAAACGTTTTTCGAATTTTGCTTTCTGTGAACTGTCATAATAAGCACGAAGCATATTCAGGAAAATACTCTTTCCGAAACGGCGGGGACGGATGAGAAATAAATTGCTGGGCTGCTGCTCTAACAAAGGAAGATACATCGTTTTATCCACGTAGTACTGGTTTTGCTCCACCACTGCCACGAAGTCTGATACTCCATAAGGTATTCTTTTCACTGCTTCCATATCACTCTGCATATTTGAATTCATAAACGGGGACTCCATGCAAATGTAGTCTATTCCTTTCGAATGAACAAAAGAAGAAAGGGAAAGTTGTAACTACAAATTAACAAACGGCACATATCCCTCAGTTACCATACAGGATATGTGCCGTTCTAAATCTAAAAACTGGTTCTAATTTTATTGAGCTTTTATTAAGAGTTCGTTATTCTTCTCTCCGTTATACCAATATGCTTTATCCTGACCGCCACTCATTGCCCAAGCCGCAAAGTCTTTATAAGCATCGAGGAAATTTCCTTTCTCAATTACATGAGCCATAGGAGCCGGGACATTCAAGCCCCAAATCAGTCCTTTTTTGTTATAGTAATAATCCCATCCCAAACCGGAATTGTCACTGGGATATGTATCGTATACCGGTTTGTATCCTCCTAAATGGATTTCGGGGCCATGATCGGCCTTTGCCAAATAGAAGTCGAAGCTTTCAAAATCAACTGAATTTACATTTACCTCCTTGTTCATGTAAATGGCGATATTCAATTGCGGAAGTTCCGTAACAAGATATTCTTTGTCCGTATTAAAGAAGGTGCTACCGGAAGGCTTTGAAGTTGCCGCAACCAAATTACGGAAGTCCATAATAACTTCGCCATCAGGACCGGCGGACCAAACTACAGTTTCAACGGATGTATTAAAGCGCTGATATACTTCAATCTCATCAACGTCTGCTGCCTTAAGGTCCTTCAATCTTACGCATGGAGCATAAGGAAAAGAGCCTCCCATAGCTCTCAACTCAATACCGAACTGTATGGCCTCATCAATCACGCTCTTACCTCTTCTACCGGAACGAAATGGAATTTGTACCCTGTAACCAAGAACAAAATCATTGAAATCGTAATCCCCTAAACTCGGAAACATATCTTCGAACATGACAGTTCCCCATCCATTTTTGGGATAGTTGATACTGCCACTTCCTCCATTTGCGTTGTCCGCCCTTGTCTCAGGACTCGGTTTGCTATCTTGGGGAAGCGTGAAATGAATTACATTGTCCTTGTCAGCAGCAGCTGCCAAAACCATTTTCTTACCATTTACCGTTTCGTATTGCAGGTAAGCTTCTTTAGAATTGGCAGGCAGGCTCAGAGGAATCGTTAGGGTTCCGTCGTTTGTCTGTAGAGTTGCCAGCATTGCATTTTCGGTACATTCCTGATCGGAGTATACTGAAACATTCGATGCACCTTGAGCTGTGATTTCGCACTGTGCATTCTTGACCATTTTCCAGTCAAACCCGCTCGGGACGACCAGGTCGGCTACTGTTTTTTCTTTTTGCGGTTGTTTGTCTGCATCATACACACTTTTCTCGCATGATGTGAAGGCTAACGTGACCAGCAATAAAGACAAGGTGAAAATCGATTTTCTTTTCATGTTGCGTTCGTTTTTTATTATGATATGTAAAATGTATGTTCTCTCTTCTAAGTAATCATTATCACAGTTGATTGAGATGTAAATTGGGTGAAGCATCGTCACCCGATCAGGTGAAACACCGTCACTCGCTCGGGTGCAACACCGTCACCAGTAATACCTACAGATCATCCGAGCGGATCTTCCTCTAACCCTCCATCAGGACCACTTCCACCGCCGGTAGGTGCCGTGCCGATATAAATCGTTTTTATAACGCTGCGCGGTACTTTCAACAGAGTGTTTCTACTGTATTGTGTCGTCACCTTCAATTCATACGTCCCCTTTGCCAGTCCGGCGGGAATGATGAAACTCAGTCGGGAAGGTTCGTTCAATACCCACAGGTCTTCAGTGATTTTGGTTATCTTACTTTTCGAGTCAGTTAACGTGATGCCTACAGAGTCGTCAGTACCGGTCACTTTCAGCATTGCACCCTTCAGGGTGAAAGCACGTCCGGCTGTGGCACTGGAATCCAATGCACGGGTGGATATATCCTGAACGCCTGCAATGTACATGGCACTACCTTTTGCACCGATAATGTTTACCACCGTATTTTTGATGGCTTCGCGAAGGTCGGCACCCACGTTGAAGTTTACCACGATAGAGTTCTTTGCCGGATTCCAGGCGGAACTCTCGATCACACCATGAAAACTGACCGAGGCATAATACAAACCAGTGTTCACACTGACACCACTCATCAGCAGGCGTTTGGTGACGCGCTTCTCCAGGTCGAAGACGTGGCGGATGGTTTCTTCCCGCAGACCGGAGTCTTCCGCCTTCATTTCGGCAATGATACGTTCCTCGTCGGCACTGCCGTTGGAGACGGGGACGAGAATCATATCCTCTTTGTTGTCCACGGTCACGGTGTTGTCCGCCAGTTGGCCGTTGATTTGATACCTGATTTCTTCTGACATAATCTCTTTTATTTTAGGGTTAATATATTCATGACAAACTATATAAGTAACGAGTCGCAGGTGATTTAGAACCGTTCACTTCGTCTGGTAAATTGCGGTGTTATAGCTGTCGCTACAGCCAAACACCGCAATCCCACAAACAGCACAACATCAAACGACTAAAGATACTTATATTATATCTACATTTCATTGATTATCATTTATCGGACTTCTAAAAACGGGATTTCTGAAATTACTTACCAAGTAATTTCAAACTACTATCCGATGCATGCGGAAAAAGCGATTTCCAAGCGCATCGCTTAGGATGAAAAAAAGACTTTTCTGAGCTAAAAGTAAAATAGTTGATGGTTCCGCTTCTAAGCTGAAAGTGGAGTGTGCAATTCGTATACCTGCCGTAGTAGAAATAAGAAGATAATATGTGTTTTTCCTATTTTAGATCATCGTGATTCTGTCTTGAAAGAATTATATCTAAAGTTTTATTAATATATCCTTGCTTATTTGTGAAAATAAGTGGATATTTGCAAGCGATTACTGCCGTTACTTGGTAAGTAATTTCGTCTCAACTTCGTGTCTTACAATATACTGTAAAGCATACTCCCCTTCCATTTACCTTTTTTCACAGCTGCGATGAGTTGTCTGTTTACTTCATCGATACGTTCATTTTCAAAAGGTTTGAGGTAAGTTTCCGTTACCCGGATGGACGAGTGTCCCAGTGATTGGCTGATAATACCAATGGACTGCCCCATGTGGTAAGCCAGCGTAGCCCAAGTATGGCGGGCGGTGTAGGAACTTACCGGTACGCCTGGAAGCATCCGTTTTACAGCTTGCTTTAATGTCCGGTTAAAGTTACGTAAAGCAATCTGGTAAGAAAGATATTGTTCCCAACCGTCCTGTATCTCTGCATCCAGGATTGGCAACAGGTAGGGAGATGAGGGGTTAGTCTTCTGTCCGAGCCCTCGTAGTAGGCGCAAGGCTTCGGGAGACAGTTTCACCCGCATCGGTTTCTGAGTCTTATGACGGAGATAGACCAGATATTCCCCCTGCAAATCCTGCCTGCGCAGATGGGCAAGGTCGATAAACGGTATCCCCCTGCACAGAAACATCAGGCGGAAATATGCCAAAGCCCTTCTTTCTTCTCTGGTCAGGTCATCGTTCTCTGCTCTCAACAACTTTTCCATCTGCCATCCACGCAGTGCACGTTTGGTTTGAGACACCACCCGTGTATGTACGCCGGCAAACAGCTGTGGGTTGTGTCCCGGTGTGCCTACAGGCATCCAGCGGTTGTACACAGCCCGCAATGAACTCATGTAACTAGTCACACTGTTCACCTTCAAGGGTCTCTTTTTCTTTTGCATCAGCCACTCCTCATAGGCTTTCAGCCGCATAGGGGTGAACACTTCATCCATAGGCAGTGGTATGCCCCTGCCACCCGCAAAATCTTGGAAGGAATGCAGCGCAGACACATAACCATGCGCCGCCGCAAACTTTCGTTCACGTTTCAGCTGTTCGGTCACAGCAAGTATGTAGGAAGCCAGATCCGTACTTCCCACATCCGTTTCTACATCTTTTGTTTTCATAAATCTCACTATTTATTAATAATAAAAACTCCGGCACAGCAGTAGCTATTACCGGAGTTTTTTCAGTCTTATGATAATTGGAACATCTTCAAGTCATCTTCCACATCACTGATGGTACCTATCTGGAAAGTATCTACCAAGACCTTTGCCACATTGGGCGACAGGAAGGCAGGCAGCGTAGGCCCTAAATGGATTTTCTTCACACCCAGGCTCAACAAGGCCAGCAGTACGATAACGGCTTTCTGCTCGTACCAGGCAATGTTATACACAATCGGGAGTTCGTTGATATCATTCAGTTCGAACACTTCTTTCAGTTTCATTGCAATGACTGCCAGTGAATAGCTGTCGTTGCACTGTCCTGCATCCAGTACGCGTGGAATGCCGTTGATATCTCCCAGAGGCAACTTATTGTAACGATACTTGGCACAACCTGCTGTCAGGATGACTGTATCTTTAGGCAATGCCTTGGCAAATTCGGTATAATAATCACGTCCCTTCATACGTCCGTCGCAACCTGCCATAACCACAAAGCGACGAATAGCACCGCTCTTCACGGCATCCACCACTTTATCTGCCAGTTGCAACACCTGATTATGGGCAAAGCCACCGATGATTTCTCCACGTTCTATTTCCGTAGGCGGCTGGCATTGCTTGGCTATCTCGATAATTTTGGAGAAGTCTTTTCTGCCTTCGGCATCTGCCTGAATGTACTTGCAACCGGGATATCCGGTGGAATTTGTTGTAAACATACGTTCTTTATATTCAGCATTTGCCAACGGAGGGACGATACAGTTTGTTGTAAACAGGATAGGGCCATTGAAAGTAGTGAACTCTTCACGCTGCTTCCACCAGGCATTTCCATAGTTGCCTACGAAGTGGGAATACTTCTTGAAAGCAGGATAATAGTGAGCAGGTAGCATTTCGCTATGTGTGTACACATCGACTCCTGTACCTTCGGTTTGCTTCAATAGTTCTTCCATATCTTTCAGGTCATGGCCGCTTATCAGGATACCCGGACGCTTCCCTACTCCGATATTTACTTTTGTCATTTCCGGATTGCCATAGCGTTCGGTATTCGCTTTATCCAGTAAAGCCATAGTCTTCACACCGTATTCTCCGGTCTGAAGCACCATCTTCACCCATTCGCCTGCCGGAAGTGATTTTGTGGCAGTGGCAGCCAAAGCATGTTGCATAAAAGTATGGATAGAAGCATCGTCATATCCCAGACGCATGGCATGTTCCAGATATGCCGCCATACCTTTCAGACCATAGGTCATCAATTCTTTCAGGGAACGCAGGTCTATGTCGGGCTCACGCAGCACACCTACGCTTTCCGCCTTGGAAGCATACTCATCACGTCCGCCCTGCCATTGCAATTCGTCGATTTCAGGCAGGGAAATACCTTTTTCTTTGGCTTCTTCTATTAAACGGTTACGCAATGCCATACCTTTATCCACCCTGTTCAGAATGCTTTCATCATCGAAGTTGGCATTTGTAATGGTGCAGAATAAGGCATCCACAACAAAACGGTTCACTTCGGCAGCTACGGGATGTCCAGCGTTACGGAACTCATCAGTAACGACTGATATTCCACGTACCACGAACATCAGCAAATCCATTGCCTTTGCTGTATGACTTTCTTTTCCACACACACCTTTCAAGATACAACCGGTGCCTTTCATTGTTTCCTGGCACTGATAACAAAACATTTTAGCTTCCATCATCTTATTCTTTTTATTTAGTTAAATACTCATGCAAAATTAGGTTGTTCTATAAATGATAATTTATAGAAGCGAATTTTAAGCCTGAAAGGCTTGCATTATATAGCGTAGGGCATCGCCCTACGTAATGTGCATCCCTTTTTCTGAGTCCTGAAAGGGCGATATAAAGGTTGATGCTTAATTGCGCCCTTTCAGGGCTTAAATAGAGATATACATAATCACGTAGGGCGTTGCCCTACGCTATGTAATATCAGGCTTTCAGCCTGTCTTGGTCTCAGCCATTCCCACCGATAAATTATCATTTACCATACTATAAATTAATTGTAATCGGGCATCTATAAAATACATTTGCATTATCTTTGGATAAGATAAGCTGCATCTCAGCATAACTTTTTCATGCAAGCATGAAAGTTCTGCATTCGATTTGCATTATCTTTGTGCAAAGATGGAGAGTTTATAGCAGGTAAATTGTCACGTATGTTACACCTAATCACAAAAAACTTAAAAAAGAATGGAACCACATATATTATTACAGATGCCATTATTTCGAGGCATAACAGAAGAAACGCTGTTAAAGTTCGTTCTGTTGCACCAACATACCCTTAAATCTTATAAACCGGGAGAGTTTATCGCCATGCAGGGAGATATTTACCGTTCTCTCTATATTCTGTGCAATGGAACAGTGCGTACGCAAATGGTCAGTGCAGAAGGAAAACAACTCACCATAGAGACTCTCCGTGCTCCGAAACTCCTTGCACCGGCTTTCATCTTCGCCTCCGAAAACCGTTTCCCGGTGAATATCGAAACCCTGGAAACTTCGGAAGTATTGATTCTGAATAAGGATGCTTTTCTAGAGTTCATGCACCAGTACCCGGTCATCATGCAGAATTTCCTGAAGTTGATTTCCGACCGGAGCTTGTTTCTATCCAAGAAACTGAACGAGTTTGCCTTACAAAGCCTGAAATCCAGATTGCTTAATTATGTAAAGATGCATGGAGGCATTGGTTCCCAACAGGAAGTGGCACATATACTTGGGGTAGCTCGTCCGTCACTGGCACGTGCCATATCTGAACTGAGCAATGAGGGCTGCATACAAATAGAAGGAAAAGAAATGTTTATTGACGAGGAGAATTCGAAGAAATACTTTTAATTCTACTTTTTCATCGTATCTTTGTACAACCAACTACCTAATATAATGAGGAAAATAACATTAACCGACAAACATCAGGAATTACTTTTCCAGATTCCGCTGTTTCGTGACCTTCCCCTTAACATCAAGCATTCATTGCTCGACAGGTTAGATATCTCCCTGTACTCGGTCGACAAAAAAGATATCATTGCCACCCAGGGAACACTCTGCAAGAAATTATATGTATTATTGGAAGGGAAACTACGGGTAGATATTATTGACGGATTGGGAAATGAAGTCATGATAGAATATATCGTTGCGGCACGTGCATTCGCCACTCCTCATTTATTCAGTTCAGACGGAGTGCTGCCGGCAACCTTTACCGCCATGGAAGACAGTACCCTACTCACCGCCAGTAAAGAGTCCATGTTTAAGCTTATCAGCGAGGAACCTAAAATATTACACAACTTTCTTTGCATCACTGGCAATTGTAATGTCTGCACAGTATCCCGCCTGAAAACCCTATCACGAAAAACAGTGCGCGAACGTTTCGTTGTCTACTTGCTGGAACACAAGAAAAAGAATTCTTCAACGGTCAACATCATTCACAATCAGGCAACCCTTGCCGAATATCTGAATGTAACCCGCCCTGCACTATCGAAGGAAATTAATAAAATGATAAAGGAAGGAATTATAGAGATGGACGGAAAGACAGTCCGTGTTCTGGACGAACCATCATTAGAAAAATACGTATGAGGAAGTTCCCCCATACGTATTCTCTTTTATCTATCTTTACCACTTCACAAACAATACTCTCGGATTGATATTTACTGAAACCCATCCCCAGTCTTGCCAGCTTTTGTGATTACCGCCTTTCACGACATCCATGGTTTCCGTTCCGCGCATGAAGGAATATCCGGCAGAGAGTTTCACATCTTTCATCACCGACCAGTTAATCTGGTAATCGACTTCCGAACCTAATGCTTTCTTCAGATTCGGCAATTTCGCCGCTGTTGAGAAATGGTGGTAGTTCAAGTCCATATCCACCTTATCGGAAGCACGGAAACGTACACCCAGACGTTTATCAAACAACCCGGGAGCATATCCGTTTTTAAAGTCAGATGCGTAGAAATAATCCATAGCTCCGTAGAACTTGTGATGTGTGCCATACAGAACATTGAATGCCTTGTACTTGTCACTGTCACCGCTGTCTCCGCTTAGATAATCGGCACTTGCCACTACGGTCCAGGTCTTGTCAATGGCATAAGCGGCCTGCAGGCTTGCCATAAAGGCAGATACCTTTTCTGCATTCAGGTTCTTCCCCATCTGGTAGTAGAAAGCACCGTCCACATTCCAGCCATTATCCTTATAAGTAATATAAGTACCCATCGTTTGCAGATAGCGGGTATGGGATTCTTTTGTTGCTGCATCTCCGGTCTCCAGTCCCAGATTCATGAATAGTAAGGATGCATCAAAGGGAGTATAATCAGATTTATAGTGATACCAGAATGTCTGCATATTTTTGTAAGGTTGTGCTCCGGCCTGCACGTAATAGGTACCACCTATCTTAGTCTCGTCATTCTGGTTGAAAGCGAGGATAAGATGCAGTTGATTATTCTTGTCGGCATATCCCAGTTTCAATGCATCATGATAGCGTCCGGCTATGTTCCAATCCAGTCCGCCCAAAATGCGTTCGTCATCGTACGAAAGGGTCTGACGACCTAATTGTGCAAAGAAGTTTTTACCGAAATTCAGTTTAGCCCATGCCTCATTCATAATGAAACGTCCATTCTTGTCAATCTGCGGATCTTGTCCCCATACCCCCACATGCTGAGCCGAGATTTTCATTTGCAAATCAGAACGCTTGTACTCCATAGAAAGTCGTGCACGGTTATTGATAAATCCTGCAGGTTCCTCTCCTTCGTTACGGGGCATCAGAGCACCATTACGATATTCTGCACGAGGTCTGATCTGGATGGACATTGTAAATTCATTCTCTTTTTCTGTTGTTTGCGTATACGCCATGCTTGGCAAAAGCATGAGAAGCATTGCCCAATAAGTAGTTTTCATAATGATTATCAGTTTAAATTATACGTATGAATGCTGACTCCCTGTGCAGAGGGCAGATAGTTTATGCCGTACCAGCACATTTGCAGCAAAACAAATGATATCAGAAGTAAAATTAAGGCCTTACGATGTAACAAAGGTTTTCCAAGGCGGAAATGTATATAAATCAGATAGGAGAACCACGTAGCGGCCGCCCATGTCTCTTTCGGGTCCCACGACCAGTAATGTCCCCACGCCTCTTTTGCCCATACAGCCCCCGACAGCATGCCTAATGTCATGAATGCCAATCCTACATAAGTCAGATTATCGCATAGGTCCATCTCCCGGCTGTCAATCGGCTTCTTCTTGAACCAAAGCAGATAAATAGCCATCACGGTAGCCGCACCCAGCATAGCATAGGCAAACATATATACGATGACATGCGGCGTAAACCACGGGCTTTGTAAAGCCGGCATCAAAGTTTTGTTATGTATTTCCGGTTTGAAGATATTGATGCAGATAAATACCAGTGACAGAATAAAACTGAAACTGAGTATCCACTTATACCTCCAACGGCTGTATGTGATGAGTCCTGCCAGTGGAAGAAAGAAAGAGTACCACAGGCGCGTCTCTCCCATGGTCCGCATAGGCGGACGCTCCAGAGAAATCCACATTCCCACAATAAAGCAAAAGAAGATAGCAAGTCCTATCAAGGTAAGCCCGCCAACAATATACGGTTTTCTTCCGCGCCAGGCGGCAAAGGCACCGAATCCCCAGAAGTGCAGGGCGGCAATTGAAAACGGTACAAAATAATCCCACGTCATTCAGCGTCCTCCTCTTTTCTTTTTTGTGCGTTAACAAACAGACAGATAGCTCCCAGCACCATCATGATAATACCCGTATAGACAGCAGGCAGCCACGGATCACGTACCAGTTCAAACACACTGATATCGCTCCAACGCCCTTTCGTATCATCATAACTCAATTGATAAATATTCCATCCGGCCACATTCAGAGGATGGTTCACTGCAATCGTATCTTCCACCTGTTTGCCGTCTTCCGTGTAAACTTTCACTGTAGAAGCAAAACGCTGCGGCTCGCGTTCCGGCATGATAAGGCTTGTCAACGAATCCAGACGCAATGCTTTATATGGGAAAATAAAACTACCGCAACTTACCCAGCCCTCCTTTGCAGTTTTCGTCTTTTGATTGATAACCTGCAAATAAACGGCATACGTGGCTCCCATCGAATGAAATTCGGTAAACTTCACCGTATCTTCCGTAGCCACAGAAGCCGCCCAGGGAATCGTTTGCCGGATAGTCACCAGCCAATCGGACAGTTGCCCATCCGTTACACCTTCTTCCAGCAACAAATGTTCCGGTGCTTTCTCAGGTAATGTACGTCCTGTTTCATTATCAATCAGCATCAGTTTCGGAGGATACTCGTCAATCGTGAAGTCTTTCAGTTCAATGGCCAGTGGAAGTTCTATCAATTTACCGTGCTCATCCATTGCACGCCATTCGGCATTATCTATCCGGGTTGTCATTTTCAGCCGCTGCATATCGGCATTTCCCAAGGTTGCCGTAATCAAGGCAATGAACAGCCCGGCATGATTCAAAAGGAAAGCAAGCTTCTTCCATCTGAATGGAAATCCGGCACGAAGCGTGGTCAACCCCAGTACAGTCACCATCCAGATATAAAGCAATACAAAAGGCCATGCCGAAAGCATTCGCGAAAAGCCAAGCATATCTGCCGGATGACCGGAAGGGAGCTGACGGATAAGTCCCATCACCACCGTAATGCCCGCCACCCATAAAAGAGAAGAGACAGCTGATGTATAATGACTCATCCAACCGAAGAAATAGACACGTTTGCGCAGGCAATGCATGGCAACTATTCCGGCTATATATAAAACCAGAACAACGATGTTCACCGGATAGGCAAACAGACTCCAATCTATTTCACCAATTGTAATCTGTAGCAGCCATCCTGTCACCAACAATCCTGCGCCTATCAGGTATCCTTCTTTAAATCCCCACGGTCTGATCCACATATCTCTGTTTTATTTCTGGGCCAGGCGACCGTTAGCTTTCGCTTTTTCCAGCCACGCAGGTACAGTTGTTTTCAAGAATTTCTCTTTAGCAGCTCTTTCCGCATCCATGTCGAGACCAATGTATTGTTGCGCTTTCTCTTTGGTTGAAATATCCGGCATCGGCACATCATCCGTAAAACCATGCTTAGCCAATACTCTTGATACAGCCAGACGAGCCTGCATAGCCTTATCCAGTCCATGTGAAAGGATACGTTGGATTTCCTGCGGAGCATGGAAAGAACCACCGTGAGAAGCCACACCGAAATCCCAACGCCACTGCGCCTGACGGATAAGGGCAAGTACATCTTTCATCTGATCTTCCGTAGCACCCTTGTCCCATGCAAACTTAGCTTCGATATGAGCCTTGGCAAGTTCCTGTTCCAAACGGTTACGTATTTCGTTAGCCTTACGTTGGCGTTCGTATACATTGTTACGCAATGTTGCTTCACTTTCGCGATGGCAAGTCTGACAAGTGCGGTCTATCATCGCCAGCGGGCTTTGAATATGGTGATCGCTGAATTTCACACCACCTTCGCTCTTATAAGGCATGTGACAATCTGCACATGACACACCTCTCTGACCGTGAATACCCATCTGACAGATTTCATAATCAGGATGCTGCGCTTTCAATATCGGAGCACGGCTCAGTTTATGAATATAGTCATAGAAACCTTCATTATCATAATAAGCCTCCATATCTTCCACAGTAAAGCCTTTATCCCAAGGGAAAGTCAGGTACTTACCATCACCTTTGAAGTAATATTCCACGTGGCACTGCGCACAAACCAGCGAGCGCATTTCCTGCGGAGTAGCTTTCGTAATATCCTTACCCTGGCGTGCAAAAGCCTCGATCAATGCCGGACGGCTGATGTGCAGATTCATATTTTCCGGTTCGTGGCAATCGGCACATCCGATAGGATTTACAATCTCATCACCCATTGCTCCCCACTTATTATTATAGAATGCATCCACACCGATAGCCTCCATCATACGAGGAACATCCGGACTCTTACATGTCCAGCAGGTAGACGGTTGCGGGCCATCTTCGGGAGTAGCAGGTGCACCCGTACGAAGACTTGCCGTAATATCCTCTATCGCATGCATATGGCCACGCGGAGTCGAATAGTCCTTTGAGAAAGCATATCCTGCCCACAGAACTACCATTTCAGGACGTTGCTCCAATACATCGACTGCAATGTTTCCGTTGAATTCACTCTGGAAATCCGTCTTCGCTGTTTCCGTCCAAGTCTGATATTCACGGGGGAAATCACTTTTGAACACTTCATTACGGGCTTCAATGCCTGTAATAACAGTCCTGCGGTTATTGAACACACTTTCTAATTCCGCCCGCCTCTCCATCAGTGCGGAAACACATAATCCTAATACAAACACGACTACCATCGAACCACCGAACAGCAGCCAGCCTTGCCATGACTTCAATTTCTTTTCCATAAGTATATTGATTTTATTTCATTATTTCTTAAGCATCTTTTGCAGCCAGTCCGGAACGGGCGATTCGGGATAAGGTACCAGTGCATTGGGAGTAGATGACAACGAATTGCTTCCACCATGCGGCACATCCCGGTGACAATCCCAGCAAGCCTTACCCTCGCCTACCTGAGACATCATATAATCTATTTTTCCGGTTTTCACAAACTCCGTATTCAACTGCGTATGGCAACGAATACAGTTATTCATAATCACCTCTGAACTGGCTTCATGCGCCCTGATAACCTGCGGCTCGCTCTTTGTCAAAAAAGCAGCTACATGCTTCATACCGTCCATCCCTTTGAATGTCCATTTCTTAACGGCATTCTCATGAGGAACATGACAATCATTACAAGTGGCATCCCGACTATGTGAACTGTGGAACCATGTAGCGTAGTAAGGTGCCATAATATGACAGTTCACGCACGCTGACGGCTCATCCCCCAAGTAGGTATGCGCCTGCAGCAAATACATGAACAAGCCTCCCCCGCCTACCACAACACCGCAGATTATTATCGCAGCCACTTTCCATTTGTACGAAGGTAAAAACCTGTTTATAAATGACAATTTCTTCATAGGAAATAGTATTTTTCACAAAAGTAGGGGCTTTATTTTTAAAAAAGTGTAATAATGATTACATATTTTACACAGTCTTGCGCTATCTTTGAAGAATTCAGTTGAGTGATTATCCACCCTCATCCGTATATTCTTTAAACACCTAATGTTATTGATAAAATATGAAAGCACTTAGTTTATTGATATGTCTTCTCTTTTCAGGGATATTACAAGCTCAGGAGGCGGCAATCGCCTTCCAGCAGCAATTGCCGAACAGCCATCCGCGTTACCTGACAGATAGCAACGGTAAGAGTGAAACCCTGAATCTGATAGAAAAAGAAGATTGGGCAAAAGACGTATTTGAGAAATTGAAAAGGCGAACCGATCTTTATGCTAACCTGACAGACGCCCAACCGGACTGGTTACTTTCGCGCCTTGCCATGTATTGGAAGTCTCATGCTACGGATGTATATATAAAAGGTGAAACCTTCGACCATGCCGGAGGCGAAAAAGCACCGGCACCCACCGTTCGCTATACCGGTACGCGTGGCACATTCGCCACCCACGGACGTCCCCGTCTGGAAGATGTAGTGCCATACGATGATGATGCTGAAGGAAATGTGACATTTTGTAACAATGCCCTGCCCGGCCGCCCTATGGAGAGTGTACATCCTTCTAAAACCGGTCGCAACATTGAAAGCCTGAACCGTGAAATCATGGGTATCGCCCGTGATGCCGCCTTCCTTTACTGGCTTACCGGAGAAGAAAGATATGCAAAACTTGCCGCCGGAGTATTCGATACCTATATGACCGGTATCTATTACCGGAATGTTCCTATCGACCTCAACCACGGCCATCAGCAAACGCTGGTAGGAATGAGTTCTTTCGAGGTTATCCACGAAGATATTCTTTATGATATCGTTCCCCTTTACGATTTCCTGTATGACTACCTAAATACCCGGCATACCGACAAGATGGATATATACGCAGGAGCTTTCAAGAAATGGGCGGACAATATCATTGCAAATGGTGTTCCTCACAACAACTGGAACCTGATGCAGGCTCGCTATGTCATGAATATCGGTATGATACTGGAAAACAATAAGCAATATGCCGATGGTAAAGGGCGCGAATATTACATTGATTATGTACTCAACCGTTCCAGTATCCGCCAATGGAGTCTGACTAAATTAGCCGATTATGGCTTCGATCCGAAGACAGGTATCTGGGCCGAATGTCCCGGGTACAGCAATGTAGTGCTGAATGACTACACCAGCTTTGCTACCCTCTTCGACCGGAATCTTAATTATGACCTAGTGAAAGCAATGCCGGTTCTCTCTAAAGCGGTAATCGCTACTCCGCAATATTTGTTCCCCAACCGGATGATTTGTGGTTTCGGCGATACCCACCCGGGATATCTGAACACCAATCCTATATCCCGCATGATACGAAACGCACAGCACAACGGCAAGAAAGAGCAAGAAGAATATTTCACTGCCATGCTGAAATGCTTCCATCCTGATGCGGGAAAAACTAAAGACAACAAAAAAAGTGTCCCTGTTTCTATCAATTCTTTCTTTGATGAAAAGCCATTGGAACTGAATCCCAATATCGAAGCCGGAAAAATAGAACAATATGTCTCTCCCTTCTTCTATGCACCGAACGTTTCCTGGCTGGTACAACGAAACGGAATGAATCCCCGTAACAGCCTTATGATATCTCTGAATGCCAGTGAAGGAAACCACATGCATGCCAATGGCATATCCATGGAGCTTTATGGTAAGGGATATGTTCTGGCTCCCGATGCCGGAATCGGCCTTTACTTATACAGCGGACTGGATTATCTGGAATATTACTCTCAATTTCCCAGTCATAACACGGTTTGCGTGGATGGCATTTCCAGTTACCCGGTTATGAAAAGTAATCACTCCTTTGATCTTAAATCCAGTTTCCCTGTTTCTTCCGAACCGGGAAAAGCTTTCACTTCCGTAACCTATAGCGATGTTTCTTTCCGTGAACCGGAAAGCCGTGCCGACCAGACCCGCATGATGAGTATCGTCACTACCGGTCCGGAAACCGGTTACTATGTAGATATCTTCCGCAGCCGGAAAGAACGTGGTGGTGATAAAATGCATGATTATTTCTATCATAATCTGGGGCAAACCCTAACACTGACAGGCACAGACGGTGCAGACTTGAATTTGCAACCCACCGAAGAACTGGCCTTTGCCGGTGCTCACCTTTATGCTTATTCTTATATCTATGATAAAAGGTCAGCTACTACCGACAAAGACATAAAAGCTACATTTACCATTGCCATGCCCGACAAGGATGACATTTCAATGAACTTGTGGATGAAAGGAGAAACAGATCGGGATGTTTTCACCGCCCTGTCTCCCATGACGGAAGGTTTGAGCCGTACCCCGGGGATGCCATATAATATAAAAGAACAGCCTACCCTGACATTTGTAGCCCGCCAGAAAGGAGAAGCCTGGAACCGACCATTCGTCGCTATCTATGAGCCCTCATCCGTAAAAGAACCCGGTTGCATTGCCGAAGTAAGCTTCCCCGAAGTAAAAAGTAAAACGGAAAACAGTGCCACCAGCATATGTGTTGTACAAAAAGATGGACGTATAGATTATATCCTGTCATCAGATACCCCCACGGATATCTGCACCAGTGGGAAAATGAGTGCACAAGCCACCTATGCTTTATGGGGAAATAAAAAGGGCGATGACTGTACCTTCTTTTTAGGACATGGCACTTTGCTAAGTACCCCGAATGTAGTTATCAATGCGGAAACTCCCGCAGAGATATTACTGGAATTCAAAAAAGGGGCATGGTACTATACTGCATCGACTGATTGCACCGTCAGTATTCAAAAGAAAACGTACAAGCTAAAAGCCAATACAGAGGAAAAGATATTGAAGTAGAATTTTATTTAATGATTAATTGATTGTATTATATAATTAGAAAAAGAAATAGCAAAAGCATCAAGGTTATATCAACTTCCTATCGAAACCTTGTCAAGTCCGTATCATCTCCGTGTCTATAACCAAGGAGAAGGTACGGACTTGACAGGGACTTGGTACGGGCTTGGTATGGACTTGGTCATAAACCAACAGATCGGCAGAGGATTTCCGTCCTCTGAATTATCATTCTAAACCTAAACGTTTTCGTTCTTTTTCCTTATATTTGCTTGCAGAAACATAATACATAGAAACGAAATATAATATATAGTGAAAAACATATCAAAATATATCATCCTGTTATTCCTACTGTTTAGCTTCCTGCCGGGCTATTCCCTCCCCTCTGTATTCCGGGGACTGTCCGTCACCGAAGGGCTTTCCGACTTAGTAGTGAATGCACTTTATAAAGATTCCATTGGTTATGTTTGGATAGGTACCGGCAATTCTCTGGAACGTTTTGACGGCACACGCCTGAAACATTTCCTGATTTCGGGAGCAAATGAAAAGATCAAGCGAGTCAATGCCATTGCCGAAATGGAAGGCAACCAGATATGGATGGGAAACGGCATGGGACTTTGGCGGGTGAATACCGAAAAAGATATTCTCGAACCGATTGCTGCCGAAACATTACACTACGGTGTCCGCACACTTCTACCCGATGGAAAAGGTACTTTATATATAGGTAGCGAAGCCGGTCTGTTTATCTATAAAAACGGGAATCTGGACCAGGTACTTATAGACCCCAATGTCCTTTCGGCCTCTAATGTCATCACCGGACTCACTCTGGGTGAAGAAGGTCTTCTCTGGATATCCACCAACGACGGACTTTATTCCCTAACATTGGCTGACAAGAAAATTACCCCGTATCATAATATAGTAGAGGACAAACATTTTTGCTCTTACAATAACATCACCCGTATTGGCAACGTAATTTACCTGGGTACAATGGGGCAAGGCATCATCTGTTTCGACATACAGACGCATAAGTTTAAGCATTTTGTCGACGTAGGCTGTAATGTGATATCTTCCTTATCCAGTGATGGTAAAGATATGTTGTATGTGGGTACCGATGGAAACGGGGTTCATTTCATTTCGACCCAACAAATGAAACTTCTACGCTCTTTCCGCCATGAACCGGGAAAAGAAGAAAGTATCCGGTCCAACTCCGTATACTCACTTTTGGTAGATCGTGACGGCCTCATCTGGATAGGCTTCTATCAGCTGGGACTGGATTACAGCCTATACCAAAGCGGACTTTTCTCTACTTACAGTTATCTCCCGTATTTTGACTCCAAAGATATGCCCGTCCGCAGTATCGCAATCACTGAACATGAAAAGTTAGTCGGCTCCCGCGACGGTTTATTCTACATAAACGAAGAGCAACGGCGTTTCAAAAACTTTAAATCTCCCGAATTGCGTTCCAGTATGATCTTCTGTATCTACAAGTTTCAGGATAAATACTATATCGGAACTTATGGCGGCGGCATGTACATATTCAATCCTACTGATCTTACTATCCACGACTTCGAACCTGGTGAACCGCAACCTTTCATGCGGGGACAGATTTTCTGTATAAAGGCTGATGCAAAAGACCAATTGTGGATAGGTACCTCAATGGGGCTCTATTGCTATAAGGATGGAAAAAGAATCAAACACTACACCAGTGCCAACTCCAAACTACCTGAAGGGAATGTTTACGAAATCTATTTCGACTCCACCCATAAAGGATGGATTTGTACGGAAAATGGCATGTGTATCTGGGACCCCTCTTCCGAAAGTCTGAAAACCGACATCTTCCCGGAAAACTTTATTCATAAAGAAAAGATCAGAGTTGTATATGAAGACTCCGACCATAATCTTTATTTCCTGCCGGACAAAGGCAGTATGTGTATATCCGATCTCTCCATGAGCCGTTTCAGAAGGTTGCAACCTGATACACAACTGGAAGGAAAAGATGGTATGTTCATATTGGAAGATGACGAAAAATGGCTCTGGATAGGAACCAATAACGGACTCTACCGCTACGACAAGAAAGAAACTTTTATTCCTTACAATTTCATAGACGGTATTCCCAGTTCTATTTTCACATTGTGCCCTCCCGTACAGGACCAGCAGGGCAATATATGGATGGGAAATTCCAAAGGTCTGATTTATATGAATTTCAAGGAAAATAATCAGATGAAAAGATACACTTATCCACTGACTATTACAGATATTTACGTCAACGGAAAGAAGTCGCTTCATCCTGTTATTGAAAGTGGAAAAGTTCCTGAAATACAACTTGAATCTTCCCAAAACAACCTGACTTTTCATTTCTCCGGTTTTACCTATACCGAACCGGCTTATATGACTTATGAATATAAATTGGAAGGTGAAGATGAAGACTGGCAGATACTGACTGGAAAGTCGGAAATTACTTATTATGATTTGTCATCCGGAAACTATCTTTTTAAGTTACGTTATATCGGAAACCCTGATTCTGAAGTATGTACAGCTGTCCACATTGCCTACCCTGTAGAAACATGGAGTATTATTGCTATCTCTATTGCTTTAATCTTTATCGGCTATATCTACTATCACCGAAAAAGGAAAGCTCAACAAATCAAAGTCATTCAACCTCAATTGCCGAAGGAAATACAGGAAGTTGAGAAGCAAGAAAAGACAGCTGAAGTAAAATACAAAACCAACAAGATAAGTGTAGAGGAATGTCAGCACCTGACCGAGAAACTGGAAGCCTTGATGCACCGTGACAAGCCTTACACCAACCCCGATTTGAAAATAGCTGACCTGGCAACTATGCTCGGCAGATCGGCCCATACCCTATCCTATCTATTCAATCAACATTTGAATCGTAATTATTACGATTACATCAATGACTACCGTATTGAGGAATTCAAACGTCTTATCAATGAAGACGAATATTCCAAATATACGCTGGGGGCACTTGCCGAACTTTGTGGTTTCAGTTCACGCGCCTCTTTTTTCCGCTACTTCAAGAAAGCTACCGGCATCACTCCCAATGAATATATCCGGAGTATCGGAAAGAATAACGAGTAATCTATATAGTATTAAGGCATATTCTATTATTTTCCGCAATAATCTTACTGTATATTGAAAGATTATTGCGGTTTTTATTACAGTAAATGGAAGGAATATAGAAAAAGAATCATTAAAAGTTTGATAATAGAATAGTAATATGAAAGTTTTCAGCTAATACTCTTCAAAGAGTCTCAAATTATTAATTGATACTATGAGTCGCAAATTATTAAACTACTAATTATTAGTGACTTAATTTATTTTTAGTCCAACTTAATGAAGTGAGATTTGTTAAGCACTCTAAAGAAATGTTTTCCATTTTTTAGCTTTTATATTTGCAATCGTAACGCTAATGTAAAACGTAACCAAAGTCTGAAACATGGAAAACCCAACGATGACATCCACTCAATTAGTAGCTGACTCTTACGCGAGTTATCATCGCTCTGTTTATCTCTATATCTATTATAGAATAAATAGTAAAGAGGAAGCCGAAGATTTATCTCAAGACGTATTTCTGCGTCTGATGGACTACAAGAAAATGCTTCGTCCGGACACCGTGAAATATTTCATTCACACCATAGCCCGCAACCTGGTGAACGACTACTTACGCCGCCACTATAAGAAACAGGAAATAACCTCTTATATGTATGAGCATGCAGTAACCTACACGAATGAAACCGAAAGTCAGATTATTGCAAAGGATTTACTATCCTTAGAAAAGCGTAAACTACAAATGCTTTCCGACCAACGCAGGAAAGTCTATGTACTGAATCGCTTTCAAGATAAATCTGTCTCAGAAATTTCCATGAGTCTGAATATCTCCCATCGTACGGTTGAGAACCATTTGTTCGCCAGCCGTAAGGAGATACGAGAATTCATCAAACAATGCATCTAATTAGATTAATTATAAGACTCTATTTTAATTTTAAATTTAAGAATTATGAAGAATGATTTTCTAAAGTTCTCATCGAAAAGAAATCTGCTCTCTGCGATGATTATTTGTTGCCTATCTTTCGCGTTTAGTTCTTGTGATGACGAAGAAGGGCGAATCAAAATTGATGATTCGGCACCAGCCAAAGTCACCAACATTACTGCGACTCCCGGTCCGGGAGAGGTCATGCTGTCCTGGACTAATCCAAGTTCCTCCAGCTTTATGTATACAAAAATAGAATATACAAATGCAAGAGGAGAAAAGAAATACACAATGGTATCTAAAGAAAAAGCCAATGAAAACAATGTTTCCACAGCCACAATCAAAGGCTTTGCAAATACCAATGAACAAAAGTTCGAAATATTTGCCTGCTCTGTAAGAGGGAACAATGCTGGAGCTGTTGAAGTATCTCAATCACCAGGTAGCCCTGCTTTCCTAGAAGTAGTCAAAACTGTCAGTCTCGAACCAGTACTCGGTGGTGTACTTGTAAATTATGAAAACAAGTATAACAGTACTATTCTGATAGCATTGAACTTCTATGAAGCAGATAATGAAAGCAAGGCAGGCTCCATCAAGTTTGAAGCTCCAGCCAATTCGAAAGGTCCACAACTCGTTATGCTTACCGACGACAGCAGCAAAGAGTTTTTGAATGGCGAATGTATTGTCAAAGTCAGTGCTGAAGATGAATACGATAATGCATCAGAAGCCAAAGAATTAAGAGCAACACCTATACCTGCCGTAAAGTTCGACCGTAGCAACTGGAGTTTCCCCGGATACAATGAAAATTCCAGTGATGGCACTATAGGTTACAGTTCACAAGAAGCTATAGGTGAAGGCGACAAAGACGGTTTAAAGAACGGACGTGTAGCTTCTATGATAGATGGTAGCCTGAACACTTACTGGCATGCTTCATGGAAAACTCCTTCAACCAGTTATCCGCATTGGTTCATCCTTGATATGGGTAAAGAAGTCACGATAGCAAGTGTGGAACTAACACGCCGCCAAGGTGATGCCAGAGGACAAAAAGGGCAGATAATTTATACTTGTACCGAAGCCGGCGCAACTGATGCAAACAATCCGGACAGTTGGAGATGGGTTGATCATGGTTCATTTGTCTTTAACCCGAATATTGATGTTCCGCAATCCTGTGGTTTAACGACAACGCCCAAAGCCAGATATATCAAAGTTTATTTCGGAACAGAACATAAAGGCAGTGGCGCTCAGGCAATGCTTGCCGACCTGAACGTATATGGTGCCGAAGAATAAATCTAATACTAATAAGTAAACATATTTATATCATGAGAAAAAGAATCATATTTGCGACAGCTTTATGCCTGACAATAGCATCCCCTGCATATAATGTTCAGGCAGCAACAAATGTGGCACAAGAAGTGAAGCAAGAAGGTACCATACGTGGTAAGGTCATTGATAATACCGGAGAACCCGTCATCGGTGCCAATGTCACGGTAAAGGGCACGACTAACGGAACCATTACCGATATAGACGGAAATTTCACTTTAACCAATGCCAAAGGAACTTTAGTGATTTCCTTTATTGGCTATAAAACCGTGGAAGTTCCCATCGCAGGAAAAAACACCATCAATGTCAAGTTACAAGAAGATTCCGAACTATTGGATGAAGTAGTTATCACCGGTTATGGTAGTGCCCCGAAAGCATCTTTAACCAGTGCCATCACACAAGTGAAAGGTGAAGATGTATTCAAAAACAGAGGTATCGCCAATACGACTGTAGCTCTTCAAGGCGAAGTTCCGGGATTGGTTGTAACACGCAGCTCTACCCGTCCGGGTAGCGAAGGAGCTGCAATAAAGATTCGTGGTGATGTTTCTTTAAATGGTAATGATCCGCTGGTCATCATAGATGGCGTTGCCGGTTCATTAAGTGAATTGAACTCTATGGATGGCAATGATATTGAAAACATTTCTGTACTGAAGGATGCTTCGGCTGCTATCTACGGTGCACGTTCCGCGTCCGGTGTAATATTGGTGACTACCAAACGTGGTAAAAAAGGTAAAGCACAGGTATCTTACAGCGGTACTGTCAGTCGGACTATTAACGGTATTCAGGCACCTCTTACTAATAATCAAGAGTGGTTGGACATGTTCTTTGAGGCACAATATTATGATACGGCTGCCAGTAATCCGAATCTGACAGATCCTCGAGAAATTTATCAAAATATAAACTGGTGGATATTTAATAGTTTTGGAGGAGGATCAGTAGCAAAAAATAGCAAAGGTGAATGGAAACCAAACTACAAAGATATTGATCCAGATACCAATGCTCCTATGATGTATAAAGGTGACAAACTCTTCAATGCTTTACGAACAGGAAGATCTCTTTTTGCACAAAACGGGAGTAAGATTGAAAGTTGGATGCCTAACAACTATATGTTGGATGCATTCTATGGACAAGCAACGTCACATAAACATTCAGTCAGTATTTCCGGAGCAGATGAGAAATTTGCATATAGAGCCTCTTTAAGTTATAGTGATGCTCAATCACAGTTAAAAGTAGCCGAAGACGGTGAAAAGAAATATGGAGCGCGTTTGAATACGGATTACCAGCCGACTGACTTTTTAAAGTTTGAAACAGGTATGTCCTACGAAAAAAGAGATGTCACAACTCCAAGTACAGACGTAGGCGGTGGATATTTTGATCCCTGGTTCTGGGCTCTATTAAATGAAAACGGAGATGCTTATGATACTTTCAGCGGAAATCGTAATCCCTATGGTGGGTTGCTACAAGGTGGTCGGAACAACACTTCACTCGCTACTTTTCGCGCTACGGGAAAGGTAACATTCGATTTTGACAAATGGGTAAAAGGATTCGATATTTCAGCCACCGGTGCTTATAAACTGGTTCGTGAAGATTATACGGAACAGAAAAACGCAGTACAATATTATGACTGGGTAGGAAATCCAACTGGCAATAAGCAAGGTCCCGGTTCACTGAAAGAGCAAAACAAAAAATGGGAAAATGTTACTTTGGGAGCATTTGCCAATTATGACCGTACATTTATGAATGTTCATCATGTAAAAGCTATGTTAGGTATGTCTGCTGAACAGGAAACTTACAAACAAATTGGTGCAGTACGTAAGATGGGTCCCCTTTATCCCGGTTCCGATTTGGTCGACTTGGATGTATGGGTTAACGGTACCAACAATGAAGCCTACGGTGGACAAAGTTCATGGGGATTCGTTTCTTATCTTACCCGCTTGAACTATGACTATGCCGGTAAATACTTGTTTGAGTTCTTGGGACGTCGTGATGGTTCTTCCAAATTAGTGAAAGAACAGCGTTGGAAAAATTTCTATTCGGTTTCCGGTGGCTGGATTATCTCAAATGAAGACTTTATGAAAGATTTTACTTGGTTGAGTAACTTGAAGCTACGTTACAACTATGGCAAAATGGGTAGTGTGAACGGCATCGGCAACTACGAATCTTATGCACTTATCAAAACTGAAGGTACTTTACTGGGTGTCAGTCCTTCCTCCCATACCTCATTAAAACTGGATGGTATGCGTTCAAACGAGCGCAGTTGGGAAACGATTGAAAGTCATAATGCCGGTATAGATATTGCTTTTCTGGATAATCGGTTGAGCGGGTCATTCGATTACTTCGTAAAGACCAATACAGGCATGTTTATCAGTGTTACTTATCCTTCTATCCTCGGAGCCGGTGCACCCAAAAGTAACGATGGCAAGTTCCGTACAAAAGGTTGGGAAGCAATGGTAAACTGGAGAGATCAAATCGGCAGCGTGAAGTACAATTTAGGTTTTTCTTTGGCAGATTATAAATCAAAGGTATTGCAATTTACAGATATGACCAACGTTCCATTTCCGGGAAGTTTAGGTAGTGGTGACCGTATTGAAAACTGGAATGGCAATGCAAAGAATTACTATCTGGTAGGCAGATCCCTAACACCGGTTTACGTATTCCAGACAGACGGTATTTTCCAGACTCAAGAAGAAGTCGATGCATATTATGAAATGTATTATTGGAATGCCGATCACACCGCACCGAAAGCAGGTAACATCATTCCTGCACCAGCTGATTCGGGTACCGGCCGTCTCCGCCCGGGTGCTCGCAAGGTGGTCGATCTGGATGGTGACGGTGTCATTACAAAGGATGACATTTATTATGCAGGTGACAGAGACCCACATCTTACTTTCACAATCAAAGCCGGATTGGAATGGAAAGGAATTGATGTTAATGCCTTCTTCCAAGGAGTGGGAAATCAAGTGATTTTACGTCAAGGTCAGATACCATACCTTTGGAGGACTAACTACGTAATGCAAAACAAAACCTATATGGGTAAGACATGGACTCCGGACAATCCCAATGCTGAATACACTATTGCCTCACGTGATCAAAATTTCAACTCATGGAATTACCAATATAAAGATATCAGTTTACAGAAAAACAGATACATCCGTCTGAAATCACTGGTAGTAGGCTATACCCTCCCCCAACAGTGGACAGCTAAAGCCGGACTAAGCAGGGTACGACTCTATTTCTCGGGTGACGATTTGTGGGAATGGACCAAAGTTAAGGACGGCTACGATCCTGAATACGGAGCAGAAACCAATAACTCTTTCCCGTTCAGCCGTTTACTGTCATTTGGCGTAGATGTAACTTTCTAAATGAACCCTTAAATACGAAAGATATGAAAAGTATAATAAACAAAATATTTATAGCTTCGGCATTGACTCTTTTTTTGTCAGCTTGCAGTGATTTCCTAAACAAAGAGCCTTTATCGCAGGGCACGGAAGCAATTGTCTTCAAGACTCCTGAGCATTTCGAACAGGCAGCTTATAATTTATACGACCTGTATGGGTGGGATTATAATGCTATGGATCGCAACCTTGATATTTCAGGTTTGGGAAGTAACGGTGGTGGTACTGCTCCCGAAAGTAGTGGCAGTTGGGGAGGCCCTTATGGGCAAATCCGTAATTGTAACATCTTGCTCGAAAAAGCGCAGACTTATGCAGGAGATCAGAGTGCAATAGCTCATGCTGTAGGAACTGCTTACTTTTTTCGTGCTTGGCAATACTTTAAACTTTTGAAAACATACGGAGGGGTTCCTATTGCAGACCATTCTCTGGATTTATCGGATCCCACACTGCACGCTCCTCGTAATAGCCGTTATGAAGTAGCCAATTTTATTATCAATGATTTGAAAACAGCTATTTCATTACTTACGAAAGAATCAAAGATTCCCGATGCAGACAAAGGAAAAATAAGCAAAGAAGCCGCCCAAGCTTTCCTGGCAAGAGTAGCTCTGTATGAAGGAACGTGGGAAAAGTATGTACCAAACATAGGATACGACCTCGATGGTGACGGTAACAATACAGGAGCGGGTACTGTAAAGCCAGAAGGCTATCCTTCTGTAACGGATTTGCTGACTCTGGCAAAGGATATGTCAAAAGAAGTTATTAAAGAAGCTGAAACCGGAACTTACAAGCTCTGGAATGAATGCGACTCATTGAGTTATTTCTATCTCTTTAACATTGATGACACGGATGGTAATATTCCTAACTTCAAAAGCAAAGGAAAAGCTACTAACAAAGAATTTATCATTTATAAGAAATACGATTACAACTTGGGAAGACCGAATAAAAACATATCGCATACTGTCATTGTAGGTTTAGCCACGTCTATCAGCCAACAGTTCGGCGAATCCTTCTTGTGCCGCAACGGTCTTCCTATCCGTATCAGTTATACCGGTGACATGGCAAATGCGCAGAATAACCCGCAGTTTGGAGGATATAAAACATTCGTCAGCGAATTCCGCAACCGTGACTATCGCTTTGTAGGGTGTACCACTTCTATCCCTGACCGTACATTCTGGAGCAGTCGTACAGAAGACGGACGTCAATTAACAGTTGCCGGAAAGCCTTATCCTGATCCGGTTTTCCCTCAAAGCAATGACGTTTATAATCCCAGTGACCCTGCCTACAGTAGTTCTTGCGCCGTATTTAAACCCACTCTGCGCAACAATAGTACCGCTACCGGCTATAGTAGTCGTAAATACCTGATCGAAGGAGCCAATCGCCCAACTAATACGGAATCGGCAGACTATCCCAACCTTCGCTTAGCCGAAGTGCATTGCATCTATGCAGAAGCTACTTGCGAGTTGGGTAATGGAAGCATTTCTGATGAGGAGTTGAATTTCTCAATCAACAAGAATCGCGCCCGTGCTGGTGTAGCACCCTTAACTAATGCTTTGATTGCCAACATTTGGGATGCAGGGTATTGGGATTACGAACAGAATAAAACAGTTTGCAAAAAAATGACTATGCTAGATGAAATCCGCCGTGAACGTGCTTGCGAACTCTTTGGAGAAGGTCACCGTTTGGATGACTTGAAGCGCTGGGGTATTGCACATATCAATTTGGTAGGTCAAAAACTGGGGCATTACGTACTTGGAACAGCTTATGAAACTGAAAAAGCGAATGATGCCACTTATTTCGGAGAACCTTGTTACTATCCCGAAAAATATCCTCTTAGATATGGCATTTACGAAGGAACAGGTAAAAATGATCCTGATTATGGACGTTCCATAGCCAATGACCCAACTACCCTAACCTTTGGACAACGCGATTATCTGACTCCCCTACCTTTGGACCAGATGCGACTGAATACAACTCTGAAACAGAATCCAGGGTGGTGATGGTTAAAATAGAATGATTATTATATAGATTAAAAATAATAGCTTTATGAAAAATTTAAAATATATTCTGGCATTCGTGCTTCTATTGCCGTTTTTAGCGTCATGCGAAGACGATGAAGTGGGTAATCCTAATGTTAGTTCTCAAGACTTTGTAACAGTCAGCAACCGTACGGCCCGTCTTTCTCTGGACAATACATCCGGCATGTATGTATTAGATGAATATGTGAAAGCCGATACACTTAATTATGAGACTTGCATTTTCATGGTTGACCGTAAGGTAGATCAAGAAAAAGTAAAAGCCTTGGGTAATGTGACGGATGTAGTCTTTAGCGGTACAGGCATGAAAACGGATTATCGACCAGCCGAAGCACAAAATGGTAAGAAATGCTATTTGATACTACTGAACAATATTGCTGCAAAGAAAAATCAATAACGTATAATTTAACGCCTGCAATTATTCTTGAATGATTAATTGCAGGCTATATTTCTTAATTTTAATCTTTTTAGTATGAAATATTATAAATTCAAGGGGGTCATTTTGCTATTATTAGCAGCAATGATTAGCGCATGTAACAATGAAAGTAATTTCTTTTTAGAAGAAGGCCAACCAGTAACAAGATCAGCTATATATAGTAATGAGAATGACTCCACGGAGTATGAAACAAGGGTTATCTATGATAGTAATTTGCGGTATATACTTAATGATTATCGTTGGAATAAGAAATCATTTAAGTATTATTTTCTCAATAATTCCTCGCAAATAGATGGCTTGGCTGCTCGTGCAGCCGTACAGGCTGCCTTTTGGGAGTGGAGTAAAGATTTAAATGTGTCATTTTACGAAGTTAATTCAAAGAATGATGCAGATATTGAAATTGGTTGGTTCAGTAATTCTCCTCATGAAGATAATTGTTCTTTTGATGCTAGCGCATTAGCACATACTGTTACAACTTATAATAGAAATACTCATATTGTTGTAAAACAACAACTTCATTTTAATGAGAATTATTCGTTTGACACTACTGGAAATACGCATGACTTGATGAGCGTGGCACTTCATGAGATTGGTCATGTTCTTTGTATTGGTCATTCAAACGATTATTCTGCTGTAATGTATCCTTCTTATAAAGGTGTACAAAGAACTTTATCTAAAGACGATTGGTTAGCAGGCTGGAGTATGTATCCATATCAAACAAATTTTAGAATAGAAGGTAATACAACTTTTGAAGACAATGCTGTCTATACAGTGACAGGTTTGCTTCCGGAGTATTCAATCGACCATTGGAGTGTCAATTGCGAATATTCAAATACTTTTTATGCAATGGACACCAAAACAGAAACAAGAGAGTTTATAGATCAAGATTTAACTTTAACGAATTGGTATCCTAATTACCGACTGCAGCAATATACATTGACTGCAACAATTAGAAATAATAAGTATAATGTTATTCTTTCTAATATGCCAGTTTCTTATATCACATATAATTGTTATCCTTCATCTTCTTATGGAGAATTATGTTGTAATACTCAAACTCAATATATCATTATACAGTCGAGTGGAAGTAGTAGTGAAAAATTAGATTTTGGAACAAATGATAATTTAGATGCCCAATTAGTTTATTTAGAAGACAATGGTCCATTGTGCTATTCTTCAGTGAATCCTAATTTTGGATTTTGGATAAATGGTCGAAAATATGATTATAGTGGAAACATCAAATTATATAAAACAGATATAGACCAATATGGCTATATTGATGTAGATGTATATTTTGGAACAAGAAGTGAAAGATTTAGTATAGCTGTCCAGCAATAATATCTATATTATTTTATAAATATACTTACTAATATTTCACAAAATTCATTTGAAAGGGCGTCATTAATAGACACCCTTTTTCTAGAAAAACTTATTTTCCATCATATTATTTGAATATACTTTCCCCAGCATTCGTATATTTGCATATCTCAACTTCAAGCATAAAACAGTTATCTGGAATATTGAATAGGTGAATTTCTTTTCTCGTTCGTATCATAAATGAAAGAACTATTATATAACTATAAAAATGAGACTAAATAAATTTATTGCTATAACAATGATCCTGTTGGGTACCACCCACAATGCAAATTCTCAAAACCAATTAGTAACCTATCCTGCACCGGAAGGAGCCGAACTCATGAACGACTTCACCATTCAGGTAAGGGAAACAGGAAAAGACTGGAAACCGGTAGATACCTACATGGTTAAAGTAGATGAAGTGCGTGGTACTAAACATCAGGTAGAAAAAGCCTCCATGAGCTATTTCGACTTCTCCGGCGAAGTGGAAGTATCGGTAACCTTCAACCATGGCACTATTCAGACAGGGCGCGTTCGTCCACTCTCTTACAAAATCACTCCTTCCATATCCGGCAGCACCATGACCTTCAAACTGGATCGTCCGCGTAACTTGTCGGTAGAAGTGAATGGAGATATTTTCCATAATCTCCATCTGTTTGCCAATCCGATAGATGAGAATAAACCTAAGAAAATAAAAGATAAAAATCTGATCTATTTCGGCCCGGGCATACATACTTTCCCGGGTGACACGCTAAATGTACCATCCGGAAAGACTGTCTATGTAGCAGGAGGGGCAGTAGTGAAAGGCCTTATCCAAGTAGTCAATGCACAGGATGTGAAAATATTGGGAAGAGGAATCGTGATTCCTGACCGCTGGGCCGGACTCCGCATCGTCAATTCCAAGAATGTAACGATAGAAGGCGTAATCAGTACCCAGTGTCCCACCGGAGGCTCAGACAGCGTGACGATACGAAATATAAAAGTCATCAGTTCCTACGGTTGGGGAGACGGACTGAATGTCTTCGCCAGCAACAATGTACTGTACGATGGTGTATTCTGCCGTAATTCCGACGATTGCACCACAGTTTACGGCACACGTATGGGTTTCACCGGTGGCTGCAAGAATATTACTATGCAGAACTCTACCCTTTGGGCGGACGTGGCACATCCCATATTCATCGGTATCCATGGAAACACAAAGAATCCTGAAGTTCTGGAAAACCTGAATTATATCAATATAGATATTCTGGATCACAAAGAGAAACAACTGGATTATCAAGGCTGCCTCGCCATCAATGCGGGAGACAACAACCTGATCCGTAACGTTCGTTTTGAGAACATCCGGATTGAGGATTTCAGACAAGGGCAACTGGTTAATCTACGCATTTTCTTTAACGAGAAGTACTGTACATCCCCTGGTAGAGGCATTGAAGACATTTTGTTTAAGGACATCTCCTACACGGGAGAGAATGCGGAAGTTTCCATGATTATCGGCTATGACAAAGAACGGAAAGTGAAAAACATTCGTTTTGAGAACTTGCAAATAAACGGTGAAGTGATTTATGATGACATGCCTAATAAGCCTAAATGGTATAAGACCGGAGATATGGCACGCATCTTTGTGGGCGAGCATACGGAAGGGGTGACATTCAGTAAATAACCGCTTGAAAGATATGCAATAAAGATTATATACTTATATTTTTCATCCGCAGATGATGCAGATAACACGGATTTTAATTTAAAAACAGATCCGTGAAATCTGCATCATCTGCGGATGAAAAATATCTTATAGAAGATTATTTTCCTCTTCTCTGTCCTCTCTGAGGTCTCATGCTCTGATACTTCTTATACTGTTCGTCGGTCAGAATCTTTTTTAGTTTTGCATCCGCCTCATTACGCTTCTTCTCCATTTCCTCGCGTGAAGGTCTTTCGCCCGAAGCATCTCTGTTTGGTCTCATTTCCTCCATTACTGCCTTGAATTCTTTAGCCTGAGTCTCATTCAGTCCCAGGTCAGTTACCATCTGTTCGATGCGTTTTGACGGATCAGGACGTTCGCCTCTGTTTTCCTGTGCCATACCTACAGCCGTTCCCAAAAACAGGGCAAGGGCCAAACTTAAAATTTGCTTCTTCATAATTCTATTCATTTAAAAGTGAGTTAATTCCATTCTATTTATGAAACACGTATCTATGACAATATTCCTGGGATATAGTTTAATCCATAAATAGAAAAATCGACTAACAGAAGTTTTTTATCGATGAAAAAGAAAGTATTTATAACCAAAGCTTTACCTTTACATAAAAAGGAATTACTTTTGCATATATCACTTACCTTCAATTACAAACTATGGCACGAAAATTATTACTTTTCCATCTTCTTTCCTTCTGCTGTCTGCTTTCGGCAAATGCAACCGGACAGATTCCCGATTTAATCATCGTCGGAAAAGATACTATGCTGTTACTGGCCACTCCTATAGAACACGACTCAATACTTTGCAGGCAAGTGGACGAACGTTTATCTAAAAAAAACTTTTGTACAGCTTGCTGGAGAGGTTATCAAGCTCTATGGCAGATCGAAAATGGTGAGTTAAGCCTTATACAAATAGAAGACAGCAAAAGCCTCTTTGCTGATCCTGATACTGTTCCTGAAATAACAGTAGATATGAACGGCATTTTCGACAAATACCGAAATAAAGAGGGTAAAGTGATAGCCACTTGGTTCAGTGGAAAACTGAAGGTGGCTTCCGGCGAACTGATTCATTATGTCCACACTGGATTCGAACAGGAATACGAACACGAGACGAATTATCAAGTAGAACAAGGAAAGATTATTTCACAGACCAGCTACCAGAATTCATTAAAGAAAGGGACACCTATAAAAGAAGTTATGTCTTTTCTCACTACACAATTCAATGGAGACCGTTTTCCCGAATTAGCCAATCAAAAAGTAGTTGTACACATTAAAGTTTTACCTAAAGTTGATGGTAGTATCGACAACGTAAAAGTCCATATATACTTCCCGGACAGCATTACGGAGGAGCGTAAAAAACTCTATACAGAACAAATATCTACGGCATTGCATAAAGTCCCCCGATGGGATGTGCTTACCGTACGAAATAAAATATGGGAGGTAAATACAGAAGTCTTACACCTATGGAAAAAGAAAGGCTGCAAAGCCATTTATCAAGAAAAACAAGTAATGGATACTTTACTATACAACGATACCGTTTATGCCCTACGGGGATTTCCGCTTCAATATGATATGAACCTTTATGAAAAAGTAAAACCCTATTTAAAAGAAGAATGGAGAAATGATTGCTTCCGGGGTTATACCGGGCAGTGGAAAATAGAGAATGGCAAGCTCTACCTTACAAACTTGTTTCACGGAACAAGCACCTCCCCTCTCCCGCTCGATTCCATCTTCGGTATAATCGGTAAACAATCGATAGAAGCTTCCTGGTTTTCCGGCAAACTTCATTTGGTACGCGGAGGCACACTGATAGATAGTTACGAATTCAGGGATATATATAAAAAAGAAATATTCTGCGAAGTAAAAGAGGGAAAAGTCATCCAACAGAATACTTACAACAATTCGTTCACTCCGGGAGATGGAGAAGCTTTGAAACAATGCGAGGAGAAACTACAGGAAACAGAGATATGGAGTAAATTCCCGGAACTGAAAGGAAAATCGGTGCATTGCCGCTATCAGATAAGCCTGCGACCGGATGGAACAACCGATTCAACTACCTGTACCGCATATGTGAATGGATGTGATTGGAGCCAAGGTCCCCAAAGATACCATGAAGAAATTACCAACCAGGAACATCCGTATATCCGGATTTTCAAGAAAGCATTGCAAACTGTTCCTCGATGGGACGTTCTGTATATCCGTGATAAAATTAGGGAATATGAAAATTGGATAGATGGTAAAAGATGTGACGATTAAATAAAAACAAGATTCAAGAGCTACAACTAAAAGTCACTTATCAGGCATTAATTTGTTTTGCATTAGGGACTATTTTGTTTTCTCCTAAGAGGCATTCCGTTCACCTTTAGGAATGATTGGATATCAACCTTCGTCAACGATCCTGTTAACCTTGGTTACTCGGCCTGTTGACCTTCATTAATGAGCCTGTTGACCAAGGTTAACATCCAATAAGACTTACTACAAAGACACAAAAGAAGCAGTGCAAAGTCAAGTGACTCCCTGTGTATTCCTCAATTACTATTGAAGCTTTGACTCTGATATGAAGGGGATTTCAACTCCTACTCCACTTTATCATTCAGGAAACTTTCAAGCTGCCCTGCATAATAAAATGGAAGGTTATACAACTAAGAGCTAATCGTTGAAATATAGACAAACATTTAATATTCAATATAAAAAGACTGAATAAAGTCTAAAACCAAAGGAAAAATAGAGTTATTTTAGGTCAAAACCAAAGCTAAACTCAAAAAGAAAGAGCTCCACATTCTTTTTTTGGCAACAAAACATAGAAAAACACTGAGCGTTTCCTTTCATTTAGGAAAGGATTTTATATCTTTGTCCTAAATAAAAGGAAACCCCATGAGAAAAGATGTTATTAAGTCGCTTTTTGCTATCAAGCAGAGTGAAATTCCTTTCGATGTAATTGAGCGCGATACAAAGTTACCGATAGATCCCAAAAAAATTATCACTATCCCCGGTGTGCGGCGCTGTGGTAAATCTACTTTGATGGAGATTGCCATAAATACGCTTGTCGAAAAAGGTGTGCCAAAAGAATATATTTTATGGTTGGGATTCGATGATGAACGTCTGAGAAGTATGACATCCGAAGAATTGGATGATGTCATTGCTTCATATATGGAAATGTATCCCAATATACCTATTAAAGATGTATATATGTTCTTTGATGAAATCCAACTCATCAAGGATTGGGAATATTTTATATTGCGAGTTTACAAAACTTACTGCAAAAATATCTATGTATGCGGTAGCAATGCAACAATGCTCTCAACGGAACTGAGTTCGGCATTGAGGGGATATCCACTTGAATATGAAACATATCCACTTTCATTCAATGAGTATTGCCGTTTCAGAGGAATCAACACAAACAGCTACCTCGAACAGGACAGGGCAAAGTTGAGAATCGCTTTCGAAGAATATAACCAGGAAAGTGCATTCCCAGAAATTGTACTGACCACCTCCCAATCAGACCGATTGAAACTGTTGCATGGCTATTTTGATACAATGTTATTGAAAGATTTGGTTGAACACTACAAAATATCAAATATAAGTGTAGTAAGATATTTTGTAAAGCGTATTATGGCGAATCTCACAAAACCGACATCAATAAATGCAATATATAAAGATATCAAGTCACAGGGGTTGAAAGTTGGCAAAGATGATCTATATCTATGGGCAAACTACATTTGTGACATATTTATGTTTGTTCGTATTTCCAAATATGATCGATCTTTGATTAAGGAACAAAAATCACTCGATAAGTATTACTGTATAGACAATGGCATACGGGGTGCAGTACTCCTGCCGCAAAGTAATGATAACGGAAAAAATTTAGAGAATACTGTTTTCATGCAACTGAATCGGACAAAATTACCCTCAGATAAGATTTCTTATTACCAGAGTAATGGTGAATGTGATTTTGTACTCCAACGCAATGATGCCGTAGTGCAACTGATACAAGTAACCTGGGATATGTCAGATGAAAATACTCGTGAAAGAGAGATTGACGGAATTCTGGAAGCTTCAACTGCAACCGGATGTGCTAATCTGCTTATCATCACCAAGGATGAAGAGACAGTTATCGTACGAGAAAGTAAGCAAATCAGTGTTGTGCCAGCCTGGAAATGGCTATTGCAGAACAAATCTATTTAAAACTAAAACCCAAACAGAATTCTATTTGCCAAATAAAAATAATTAGCAGAATAGTGAAACAAATCTATGTTTTCATTGTTGGATTGTGAAAAAAACGTATCATTGCAACAGAACACGCGACATGTGGTATATTATATATCTTGCATGTCCTCTTCCGGTACCAGTAAAATGTGGAAATTTAACTAAAAAACCGGATGAGCGTAGCCTGTATCAATTATTGGTACGGACTTACTCTTCCTGTTTTTAGAGGTATCCACATACCTACTGGTAGGGAAGGTGTAACGCCCCGTACCTTTATAATATAAAACCATTATAGCCGTATAGGGATTGATTTAAAACTTATAATCAAACACTATATGGCTAATTGGGTATCTATAAAATCAGTAGCCGAAAAATACGGCATACCGGAAGAGCAAATCCACGAATGGATCAGGCTCCGTTATTTGACATGTTCCTCTATAGACACAGAACCTTACGAAGACGAGAATCCGTTAGTAGATACTGACGAACTTGACAAGGCTCTTGAATTTAACTCACTAAAATCTTGTCCTGATGATGCTATTATGGTGAGAGTGCGAAAAAAGCACTTGAGTTGGCTCTATCAGGAGAAAGCACGCTTAGAAAAAATCAACAACTGTTTATTTGAGATCAATGATTATCACACCCAACGGGAAGCTGAGTTGGAAGAGAATTTTAAAAAGTTGATGAATTATACCAATGAAATCCTCGCGTTACATAAGAAAATGATAGAAGATTATGAGAACATGATGGAAAATCACGAGAACATAATGAAAGATTGCGAGAACATGATGCCTGAAAAAGGGAGATTTTGGTCTTCCCTCTGCCACTTGTTTGTCACGAAAAAGAACAAAGCCCTCATCTAACCAATATATATACCCCGTTTTTACAATCCTTTTCATCTTGTGAATACGGAGCTCGTGATGAACTCCGTATTCTTTTTTTAATCACATACTGTATGTTCTTCACGCAGCAGCACACTTTCTTTCCATTCTTCCATCTTTACGGTAGGTGCACCTCCCTCCTCTTCCATTCCTGAAAAATAGAACCGTTGTTCCCTGCCATCCTTCAGTGTTACAATCAGTTCATCTGCTGAAGAAGCAAATACAGACTGTACGCTATTCTCTTTTTCAAAAGGCTCTATGACAGTCAGGTAACGAACCTGAGCAGCGTCCATGCGCACCCCGAAAGTAATACGCCTTTCAGCCTCATCACCCAGAGGATAATCTCCACCGATAACTGTTTTCAGACGGACGGCCTGAAGCCCATCCAAATCAAAGGTATATTGAGCAGGAGTTTCAAAACCTGCATTCACTGGTTCGGCAGGAAGTCCCCAACTGTAGTTTTCTCCACTGATATTGATGCGGCCATCGGCATAGTCCCGAGTATTCCCAAAAGGATTCTCCTGCACGTTGTTCTTGACAACCGGAAGATCGGCAAGACGAATTTGTTTACCGTCTTTCGTTTCCAGAATGGCTTCTGCCCAGAACAGAGTTTTAGAACGGTTGGCATGTTGAGTGGCGGAGGACAAAGTTAGTTTCCGGATACCCGTAATATCAACATCCACCTTTCCTTCGCCCAGAATCCAGGCACCGAAACTGCCTTCGGCAAGTAGTTTACCATCTCCCTCTACCGTGTACTTCAGGTTACGCTGCGTTCCGTGATCTTCGGGAGCACGTCCGGTGTAAGCAATCCGTTGGGTATTGGGCCAGGCATTATAAATATCCATGTAGAGATAGCCTGGCTCACCGTACATACGCGTGCCCCGGTTATCAGCTTCGGGGCCGAATTTGGTCAGGAAGCTGGCTTTCAGAGTTCCGGTTACGGAATATTGATTGATATCAGTCACTAACGGTGCGGCACTCAGGACATCGGTATCCAATTGTGCCTGATGGGAAATGAACTCTTTCTTATCGGCAGACAATCCTAACAAGCCTTTTATCTGGAAAAGAAGATCGAAGCGGTGTTGCTTGTTCCCGGTACTTTTGTCATAATCTGCAAGAACTACATAATCGTCCGTCACAACCATTAGTCTGCGTTGGAAAACAGGTTCGGTAAATCCTGTCAGCACTCCGAATCCGGGATGCTTTTCGGGTGTGGGGAAATAACGGGCTTCCCACTCTGTTTTTTCTTTGAAATCCCTCGGTCCACGCATACTGTGCCGCAGCCCGCCATAAGCAGGATAACTCCATGCGGCAGTTCCTTCTACACAACCGGCCTGAAATAAATCACCCGTATGGAACAGGCTACGCTTACTATCATCAGCTTCCTGCTGTTTCAGATCAACGGTAACCATATTTTTGGAGATACTGCTCTGTACATAGAAATTATACATATAGGGAGCATAGCTGTACCACACCATCTCCGGATTGTAGAAGCTACGCCCGTAACGCATCAGTGAAAGCATGGCAGTACGGTCGAAATGTCCGTGATAACCACCGTGTGTTCCGTACTTCAAAACGGCCTGTATCTTTTCGCGCGGCTCCTTCTGGGTGGAACGCAACATCAACGCTCCCGCATTGTCAGCATAAGCTCCCCGGACATCTCCCGACTCCACCTCGGGCAACTCGGGTACTCCATAAATCAAATTATTCCGCTTGGGAGACATCCGTATAAAAGCAGCATAGCGCGGATCACGGAAAGCATAGTATGCCATCTCGAAACTATCGCCACCCACTTCGCGTTCGGTGGCGTCATTGATTCCGAATATCCAGCCCCGGTAATCGAGGAAAGGCAGAAGAGCATCCGACATCATTTTGATAGTGACATAAGGTTGGTGAATAGGACCGCGAATACGGAAACTGTGTCCATGATGAAGATTACGGCTGTCTTCACGCTCATTGGCTCCGACTTTCTCATACTCGGGGGTAAGATTATAATCAACGGGGAATTTTTCCGTCAGCAGAGAATATCCGAAAGGATTCAATGCTAACCCTATTTGTATATATTCGCTCGCTACCCAAAGGTTATAACTGACCGTACACTCGTACCACCATCCATCAGGCATTGTATAAGTACGGAACTTATCCAGCAGGCAGGAAGGCGCATAAAGCACTTCATCCACCAGGTTGAAATCTTGCATGACCAAAGCACAAAAGAAGACTCCCGTCAGTTGGGAAACCGCCCAGTTGGCTCCGCCCGTTGATTTATAACGCAGATATTGGTCGATGTAAAGCCGGAAGGTGTGTTCTATCTGAGCTTCTTCCTGTGCGTTCAGGATGTTGGCATCCATAATCAGATCATAGGCCTGCGCCAGATGCTGAAAGAAGTGCCCTTCCTGTACACTTGCCTGGTTGGAAGCTTTCCGGGTTAACGGGAAGCCGGTCTGATAATCGCTGATCATCAGCAGGAATTGCTTTACTTTATAGGCAAATTCCGTTTTACGTGTCAACTGCCATGCGATGGCATTATTCATCAGACCGTGCTCATGAGTGGTTGCACATAAATAAGGAATACCGTCGCTGTTAGCAGCATAAGGAGGGCGTAAGGGCACTTCCCAATGTTCTGCATCCTGCACATAACGTTTTTTGCGCTCCATAGCCCAGTCATATTTTTCCGCTTTTGCGCGAACTTCTTCCCATCCTTCCGTCGTATGGATTGTAAACGGATGCGGCATACTACGCAAAGTGGTAAACGTTGATGTCTGCACAGCTGCAGGATTGGCAGCAGGTAAAATCTGTAGTACCTGCTTTTCACGGCCTCCGGCGGGAATACCCGGCGGCACCACCACCTGTAATTCCACTTTCCGTTTCTCACCCGGTGCCAACTCTATTTGTGCCGGTTCTACTGTAACCGGAAAAGCTTCCCAACCATATTTAAGAATGGAAAAAGAAACTGTTTGTGATTTTGATTCACAATTAGTAATCCATACCGGATAAATAACTGTTTCTCCGGCTTCTCCCGATTTGGAATAAGAGTCGGCTTCTACTTTCACTGAGTTTCCTTCTACCAGACGGGTAGAAAGTAATTTCACTTTACCGCCATGCTTTCCAGCAAGACGAACAGCAATGGATTTAATCCGCCGTATAGTGCTCTGTGAAGCTTTCGGAGTATCAAAGACAGAGAAAGGTACGAATAATCTGCCGTCGCCATTCTTTTGCTTTTGCAAGGTTAACCGGATTTTGCGGGTATCAAACGGATTGTCCTTTTTCTCCGGTTCTCCGAGCTTCAAGGCATTGCTTGAAACAAGTATTTCAACGGGTATATCGTCTGTGCCGGATAACTTCAGATTAAGTTCAAGACCATAATAAGACATTAGATCGATCACGGAATTGTCAGTATATGGATGTCGGGGGCCATCGGGCTCCGTATAGATAAAAGTTCCGCCGGAGGTACAAGTCCAATCGTTTGTAAGCCCTTGCCAATTCTGTTTATCAGCAAATAAACCGGTCTTCAGCTTTTGACGGACAATGGCAACTGCATAAATCTCGCCTATAGATGCCGACTGATCATATGCTTCAAAGCGGACAAGTGCAGAAGTCCCATTCTTCAACGCTTCCACCGGAATGGGATATACCACTTCGAATAGTCCGTGCCGGTTACGGTTGAGCCCTTCGGTATACAAGAGGGTACCATTGACAGATATATTAAATAAGAAATTCTCCCCCTTTCCGGGCTTATTCTCGCCGGAATACTGCACAACTAACAATTGCGGAACGGTATCCGCTTTCATCCGGTAAGTGAGAGATTCCCCTTTTCCACTGGCTTGAACAGGGTCGTTCGATGTATAAACTACGTCTACAATATACGGTACATATCTTTCGGGCAATGTACTTTGGGCAGATACATATAAAACAATCAGGCTATACGCCACTATCAATAATATCTTTTTCATCATAGTATTTAGTATTTATCATGGATGGTTTCAATATAGTACGAATCAAGTAAACATATCACTCATTTTACATTTACAATTATGATATCAGAAACAGAATGAGTGTTATTTATCTTTAGTTCGTATTTACATAAAAGGAAGCGTACAAGTAATTCCAGATAAAAAGGTAACATAAATATTAATAAAAAGATGATTTTTATGGAATATAAGAAATACATTGTTTTAGTTTTATTCAGTATTTGGGGAGTTTGCCTTTCTATACAGGCAAATGATTTACCCCGTGAGGTAGTAAATCTTAATCGTGAATGGTTGTATAGCCGTGACAATACTGTTTGGCAAAACATTGGTCTTCCCCATTCATTCAGTATCCCCTACTTTATGTCGAAAGATTTTTATACTGGTCTTGGCTGGTATAAGAAGACTTTGACACTGAGTGCCGAAGATATGAAAAAGAAACTCTTCCTGGAGTTTGATGGTGTATTTCAAGAAGCGGAAGTTGCAATAAATGGCAAAATAGTGGGCACACATGTAGGTGGATACACAGGCTTTTCAATGGATATTTCCTCTGACGTACAGGTGGGAAATAACATTATTACTGTATGCGTTAGTAATCTTTGGAAACCCAATGTGGCACCGCGTGCCGGAGAACATACATTCAGCGGAGGTATTTATCGGAATGTCCGGCTGGTTAAAAAGAATCCGGTACATATAGATTGGTATGGTGTTTTTATAACCACACCCGATTTATCCGGGAATAAAGGAAAAGCTTCAGCAGTAAAGATTGAAACTGAAATTTGCAATCATTCCAGCCGGACAGTAGAATACAAATTGCTTACCCAAATCGTAGATAGTGAAGGAAAAGTGATAACCTCCGTGGAGAACAGTGAAAAAGCAATAGCCAATGGTGCAAAGAAAATGATACAGCAAACAAAACCATTGAATAATCCTCACTTGTGGCATCCCGAACATCCTTATTTATATAAGGTGGTCAGTTCGCTCTATCAAGGTACAAAGCTGGTAGACCGTACTGAAACTGCTTTCGGCTTTCGATGGTTTGAATGGACCGCTGACAAAGGCTTTTTCCTAAATGGAAAACATCTTTTCTTCAAAGGCGTCAATGTACATCAAGATCAGGCCGGTTGGGGAGATGCCGTGACAGAGAGTGCCATGCGCCGGGATGTGAGAATGATGAAAGAAGCGGGCTTCGACCTGATTCGTGGTTCCCACTATCCACACGCCCCTGCTTTTTCACAGGCATGCGATGAAGAGGGCATGTTATTTTGGTCAGAAGCACCCTTCTGGGGTATCGGAGGATTCAAACCCGATGGATATTGGGACTGCAGTGCTTATCCTGTAAATACAAAAGATATAGACGGCTTTGAAGCAAGTGCACTGCAACAATTGGAAGAAATGATACGCATTCACCGGAATCATCCCTCCATCATCGCATGGAGTATGTGTAATGAGGCTTTCTTTTCTGCACCGGAAGCGATGGACGGGGTCCGCCGTCTGTTGAAGAAAATGGTGGATTTGTCCCATCAGCTCGATCCAAGCCGTCCGGCTGCTATTGGAGGAGCACAACGCCCGTTGGGAGATGCACGGATTGATAAGATAGGAGATATAGCAGGTTATAACGGAGATGGCGCCACACAACCGGATTTTCAGAAACCGGGTATCCCTAATATCGTATCAGAATATGGCAGTGTAACATCCGAACGTCCGGGAAAATATGCACCAGGATGGGGCGATTTACAGAGAGACAACGGTTGGAAAGGTTTCTCATGGCGTAGCGGCCAGGCTATATGGTGTGGATTTGATCATGGAAGCATTGCCGGAAGTAATTTGGGCAAGATGGGAATTGTAGATTATTTCCGTATACCTAAACGTTCGTGGTACTGGTATAGAAATGAGTATACCCAAATAACACCACCAGAATGGCCCGAAGAAGGTGTTCCTGCACAACTGAAACTGGAAGCATCAGGAACGACCGGCATCCTTACTGACGGAACGGATGATGTACAGTTGCTGGTAACAATACTGAATGCTGACGGAAAACCTATCAATAATTCTCCCACTGTAGAACTGAAAATAATTTCAGGACCGGGAGAATTCCCGACAGGAACATCTATTTGCTTTGCACCGGATAGCGACATCCGCATCATGGATGGACAGGCAGCCATTGCATTCCGTTCCTATCATGCAGGTACTGCCGTGATTGAAGCCACATCTCCCGGACTGAAAGCAGCACGCATTGAAATCACATTTGAAGGAAATGATATCTGGAAGGAAGGTATAACTCCCAGAGTAAAAGAACGCCCTTATACCCGATATATCCGTGAGAAACAAGAAAAGAGCATACAAACTTTGGGACGAAATAATCCGACTTTTGCAAGCAGTTACCACGAAGGACAAGCAGTGGGATTGGCTGCGGATGGCAATCCGGCAACCTTTTGGCAAGCTGCTGAAAAAGATACGGCTCCTTACTGGATACTGGATACAGAAAAAAGCCTAACTTTGCATGAAATCCAGATTGTTTTTCCTTCGTCTGCCGTATATTGCTATACTGTAGATATTTCAGATGACAAACAACAGTGGCTTACCGTATCAGACAAACAGAATACAACCAAAAGCGAACAGCAAGTCTTGTTATCTTTTAAGAAAGGATCAGTAAATGCACGTTTTGTACGTATCCGCTTCTCTGAGAAATCGCCTGCTGCCATTTCCGAGGTCATTGTGAAAGGAATTGTACGCGAATAAAAACAATAAAGTAATATTTCATGATACAGAACAAGTTATTTTCTTTTAGAGGCTTTCCAATCCTTTTTATATGGATTGTGTTTACTTTGAGTTCTTGCACTAAAACGCAACCGGTAACCCTGAAGTTGTGGTACACACACCCTGCAACAAACTGGATGACATCTGCTTTGCCCATCGGTAATGGAGAATTGGGAGCCATGTTCTTCGGTGGTGTGGCACACGAGCAAATACAGTTCAATGAAAAGACATTATGGACAGGGAGCACTACTGAACGTGGTGCCTACCAAAGCTTTGGTGACCTATATATTGATTTCAAGAATCAGGACAGCATAGCAACAGAGTATCGTCGCGAACTCTCATTGGATGATGCCATCGGTACAGTCAGTTATCAGCAGAATGGTGTGCAATATCTCCGGGAATATTTCGTCAGCTATCCAGACAAAGCGATAGTTATGCGCCTGAGTACTCCTGGAAATAAAGGGAAGCTCAATTTTACAGTTAGCCTGAGTGATGCACGACCCGGAACTCACTTGGAAGTAGATAAAAGCTCCATTTTTTTACATGGAAACTTAGACTTACTTTCCTACGAAGCACAACTGAAAGTGCTTAATGAAGGGGGAACTTTAATCTCTGATTCAGATAAACTGAGCATCGAAGAAGCTGATGCGGTCACACTTCTATTGGTTGCAGCCACGAATTTCGATCTATCTTCTGCTACTTACGTAACTGAAACAGCAGAACAATTGCACAATCGGCTGACCAATAGCTTGCAGCAGGCCACTACTAAAAATTATGAAGAGTTAAAAGCCGCACATCTCAATGACTATCGTCCACTCTTTAACCGGGTACAACTGAACTTAAATGCAGAACTACCCACTATTCCTACCGATGAACTGGTACGCTCACATAAAGAATCCCTTTATCTGGATATGCTCTACTTCCAGTATGGACGTTATCTGATGTTATCTTCTTCACGTGGAATGAATTTGCCTAATAACCTGCAAGGTATTTGGAACAACAATAATACTCCGCCCTGGCAATGCGATATTCACAGTAACATCAATATACAAATGAATTACTGGCCGGCTGAGAATTGTAATCTTACAGAGTGTCACCAACCCTTCCTTCAATACATTGCTACTGAAGCTCAACGTCCGGATGGCAGTTGGCAACAACTGGCACGTAGTGAAGGACTCAGAGGCTGGACTATCAAAACCCAAAGTAACATATTCGGATATACGGACTGGAACATCAATCGGCCGGCCAATGCCTGGTATTGCATGCATCTGTGGCAACATTATGCCTATACATTGGATATGGATTATTTGAGCACTATCGCCTTTCCTGTAATGCGCAGTGCATGCGAGTACTGGTTCGACCGACTGATACCGGTAGCTGACGGTATTCTTGTTGCTCCGAACGAATGGTCGCCTGAACAAGGCCCCTGGGAAGATGGCGTTGCATATGCGCAACAACTTATCTGGCAACTTTTCAGTGAAACAACGGAAGCTGTGCAGGCTTTGCAGGAAGCAAAAATTCCGATAGATGAGGATTTTGTCATTGAACTGACGTCTAAATTCAATCAATTGGACAATGGTGTTACAATAGGCCCCTGGGGACAAATTCGTGAATGGAAAGAAGATAAACAACAACTTGATACCTTAGGCAATCAACACCGACACTTATCTCAGTTGATCGCCCTTTATCCAGGAAATCAAATATCCAATCTGCGAAACATGGAATATGCCGATGCAGCCAAGAAGACATTAGAATCGCGTGGGGATTTAGGGACAGGATGGAGCCGTGCTTGGAAAATAGCTTGCTGGGCACGTTTACTGGATGGAGATCATGCCTATCGCCTACTCAAATCGGCACTCAGTCTTTCAACTATGACTGTTATTAGCATGGATAATGATAAAGGAGGAGTTTATGAAAACTTGCTTGATTCTCACCCACCTTTCCAAATAGATGGTAATTTTGGTGCCACTGCGGGTATTGCTGAGATGTTGTTGCAAAGTCATCAGGAATTTATACAGTTACTACCGGCATTGCCTACAGCATGGAAATCGGGCTACGTAAAAGGATTGCGTGCAGAAGGCAATTTTACCTTTACTTTTGAATGGGAGGAAGCAAGACTTACAGCCTGCTCCATACAGTCCGGAGCGGGAAGCATCTGCCGTATTTATTCTCCGAACTCCCGAATTGAAGCAGTGAAAAGTATGGATGGAAGTACAGTGAAAGTAACTACAGACGATGAAAATATGTACTCTTTTCCTACAGAGAAAGGTGAAACTTACATTCTTTCACTACAGAAAAACATATAAAACAATAATCCTATGAAACTGATTACAACTATTTTATCAGTCCTTTTCTGCTTATCTATACAGGCACAGTTAGTGACTTATCCCGGCACACTGAGTACCGGGATGCCGCACAACGATGACTATACTGTACGTGTACGCATCCCCGGGGGTGAATGGAAAGATTTATTCGAATATAACGTACAGGTAGATATGGACAAAGTGCAGGATGCTTCCATGGTGCAATTTGATATGGGAAGTCCTGTAGAAGTAATGGTGAAGAAAAACAATGGCACTGTGCGTGAAGTGGCCATACGCCCTTTGAGTAAAGGTATTGAATACAAACAGATACAAAACACCATTCTTTTCACTTTGGAAAAACCGCAATATCTCTCCATAGAGTTTAATGGCGACCGACTGCACAATCTGCATCTTTTTGCCAATCCGATGGAGACCGAGAAGTATGAAAAAGAAACTGAAAGAGTAATGTATTTCGGTCCGGGCACACACCGCCCCAAAGACTTACCCAACAATCAGATACGGATACCAAGTAATACAACCGTGTATCTGGCACCCGGAGCTGTGATCAAGGCAAAACTCGTGGTAGACAAAGCCGAGAATGTCCGCATCATCGGACGGGGAATCATAGACCATGCCATACGGGGCATCGAAATCACTGATTCCAAAAATATAGGAATAGATGGTATTACAGTAGTGAATCCGGACCATTATACCGTATTTGGAGGTGGTTCTACAGGAATTACGATTAAAAATCTGAAGTCCTTCAGTTGTAAAGGATGGAGTGACGGTATAGATATGATGTGTTGTCGCCAAGTACTTATCGACAATGTCTTTATGCGCAATTCGGACGATTGCATTGCTCTGTACAACCACCGCTGGAACTGGTGGGGAGGTTCATCTGACATCACCGTACAGAATTCCATTCTTTGGGCAGATATGGCACATCCCATCAATGTAGGCGGTCATGGAGATCCGGACTCACCGACAGGAGAAGTGATAGAGAATCTGACTTTCCGTAACATCGACATTCTGGAACATGACGAGGATGATCCGATTTATCAAGGTTGCATGACAGTGGATTGCGGTGATAAAAATCAGGTTCGTAATATCCTTTTCGAAGATATCCGGGTAGAGAATATTCAGGAAGGACGACTGTTTTATGTAAAAGTACGTTTCAATGAGAAATATGATAAACAGCCGGGAAGTGGCATTGAAGGCATTACTTTCAGGAATATTACATATACAGGCATAGGAGAAAATCCATCGTTAATTCAAGGATTGGACAAAAAACGAGCCGTGCAAAACGTGACGTTTGAAAATGTAGTAATCAATGGAGAACGGATGAAGGACTTGAAAGGAATAGTAACCAATGATTTTATAAAAGGAATTAAGATAAAATGAACAATCATCGATCGAGAAATTACAGGAAATAATTGTCCCGGTGTAACCTTATTACTATTTTAGCGTCTCAGATTATAAACCAAATGAAAAACAAATAATGGAATTCATCAAATCTTTATGCCTTGGCGGCATAGCGACCACTATGCTCCTGAGCGGATGTACCCAGAAGAGCATTACTTTAGAAGGCAAAGTAACAAATACATCCGGCGCTCCCATTGTGTATAACATCACTACTGATGGCATTTACTTACCGAACAAGATTGATACTTTACGTTTAAATGCCGACAGCACGTATCAGATTACCTTACCTGTAAACGGGAACGAAAAGCTGACTCTTTTTCTATATGGTAAGCGAAACTTAGGTAGTATCTATCTTGCTCCGGGAAAGCAGACGCTTGATATTGATGCTTCCAAACCGAATGAACTAAACCCAGTTGACGGCTTGACGAAAGAAAATGAAATACTCAAGAAGTTGGCTGATCTGAATGAAAACGTATTTAATCTGCGTGCACGCCGGGGAGATATCTTTAACGTAGGTAAGGACACGGTTGCCTCATCCGTATATCAAAAGCTGACAGACTACGCCACTACATTAGAAAAAGAAGTGGCAGAAGTGGACGATCAGCTCAGACAGAAAGCTATACAAGATATACGTATACAGACTTTGATGGCATATATGAATCAGTATTTCGGTAACTACCGGAGAGGTTCCGAAACGGTCAAGAAGGAATGGGAGGACGCTTACGCCCAGATGTTGGATTTTGCAAACGTCAGTCAGGCTGAAAGTGTGTTCTCTCCTGCATTTGCAGATGTCGTATCAAATATGGCAGGCATAGATATTTTCATGAAACATGAAAGGCGCACGAATGATGACAATGAACGCAATCAGTTGTTATTCGATTGGTATAAAACTAATCTGCAAGGCCGGGTACAGGAGGCTGCAATGGGACTTCTCATTCTGGAAGATGAAAGCCGTGAGTATTTTGCAACCGGTATTCCTGCATTGTATGAGGAATTCAAGACATTATATCCCAAAAGCGTGCTGACGCCGAAATTAGAAACAGCAATACAGAAGAACAAAGCGTTCAATGAGGCCGAACTTCCGAAAGACATTCATATATTGAATACAGACAGTGTACGTACCTTTAAGGAAATTACTGACTTATACCCCGGTAAAGTGATCTTTATCGACGTATGGGCTACCTGGTGCGGTCCTTGTCGTGCATCGTTTGCACACATCAAACCTTTACAGAAATATGCTGCTGAAAATGATATCGTGTTATTGTATGTTTCCATCGATACTCCCCAGAAAGCTGAACTCTGGAAAAAAATGGCAGGACACTATAACTTAAAAGGAGAGCATGTCATCATCAACGAAGCTTTCAAAATGGAAATTTATGAGAAGTTCGGGCGAAACGGTATGTTGTCAATCCCGCATTATGCCATTGTCAATAAAGAAGGAACGCTGCAATTCCCATCGGCAGCCAGCCCGGAAGATATGGATAAGCTGACGGAACAACTGAAAGAAGCCTCTAAATAAAAGATTATTAACGAATACTAAGACTCACCGAAATATAACAAAAACAGGTTGATTCCATAAATCTTATAAGATTTGTGGAATCATTGTTTTTAAATCCCTTATCTTTGAGTGAACCCTATTCTTCGTTCGTATTAATTATATAAAAACAAAGAACCATGAATAGATATAGACTGCTTTTTTCAATGATCCTCTTGCTTTTCCTCTCTTCCTGTTTGCGGGCAGGGGAATGGCAATGGTCTGTGACTCTTGACGGATTCGTCTCCAATGAAACTAACCGGAATCCTACGGCTTTCTTGTGGATACCCGCTGACTGTATGCAGGTAAAAGCGATTATTGTAGGACAACACAATATGAGCGAAGAAACCCTTTTTGATAATCCCCTTTTCCGCGAAAAGATGCAGAAGCTGGGAATCGGCTTTGTATGGATAACACCCGGCATCGATCAGCAATGGGATGTATCGAAAGGCACACAACAGATATTTGAGAAAATGATGGTCGACCTGGCAGACGTCAGCGGATATAGCGAACTGAAAAATGTCCCCATCGTTCCCATAGGCCATTCGGCTATGGCTACCTATCCCTGGAACTTCGCAGCATGGAATCCGGAACGCACTTTGGCTATCATTTCCCTGCACGGCGATGCTCCGCGCACGAATCTTACCGGCTACGGGCGTGAGAATCTGGAATGGGGACGTACCCGTAATATAGATGGAATACCCGGACTGATGATTGAAGGAGAATATGAATGGTGGGAAGCCCGGGTAAATCCGGCACTGGCCTTCCGCATGATGTATCCTGAAAGTTGCATCTCATTTCTGTGTGACGCAGGACGGGGACATTTCGATGTGGCAGATGAAACAGCCGCATATATTGCTCTATTTCTGGAAAAAGCTATCAATCAACGACTGACGGATGAAGTAACGAAAGACGGTAAAGTAAAACTGAATCCGGTAAACCCAGCCAAAGGCTGGCTGGCAGAACGCTGGCATCCCGATCAAAAGAAGCGAGCCAAAGCCGCCCCCTATTCACAATATAAAGGTGATCCTCATGATGCTTTCTGGTATTTTGACCGTGAAATAGCCGAAGCGACTGAAGCACGGTATACGCAAAGCCGCGGAAAACAACAACAGTATCTGGGTTTTGAGCAAAACGGCAACTTACTGACATACGACAAGAAGCAGCATGTACGTGTACAGCCCCGCTTCAATCCGGAAGCCGATGGAATCACTTTCCACCTGAAAGCCGTATGTACGGATTCTCTGAGAACCCAACTATCTGATGAACATGCAGATGCAACACCGATAATCAGTCGTATCTGCGGGCCTGTGAAAAAAGTAAATGACACCACATTCATGGTATCTTTCTATCGGATGGGTATGAATAATCCGCGCCGTACCGGTGATATATGCCTGTTGGCAAGCCAGGCAGGAGACCGGAAGTATAAAAGTGCTGTTCAGGAGGTTAGTATCCGCATCCCTTACCGGAATACGGAAGGACAAAGGCAATATATATTATTTCCAGGATTGCCCGATATGAAAGCAGGAAGCGGTTCTTTATCTTTAAAAGCCACAAGTGATTGCGGGCTGCCCGTCTCTTACTACATCAAAGAAGGTCCGGCTGAAATAAAAGGAGATCAAATTGTATTCACTCCTATCCCACCCCGCAGTAAATTTCCGGTAAAAGTAACGGTAGTTGCCTGGCAATACGGTATTGCAGGCAAAGTACAGACGGCTGAACCGGTGGAACGAAACTTCTATCTTTTACAAACTGTCTCGAACATTATTTCCCTAAAAAGATAGAATCCATTGAGTATCCGCATATCCCAAATCGTATTTATATAAAAATAATAAATACGAAGATATGAAGACTATCGGCTCAACAATTATTATGTTAGCTCTCGTTCCTTCGCTCTTTGCAGACAATAGCAAGGAACTAAAGCTGGCATCTCCTGACGGAACACATGAAATAGCATTTTATCAGAAGCAGGTTTCACCTGCGGTAAACGAACTTTGTTATCGGGTAGATTACAAATCACAACCCGTAGTCAATGAATCGCGTGCCGGGCTGGAACTGGACAACCGGATATGGGAAATGGCTTTAGGAGCACGAAACCTAAAACAGCCTGCCTGCTGGATGGACAATCTGGAAGTGGACTCCGTGACTTACCGACCCGAAACAGACATCACCTGGCAGCCACTTTACGGTGAACGTAGCAGTGTACGCGATCATTACCGGACCAGCACCCTTTATCTCTCCAAGAAAGATAACTCCGGCTACCGGCTCAACATTGAGGTGCGTGCCTATAATGAAGGAGTAGCTTTCCGCTATTTCTTCCCGGAACACCCAAAGGCTATCTTTCATAAAGTAGTAGGTGATCTCACAGAATACGCCTTACCGGCAGGTACAAAAGCATGGACCGAACAATGGGCACAGGCTTTCTTTGAGTACCTGAACATTGATGATATCAAACATCCGGTAGAACGTACCCTTACGCTGGAACTCCCGAATGGTAAATGGGCCGCATTGGCAGATGCTGATGTAGATGACTGGTGTCTAACCAAATACCTTGCCTCCACAGACAAGAAGAATACACTGACTTCTGTAATGTATAGCCCCGTGGATGTAGTGACTTATTATGCCACTCCCTGGAAGATAGTCATGGCAGCCGACAAACCGGGTGAATTGCTGGAACACAATGATATCATCCAGAATCTGAATCCGCCGTGTGAAATTGCTGATGCCGCCGCATGGGTAAAACCAGGCAAGATTATGCGCGAAACAACTATCACAACCGAAGGAGCTATTGCAACCATCGACTTCTGTGCAGCACATAATATCCCGTATATGCTTTTCGACTGGCAATGGTATATGCCCTGTACTTCACATGACGGGGATGCCACAAAGGTGGTTGCCAAACTAGATATGCCCCGTGTAATAGCTTATGGTAAGGAAAAAGGAATTGGTATCTGGGTGTACATAAACCAGCATGCACTCATGAAGCAAATGCGTGAACTTTTCCCATTGCTTCGCGAATGGGGAATTGTCGGAGTGAAATCCGGTTTCGTACAATACGCCAGCCATCGCTGGGCAACTTGGATGCACGACATGGTTCGCTTGGCAGCAGAGAATCATCTGCTGATGAATATACATGATGAATATCGCCCTTCAGGCTTCAGCCGTACTTATCCGAATTTATTAACTCAGGAAGGCATTTGTGGAAACGAAGAATTTCCCGATGCAACTCATAATGTCACGCTCCCCTTCACTCGTATGATAAACGGTGCAGCCGACTATACGATCTGTTATTTCGACAAACGGCTGAAAACGACTCATGCTCATCAACTGGCAGCATCCCTCGTGTTCTACAGCCCTCTGCAAACTATCTTCTGGTATGACAAACCATCGTTCTATCACGGAGAACCGGAAATGGAATGGTTTGAGCACTTACAAACTGTATTCGACGATACGAAAGTATTAGATGGCGCTCCCGGCAAAAACATAACAATGGCACGCCGGAAAGGTCAGGAATGGTTTGTTGCAGCAATGACCAACAATGAAGGTTCTGAAGAAGAAATACCTCTCACGTTCCTCGATAAAGAAAAGAATTACCTCGCCTACATCTATACGGATGGAGGAGAAAAGATAAAAACAAGTACACAGGTAAAATGTACTTATCTGCTTGTCAACGCTTCACAAACTATGAAGTTCCAGCTGAAACCCAGTGGTGGAGCTGCCATAAGACTGGTACCTATAGACAGGCAGGAAATGAAGAAGTATAAAAAGTACAAAGGAGAAAGATTATAAAATATGATATTTCATTGAGTGAATAAACAGATTCGCTCGTATTAATAGGCAAACAACACATTAAGATTATTTTCAGTAGATAGAGGTAAGAGTTTGTTTAGGTAAAATCTTTGTTTTCAGGATATTTAAAAAGGTAACTAAAAAGATGAAAAAGATATTTCTGCTTACGACATTGCTATGCGCTGCCTGTTGGCAGGCGGAAGCCCAATATGTATCCAAAGCCTGGGTATCTGACCAGAAGGATGGCACATACATCAATCCGGTGCTGCATGCCGATTATTCCGATCCGGATGTCTGTGCGGCAGGGGAAGATTTTTATATGACGGCTTCCAGCTTCGGATGTGCTCCCGGTTTACCCATTCTCCATTCCAAAGACTTGGTTAACTGGAGATATGCAGGCTATGCGCTGAAACAAATAGAACCCATCGAGTTCTTCAATGCTCCCCAGCATGGAAAAGGTGTTTGGGCACCATCCATCCGCCATCATAATGGAGAGTTTTATATCTATTGGGGAGATCCGGATCATGGCATCTTCATGGTAAAGACCAAAGACCCGGCCGGAGAATGGGAGAAACCGATATTGGTAAAAGCCGGTCGTGGCATGATAGACCCTGCTCCACTATGGGATGAAGATGGAAAAGTATATCTGGTACACGCATGGGCAGGAAGTCGTGCCGCACTGAACAGTGTTATCACAATTTGTGAGATGAATGCAGAAGGAACAAAAGTGATCAGTGATCCGGTACTGGTCTTTGATGGTAATGATGGAATCAACCATACAATTGAAGGTCCTAAACTCTATAAGCGGAATGGTTACTACTACATTTTTGCCCCGGCAGGCGGAGTAGCAACCGGATGGCAGTTAGTATTGCGTTCGCAGAATATATACGGTCCTTATGAGAAGCAGATTGTCATGGCGCAAGGCTCTACCGACATCAATGGTCCCCACCAAGGCGCATGGGTTGATACGCAGACAGGGGAATCCTGGTTCGTTCACTTTCAGGATAAAGCCATGTACGGACGTGTCGTTCACCTGAACCCGATAAAGTGGGTAAACGACTGGCCTGTAATTGGAGAAGATAAGGACGGTGACGGTTGCGGTGAACCCGTAACCCGTTACAAAAAGCCCAATGTAGGCAAGAATTATCCGGTAGAGACACCTGCAGACAGTGACGAGTTCAATACCCGCCAGTTAGGACTACAATGGGAATGGCATGCCAATTATCAGGATACATTCGGATATACTTCCGACTTGGGATTCATCCGTATTTACGGACATATTCTCTCCGAGAACTTTGTGAATTTCTGGGAAGTGCCTAATCTTCTATTGCAAAAGTTCATGGCAGAAGAGTTCACAGCAACTACCAAGTTAAAGGTTTCCGCCAAAATGGACGGACAGCAATCCGGATTGATTGTGATGGGCTGGGACTATTGCTACCTCGGAGTAGAGAAAGAGGGCGATAAATTTATACTGAAGCAAGTGACCTGCAAAGATGCAGAGCAAAAGACACCCGAAACTGTCACTCGCCTGGCAGAATTACCTGTCAGCAGAAAGTACGAAGCAGGGTTGTTACCCAACTACGAAAGAGACATCTATCTACGGGCAAAAATAGAGAAAGGCGGCATCTGCCACTTCTATTACAGCCTGGATGGTAAGAAATATAAAGCAATAGGTATGCCTTTCACAGCCCGTCAGGGAAAATGGATAGGTGCCAAAGTAGGGCTATTCAGTACCACTCCTTATGGTAAGGAACGGGGATGGGTAGATGCCGACTGGTTTCACATAGATAAATAAAAAGACTGATTATATGAAAACAAAAGAACTACTGTTCGGTGCATGCCTGTGCATGTTTACAGCTTGCAACATGCCCGAGAAAGGAATGGATGTGGATGTATATGAGGCGCTGGATTACTGTGACGCCCAGGTACAACGCACTTTAACAGAACTAAAAGCGGCAGAAGGTACTATCGACTACTCGATGATGCCCCGTAACATCATGGACAGCCTCAACACCTGGCATTGCCGAAAAGCAACAAAGGATGAATGGTGCAGTGGTTTCTGGCCGGGAGTGTTATGGTATGATTACGAATATACCGGTAAAGCAACCATAAAGGAGGAAGCAGAGAAATTCACCGAACCGTTGAAGTTCCTGTCACAGATTCCGGCATACGACCATGACCTGGGTTTTCTGATCTTCTGTAGCTATGGCAACGGGTATCGGTTGACACATAACCCGGAATACAAACAAGTGATTCTGGACACAGCAGATTCACTGGCAACTTTGTTCAGACCTCGTGTAGGTACCATACTTTCATGGCCACGTAATATAGAAATGTTCGGTGGACACAATACGATCATGGATAATATGATAAACCTGGAAATGCTTTTCTGGGCTGCCAAGAATGGAGGAAACCCATATCTGGCAGACATAGCCGTGTCGCATGCCGACAAGACTATGAAATATCAGTTCCGTCCCGACTACACTTCCTATCACGTCGCTGTCTACGATACTTTGACGGGCGACTTCATAAAAGGAGTTACACATCAGGGATATGCAGACAATACCATGTGGGCACGCGGACAGGCATGGGCCATCTATGGGTATACAATAGTTTACCGGGAAACGCTAGATCCGCGGTATCTGGATTTCGTACAGAAAGTAACAGATGTATATCTGGAAAGATTGCCGGAAGACTATGTACCATATTGGGATTTTGATGATCCCAACATTCCGAACGCTCCGCGTGATGCCTCCGCCGCAAGTGTAACCGCATCAGCCTTGCTGGAACTGTCTACATATCTGCCTGGCAAAAAAGGGGATGAATATAAGAATGCTGCTATAAAAATGTTGGCAAGCCTAAGTTCTGATAAGTATCAATGCGGCAAAGGCAAGCCGGCATTCCTCCTCCACTCCACCGGACACTTACCGAACAATTCAGAAATAGACGCTGCCATCATTTATGCAGACTATTATTATATCGAAGCCCTGATTCGATTGAAGAACTTGATTGAAGATAAAGCTGTCATATAGGAACAACGCTTTCCCCTCTTACTGCTTCGGTTTGAGGGGAAGCGTAAACCAAAATGTAGATCCTTCTCCCAATTTTGAGTTTACTCCAATCTCTCCTCCCATATTCTGAATAATAAGTTGGCAAATAGGCAGCCCTAAACCAGTACCTTGCTTGAAACTATCCAACTTGATGAAACGTTCGAATATAAGATGGAGCTTATCTTCCGGAATACCTGTCCCTGTATCGGTCACATAATAATAAATCTCTTTCTCACGAACTTCATATCCATAACGAATACTCCCGGTTGAAGTGAATTTACAGGCATTGGTCAGGAAATTCAAAACCAGTTGCTGAAGTCTGTTTTTCTCTGAACAAACCACGTAGTCATCTGGCATTCCCGGCTCAAAAATTAGCTCAACACTACTCTGTAAACGTGACTCGACAACTCCTTTCAAAGTCGTTAGCACTCCATTGAGTGCAAATTCCGAGTAATACAAATCAAGAACTCCGGCTTCTATCTTAGACAAGTCAAGAACATCATTGATAAGCTGCAGCAAAATTCCGTTATTTTTCTCTATGATACTGACATACTCTTTCTTTTCTTCTTCATCTTCAGTCATGGTCAATATGCTGGAAAAGCCAATAATAGCATTCAACGGAGTACGGATTTCATGGCTGATATTAGCAAGGAAGGCAGATTTCAGACGGTTGGACTCTTCCGCACGTTCTTTGGCGGCAATGAGTTCACGTTCCGCCACTTTACGTTCTGTAATAAACAGCGATGAGCCCACTACGATTAAAGGATTTCCTTTTTCATCATATTGTTCCACGAAAGCACGAGCCTCCATCCAGTCTTCCGAATCGTCTGGTTTACCCGGACGATGAACCCGATATTCTTCTTTAATTTTATCGACTTTATTGGCACGCACATCCTTAAAGACTTGCCGGATACGCTCCCTATCCTCCTCACTGACAAAGGTGAGGTAGTTGTTTACGTGAGTAGTATAAGTCATTTCTGAGACTTCCTTTTTACCTTGTTCTATTGGCTTGTAAGAACTATACGTGATTTCATCCGTACGTATATCCCATTGCCAGGGAAGCAAATCAACGACTTCTAATGCCATGGCCATTTTAGAGTGAGTGAAGCGCTGATTCTGTTCCACCAACTGAAGACGTTCCAGTATCTTATTCCTACGGAGCTGGAAAAAGAGGATTACCAACAGTAAGGCAATGCTACCTACTACCAAGGCAGACTGATATTTTTCAAGGAAAGTAGGAGGAGCATTTAAATAAACTGTTCCCGGAGGACAATTTTTAGGAGATAAACCAAAATCCACCATATAAGGATAGTTAAAAAGAACAATGGGGTCCGGATTATAAGGTAGGATACTCCGTGCCTGTTTACCATCAGCTATTGCATTAATAGTTTTCACGATTTCCTCACAATACAGATTCATGTCATATACGCACCCACCAATAATAGTCCCATCTTCTTCAATACTTGAAATGGAAGAAGATAACGCAAAGAACGGGCAAGGCAATGTGGAGTTAGCAATCACTTTATAAGAGTTGGCCATCATAAGCATATTACCGGCAAACATTCGTTTATGAAACCATGAAGCAAACAAAATACCGGTTTCCTCCGGAACTACCTGCCGCAATGTATCTAACAACTGGTCCGGACTCCAAGTACTAGCTGACAGGTATTTATAAGTAAGATCTGAATGCTCCGTCTTGATCAATTCAGAAAATTGCTGATCATAATCGATATCGCGGTCAGTCTGGTCACCAATCAACAACAGACTTTTCATCTTCGGAATCATACGGCGCATCAGTTGAACACTTTCGGGGATAAAAGCACGTGCATTCAGAAAAGTCATATTGTACTCGTCACGCAAATCATTCAGATAGATACGATCCTTTTGTGGAACAACCTGATTGTACATATAGGTGGAATCAGGTCCTATATAGCTACTCTCAGCACATACAATCAGAGGTATATCCCCCCAATGTTTACGCATTTCATCCCGTAATATCAGAGGAGCATTACCCAGCATCAACACCGCTTTAGGCCGATTATTACCATATGTTGAAAAAAGATTATCTTTATATAGATTCAGTATTTCAGGAGTCTCTATCGTCAGAATATTCATATATTCTACTTTCATGCTCACATCTTTCCGGTCATATTCCTTCTGCATGATATGCGAAATGATAGTCTGACTCCACGGAGCACCTGATACATAACTGCTGATAATCAACAAATCCGTACCGGAACTTTCTTTCCTGTCTTCAGCCGATACCGGAGAAGAAAAATATAATAAGAAGATACACAAAAGACATTTTGTATACAGAAGTATTCTCATGATTGCATAATTAGTCTTTTAGACTAACAAGTCAAGGCCCGCTTTTGTTCAGAAATGGCAACTTTTTCCTCAGGAAATCAATTTTATGTAAGAAAAACGCTGCTGAACTAATAATCATCAAAAAATAATTCAATAAACAGCAATGGGAGTGATAAGAAACACTCCCATTGCTGTTTTATTCTCTATTCATCAACCGATGTTCCGCCATACCTTCATACTTTGTATCCGGACGCCCATAATTAGCATAAGGATAAATAGAAATACCACCGCGTGGAGTAAAAATGCCCGTTACCTCAATATATTTAGGATCCATCAGGCGAATCAAGTCTTTCATTATAATATTCACACAATCTTCGTGAAAAGCACCATGATTACGAAAACTGAAAAGGTATAGTTTCAGGCTCTTGCTTTCCACCATCTTAATATCAGGAATATAACTGATACGGATTTCTGCAAAATCCGGCTGCCCTGTTATGGGACACAAGCTGGTAAACTCCGGACAATTGAAACGCACCCAGTAATCATTTTCCGGATGCTTATTATCAAAAGCTTCCAGTACTTCAGGCGCATAATCCTGTTTATATTCAGTCTTTCTTCCCAAAAGGGATAGTTGGTCTTTTAATTCACTCATAATATAAAGTTTTAGCATTTACGACTTAAATACTTCTCTAATCCTTCACGGCGTAACTTACATGCCGGACAATGCCCGCAACCATCCCCCGGAATACCATTATAACAAGTCAGGGTCTTATTACGTATCAAGTCAAGTACTCCCAATTTATCTGCCAATGCCCAGGTTTCAGCTTTATCAATCCACATCAACGGAGTATGAATGACAAACTGTTCATCCATAGCCAGGTTCAAGGTTACATTGAGCGATTTGATAAAGGCATCCCGGCAATCGGGATATCCACTGAAGTCTGTTTGTGACACTCCCGTCACAATATGATTGATACCATGCTCACGAGCATACACGGCAGCAATACTTAAGAAGAATAAATTGCGCCCCGGTACAAACGTATTAGGAAAACTATCCGTCGGTTTTTCCTGATCCATTACCATGGCAGTATCCGTCAAGGAATTATGTCCCAACTTACCGATGAACGATACATCCATTACTTCAAAGTCTACATCGGCATCACGAGCTATTTCCCGTGCCAGTTCCACCTCCTTCTCATGTTTCTGTCCGTACAAAAAACTCAGGGAAACCACTTTTCTGAATTTACGTTTCGCCCAAAACAGACAAGTGGTAGAATCTTGTCCACCACTAAAAACGACTAATGCAACTTCTTTATTCACGCTATTTTAAATATCTTTAATTTTCAATATATTATAGGAAATATCCTCATCATACACATCGCTACCGTCTATCCGTTTAATAGCTGCTACTACACGGATAGTGACCGGAAGAATCAATACTTCATACAAGGATTTCAATATGATCTGAATACACATCATTACTAGCAATTCACGCCAAGCAATAATACCACCAAAAGCTACCGGGAAGAATATAAGAGAATCCGCCGTCTCCCCTACTATTGTCGACCAAATAGCACGGGCAGAAAAGTTTCGTCCACCACTTGCCACTTTCATACGGCTCATGACATAAGCGTTGAGAAATGAACCTACCAAAAATGCGGTCAGACTTGCTACAACAATACGCGGTGCCATCCCAAAAACAAAATTGAAATGGGCTTCTCCTTCCCAAAACGGTGCAGCCGGTAGTGCAACGGCTATCAAGCCAAGCATTACCACAAAGAAATTCATGGCAAAACCACTCCAGATAATGAGACGCGCTTTACGGAAGCCCCACACCTCAGCAATGCAATCGTTTATAATATAAGAAATAGGGAAAACCAATAATCCGGCTGTAACGGTTATACCAAAAACCTGGATAACCTTGGTTTCAAGAAGATTAGCTGCAATCAGGCAAACATTAAATAAAATACCCAGCAGCATAAAAGGCACAGATACTTTTTGCTTCATAAATCCTGTTTTTTACGTGGTGTTCTAGAATACACGACCGCTATTCACGGCATCTTACATTTTATCCGGGTACAAAGATACGATAAGTTTCTAAAACAGACAAACATTCCTTGTTTCCAGAATAAATACGTTCGCTTTAATATTCGAACCGTGCCAAGTCCGTGTTTGCTCCGTATCTATATAGACGGACCAGACACGGAGTTGGTACGGACTTGGTACGGGCTTGGTACGGGCTTGGTATAGACCGGGTACTATTCAGATGAAACAGTAACACCTCTAATAATTAAGCTAAAAGAATCACTGATCCGCTAACTCCTCCAATGAGTAAACATTATACTTTTTAACTAAAAGTAGAGAAAAGCATAGCCTATTCATCCCATCATTCATTTCAATTTGAAGGACAAAAACAGTTAACGAACTTTAAAAACAAAACTAAAACAAAGAAATATACGAACACAAAACAGCACAACAACAAACACAACAACATGATTATTAAATATATAACATCAAAATAACACATTTTTCAAATATGCAAGCAAGTTGTATCTAAATCAATATTTTATTCACGCAAGTTTCTTAAGCAAATAAAACGACATATAACAGTTATTAATATAGTTCGCCATTTATTTTAAGTAATGAAAATACGAATTATATTTGGAGTAGCAAGATCAGACAAGACATAAAATAACTTCTGATTCAGAATGCTGCAACACCTTAATTTATAATATCAACCTAAGAAAAACAAATGCTTATGAAAAAGGAAACAATGCACCCAGACATTCTATTGTCCATCTCATTTTCTATCTAGTTTATTTTATATTCCAATTTAGCTTTAAACAAAAATCATCAAATCATGAATGAAAATCGCGAACGAGGAACACTACATTACAAATTCCTCACCACTATTGCCATTGTAGCTTTACTAATAGGAAGCAATACCGCCCTGGCAATCGGTACTAATTCAGAAGGTTTATCTGAAGTTGCAGAGCAGCTACAATCGCAAGTCATCAATGGTACGGTAACAGATCAGACAGGCGAACCTGTTATCGGAGCAAGTGTTCTGGAAAAAGGAACAAACAATGGTATTATTACCAATATAGATGGTAAATTCTCTCTTACCGTGAAAAGAGGTGCTACTTTGGTAATCTCTTTCGTCGGATATAAGACACTGGAAGTAAAAGCAACCCCCAAGATGGAAATCACGCTGACAGAAGATTCCGAATTACTGGAAGAGGTAGTAGTAGTTGGCTATGGAGTTCAGAAAAAGAAATTGGTTACCGGAGCTACCGTACAAGTGAAAGGTACTGATATCGCAAAGCTAAATACAACGGATGTTCTGGGCGGTCTGCAAAGCCAGGCACCTGGTATAAATATCACATCAAACGGCGGTTTCCTCGGACAGGGATTTAAAGTCAATATCCGTGGTCTCGGAACCAATGGTAATTTTTCTCCTTTATATGTAGTAGACGGAGTGGTCAACGGCAGCATAGATGGCCTAAGCCCTGCCGACGTTGAATCTATCGATGTACTTAAAGATGCCGCATCTGCTGCTATCTATGGTTCACGTGCCGCCAATGGCGTTATTCTCATCACTACCAAGCAAGGCAAAACAGGTAACTTTGAGGTTACTTACGATGGTTACTATGGTATTCAGAATCTTCCTAAAATCGCCACCCTGCTGAATGCTAAGGAATATATGATGATAGAAGATGAAATGCACATGATGGATGGTACTTCACTTCTGAACTGGGAAAAATGGCTACCGGCAGCTGATTATAAAGCTATTCAGGAAGGAACCTGGAATGGTACCAACTGGATAAAAGAGATCTTAAATAATGATGCTCCCATCCAAAGCCATTCATTGAACTTCACCGGAGGTACAGAACGTTCCAACTTCTCTATCGGTTTTACCTACTTCAATCAGGAAGCTACCATGGGAGCTCCCGGTCGCATTGCCTGTATGGACAGATACAATGCACGTATCAACTCTAATCATATTGTCAAAAAGATAGGGAACCTTGATGTACTCAAAATTGGGCAGACTCTTAATTACAAGTACCAGCAGACTGCAGGTTCTTTTGCCACCACTGGCATTTACTGGAATGGTACACGTGATATGTTAACTACTCCCCCATTGATGCATGCCTATAACAGCAAAGGAGAGTACTATTTATACGATGATGCACAAGAAGAAGGATATGGGGAAAACACCACAAATCCAATAGCGTATATGGATTACTACACAAGTCATGCCTTAAGCAAAAGCCATTACTTACAATCCAGTTTTTATGCAGAGCTGCAACCAATCAAGAATTTACGAATCAAATCACAGTTCGGATACATCTTGTCAGCTTCAAGTTATCGTTCTTATATCCCCAGTTATCGCCCGCTAAGTCAAAGCTTGACAACACAAGAAGACAGGGTAACTCAGTCCATGTCACTCAACCACCGCTGGTCCTGGGAAAATACAGCCAGTTATAATTTCACTCTTAAAGATCATCATTTTGACGCGGTAATCGGGCAGAGTCTTGAAAAATACGGAATGGGTGACTCCATGAGTGCCAATGCAGAAGGTTCTGAATTCTCAGACTTTAAACATGCATATCTGAGCAACATAAAATACGATGATAAAAATAAAATTAAAACTTTAACAGGAGCTCCCGGTGCAGCCGGTCAAATGGCTTCCTTCTTTGGTCGTATAAACTACAACTATAAAGAAAAGTACATGGCAACCGCCATTATGCGTGCGGATGGTTCTTCTATTTTTGCCCGCGGCCATCGATGGGGATATTTCCCGTCTTTCTCGGCAGGTTGGGTCGTTACAAACGAAAGTTTCATGCCAGAGCTCAATTGGCTGGATTTCTTAAAACTGCGTGCATCCTGGGGACAGAATGGTAATAACGCCGTAAACACCTTTGAATACATTTCACGTATCACTGCCAACAACGGTAATGGAGGTTATTCATTCGGCGACTCCATGGATCAGGTTTCTATTGGTTCCTACGCATATAAGCTGACTAATCCGGATCTTTCATGGGAAACCCAGGAACAGCTCAACATAGGCCTCGATGCACGATTCTTCAATGGACGTCTGGCACTCGAATTCGATTGGTATAGAAGGTTAACCAAAGACTGGCTTATTACTCCCCCCGTACTCTATTCATTCGGTTCAAGTCCGGCTGCCATCAATGGTGGAGTTATTCGGAATACCGGATTTGAAATCGGCCTCCACTGGAACGATAACATAGGTAAAGACTGGAATTATGGCATTAATCTGGCTCCTGCATTCAATAAAAACAGAATTACCGAACTTCCCAATGAAGATGGTATCCTCCATGGACCGTCGGGCAATTTATGGAATGCATCCGACGAGTGTGCACGCGGAGAAGTTGGAAAACCTTTAGGATATTTCTATGGCTATAAGAGTCTCGGTATTTTCCAGAACCAAAAACAAATAGACGAATACAAAGGTGCTAAAGAGAATGGTGCTCAAACACAACCGGGAGATGTGATCTGGGCAGATGTTGATAAGAATGGAGTCATCGACTCGGATGACCGTACAGAAATTGGTAATCCTCACCCGGACATGACACTTGGATTCTCTTTCAATGTCAGCTGGAAAATGATTGACCTATCGGTTACTACTTATGGAGCCTTCGGCCAGCAAATACTTAAATGCTACCGGGATTATGCCAGTTCTCCATTGCAGAACTTTACCACAGACATCCTGGAGCGTTGGCACGGAGAAGGAACTTCCAACAAGTTACCACGTCTGGCAAGCACTGGTGGAAGCAATTGGTCTAAAGTTTCCGATATTTATGTAGAGAATGGAGATTATCTCAAAATCAAGAATATTACGATCGGAGTTGATATCAAAAAGATTTTCAAGAAAATCCCTCTGCAACAGCTCAGACTTTATGCTACAGTCCAGAACTTATACACCTTTACCGGATATTCAGGTATGGACCCCGAAATCGGTTATGGTAGTGATTTTGGTTGGGTACAGGGCATAGATTTAGGATACTATCCGGAAGCCCGCACATGTATGCTCGGTTTAAATGTCAAATTCTAATAATATGAAAATATGAAAAAACTAATATATATACTATCTGCACTTTTCATACTCACGTCATGTGAAAGTTTCCTTGACACTGAGTTACTTACAGATAAAACAACAGAGAACTTTCCGGAAACGGAGAAAGATGCCAACCAAATGTTGACGTCTATCTATGCTAAGTTATTGTTTGAAGATCCTGAAACATCTTCAGAATACTATACAGCCCAATTAGCCAGTGATGATTGCTTAGGCGGCAACCTCTCTTATTCCGGCAATTGCGCCACGAACTTCTTGCTTTATCAAGGAAGCCTGAACAGCAGACTTGGTATCTGGGACCGTTGTTATCAACTCATAAATCGTGCCAACAATACGATTAACACGCTCGATAACGTAAAAAGCTGGTCAAGTGAATCTGAACGTTTACGTCATTTTGGCGAAGCTTATTTCCTCCGGGCATGGACCTACTATGAATTAGTAAAGATATTCGGCGGCGTTCCCCTTCGTACCACGATTGAAGCTGTAAACCTCCCGCGGGCATCCGTTGACGAAGTATATGCCTTGATTGCTTCTGATATAAAGAATGCAATTGAAATGATGCCTAACCAGATATATCCGGCCGGGAATGCCATGGCAGGCCATGCTACCAAGTATGCAGCCGAAGCACTTGCAGCGCGAGTATTTCTATTCTATACCGGACGTTATGACAAGAAGACTTTACCTCTGACTCCCGAAGGCGAAATCACAAAAGAACAAGTTATCAGTTGGCTGGAAGACTGTATAGATCATTCCGGACACAACCTCATTTCTGACCAACGTAACCTATGGGGCTACACAAACTCTGCCACTAACAGCACCAGCTCCAAGAAGCAATATGCATACGCAGTGAAGCATAAACTCGCTTGGGATGGAAATTCCTCCATTGAAACACTCTTTGCCAACAAGCACAACCTGACCTCCACATGGACCTACACATGGTTTGCCAATACATGTGCAATGTTCTACTCCCCTTCTGGTGACGATGCCGACTGGAAAGAGGAAAGTTATCCGTTCAACTTTGGTTGGGGTGCAGGCCCGGTATCTCCCAGTATGGTTCAGGACTGGAAAGAGTGGTCTAAACAACAAACATTCCTGGATGGATATACTGAAGACCCGCGTATTTCCGGTTCTATTTGGTCATACAAGGCTATGGACCCCAACAATGAAGGAAATGTTTTGGCAGACTTCCGTTTAGATGATTCGGAACCCGCATATACCGTTTCTTACCGCTATTACGAGCAGACCGGATATTTCAACAAGAAATACATCAATATCAATGCATATAATAGTAACGGAGTACTTGAAGCTTTCGGTAAAACATTACATCCGGGCATATCCAGCCAGACTTCCCCGCAGTTACTGAATATTACCGATCTTATCCACATCCGCTTTGCCGATGTACTGCTGATGCATTCCGAATTGAAAGGAGATGCAACCGGTTTGAACAGAGTACGTCAACGTTCCCACTTGGCTCCTATCTCATACACACTGGATGCACTTAAACAGGAACGTCGTTGGGAATTTGCTTTCGAATCCATCCGTTGGTGGGATCTGCTCCGCTGGTCTGGTCCAAGTCTGGAAGAAGCAGGAAATGCATTAAATCGCCAGACAGGCTTTGAAGTTATCAATGCCGCTGCCCTCACACCTATGGTCAAATACGACTATAAGAAGCGTCTACAGCAAACCCAGGGTTACTGGCCTATACCTCAAATAGAAATAGACCGTTCCAATGGTGTACTTGAGCAAAATCCGGGCTGGGGACCTGATGCACAATTCAGTGATTGGACAAAAATGTAATGCCATTTAAAATCTCAATGATATGAAAACATTAAAAGCAATACTATTATTATTCGCGGCAATGGCTATAGTCACAGCCTGCGACCCTATGGAAGATGAATCCTTACGTGATAAATATATTACTAATGCCGGAAATCCTATCAGCAAGGAAGAGCTGAATAACATATTATCCGTTACCCAACCTATTCCCAACCAGGATGACGCTGTAGAAGGGGATCAATATGTAGTAATCAAAAACAACCGTCCTGAATTGGGAGGTATCTGGCACTATGGAGTCGGCACAAAGATTACCGGCAGCGATAATGATACGATCATATATGGTGCCAACGGAACTTATGAAATCTACTATGAAGCACTCTCCAACGGAAAGATTGTAACCAGTGATATCTTTACCGTGACAGTCACCAATGTGTTTGACGAATGGATGGGCCTTTTTACCGGAGCCAAAGACAAAGCAGATGCCGATGCAACCAAAGCATGGGGATTCCGCGAAGTAAAATGGGGATCGGTCTGCAACATGGGAGCACACGGCGGTTGGAAATATACCAGTGCAGGATATACTCCTGAATCTAATTTTGCATGGTGGGGATTAGTAAATCTTGCACAAGCAGGAGATCAGAGAATAGTATTCGAAATACAAGATACTAAGTTGAAGACCTATGACAAAAGTGGCAAATTAGTGAACGAAGGAACGTTTAACTTCGACCATGAACAACCCGAAGAATTGGTTCAAGGCAGACTCACCACCAATATCCCTGTTATTGGAAGCAATTATGATGACCTCGGCCAAAGTAAGGGGAAAAACAACGTATTCTGGATACTTACATTGACTGATGAATATATCACTCTGTATCATCCACAAAAATACACAGGTGGAGGTGACTGGGACGACTATGGTTGGTATGTATATTATGAATCCAAAGAATAATGCCTTATGAAAAAGATTATATTTATTGTAATAGCTATTATATTAGGACTAAGTTCCTGTCACGACGATGACTACATAACCGGTGTACCCAGCTTTGGGCCTCCGGAAGTGAACAACATGGCAAATAGAGTGAATGGGCGCGTCGCATTAGGCTATGTGACCTACTATGGCAAAGTGCTTCCCGACCCTACTTACATGACGCATATCAATTATGCTTTCGCCGAACTTTATATTAAGAACAATGTCTATCAGAAGTTTGACTTGCAAGGTGACAAGGAACGTTTCAATCAAGTGAAGAAGTTAAAAGAAAGAAATAGCAATTTAAAGATATTACTCTCTTTTACAAATAGTGTCTCTAATTCGGGTAATTCCCAGGACGGAGGTTTCTCCGCCCTGGCAAAGAGTCCCGAGATGCGCAAACAATTCGCCCAGGATTGCAAGAAGTTCGTTCAGCAGGAAGGCATAGACGGTATCGATATCGACTGGGAATTTCCCGGTATGACTTTCGGCAGTAACGTATACGACCCGTTGGTTGACGTAGAGAATTTCACCCTGTTAATGAAAGATCTGCGCGAAACACTATCAAGCTCCACTCTACTGACTTACGCCGGGTATTGCAAGAACAAGCAACCGCAGGGAGCAGGATGGAAATATATTGATGTGAAAGCTGTAGACCCTTATGTGGACTTTGTCAACATTATGACCTACGACTTAGTGGGTGCCCCCGGCCATCAATCACCATTGAATAAACCAAGTGCCACCTGGGATTGCCAGCGTTCTGTGAACGAATATCTGAGTGCCGGTGTACCTGCCAATAAATTAGTCTTGGGTATTCCATTCTATGGAAGAGCACATTTCAACTCCGGTGGTTCTATCAATTACAGAGACATTGTCGACTTCAGTGCAGGCGAAGGCTATGTCATTGATAATTGGGATGAAGAGGGCAGCGTTCCGTACGTTACCAAGAACGGAGTATTCTATTGTGGTTATGACAACCCCCGAAGCATTACCGCAAAAGGTACATGGCTTTTAGGATTAGGCATGAAAGGTATGATGTTCTGGGACTACGATGGTGATGATAACCAGGGAACACTGCGCAATGCACTCTGGAATGCCGTAATGCAGGAAGACAAAGACGCCCAATTACATGACTTCATAAACAATTCGGATGGTTACAAAGCACTCGTCGCCAGTTGCGACAAGATAATCAGTACCGGTCAATACATGGCAGGAACATTGATAGAGGAAACCACGACCTATCCTAATTACGAAGGATACCCGGTTAAGCTTTACGAATATTCAACCGGCAAGGACGTGCAAACCGGCGTTCAGAAAAAAGGCAAGGTATACATGCTCAATCCTACAGCCGAAAAGCTTGCAACCTGGATTGCAACTGCCGTATGGAAAGCGAAAGGTGACACCGATACGGATGCGATGGCAACGGTACTGAAACATATACAATTACAATCAGGAGCTCAGTTCCCGGTATGCGGCATTGTATATGAAGATATGGACAACTCAGGATATTATCCTTATCTCTTCAAGGACGGAGTCACCGTGTATGCAGCAGACCGTTCCAAGTGGGCTACCGAAGATCCTGCCCATCCGGGAAATTACAGTTGCACGGACGATCAACTCAACTACGATGTTAAGGTAACCAACAATGACCTGAACACATATACCGGAACCTATGCCCGCATTTGCGGTACCCTGCGTGAAGATTATAAAGCATACGGCGGTACCGTTGATGTAGGAACAAGTGATTCTAAAGAAACCCGCAGCATTAAGTGGCTCGATGTGGTACGCGACCTTTATAAGGAAGCTTGGAACTCCAATGAAAACAAACTGATTACAGCATGGGCCAAAGCAAACTTGTAATACTCTAACTTAACACGGATACAGGAGGTTGTTCCACCCACCGGATGATTTTGCGATCTTCATTCATGAGTGAAAAAATATATAAATGGAGCAACCTCCTTTTTCTAAAGATAACAGAAAAGACAAGCCGATATGAATAAACATTTCTTTTATCTTATCTTACTATTTTGCATCAGCAGTTGTCAGCCGATAACGAAGAAAATGATGAATATCGAAGGAGTGGTATCTTCGGAATACAACGGGCAAATCATATATTTGGTTCCACGCCCCCATCCCACTCCGGAAACTGTAGATTCTGCCTATATTGTAAACGGAACTTTTTCCTTTTCCATTCCGGCAGATTCCGCTATTTACGATATTGTTATCAGCAGGCGGGCAAATGCCCCTATACAACGTCTGCTCATTGTGGCAGAAGAAGGAACGCTACATGCCAACATGGGTATGAATAGTTCCGGTACCGGCACTCCACTCAATAACCAACTGCAACACTGGAAAGAACAAATGGAATCTGCCGGTGAAAAAGCAGCCTTACTATCGCAGAAAATCAATAAAAATAAGAAAGACAGTACCATTACAGCAATCCTGAAGAAACAAAGGGATAGCATCTACGAAAGTTTTGGTGACTCTACGTTCTGTTTCATTAAACAGAATCTGAATCCGTTAGGAGGATACTTATTCATGACGCTTGAGCACATGTTCAATGAACAGCAAGCCAATGATTTAAAAAGACTTGGAATAGAAAAATGGAAACCCGAACCATGAGAAAACAAATAGATAGTATCTTTGTCTACCTATTCTTTATAGCCTGCTGGATATTCTTCTTTTACTTCTATCCATATCATCTGCACTATAAAGAACAGATAACACTATGCGTACTCCAACCGGACTTTCTACAAACGTACTTACAGAAACCGGCATTCCTGACCGAAATCTGTGGCGATTATCTTACTCAGTTTTTCCTGTGGACAGGTGGAGGAAGCAGTATATTAACCCTCACCTTTGTATTCACTTGGCTGGGACTCCGGATAGCATTACGTAAGACCGGTATCACCAACCATGTATCCCTCTGGGCATTACTGCCCATAGTTGCCGAATGGGCGTTATCCTGCCATTTGGAATATCCCCTTTCCATGTCACTTGGACTGATGTGCAGCGTCTGGGCATTCTCACTGTCAACATTGAGCACATCAACACGGACGAGAGGAATACTCCACGTAGTTATGCTTACCATCCTCTATTGCGCCGTAGGAGCACACTTCTTTGCATATGTCATTTTAGCCACAGTTTATGAGTGCAAGCAATTCAACAATTACAAGTTATCCTTCTTTCTGCTACTCATCTCCCTCCTCATACCTATCGGAGGTAGTTATTTCTATTTTTTAACTCCCCGCCAATCATACTTCTATCCATTGATAAGCGGATACATGCTGCGTCAGCCTTTTGTATTCCTCCTGACAGAAGGTTTTCTGTTACTCTCCCTCCTGCCAGTTTTTATTTCCCGGCAGTATAAGCAATGGATTGCACTATTTACAGTCCTTACCCTGGGTACAATTACCATAACCAAAGCATACAACGCCTCCGAAGAAAAAACACTCGCCTTTTCATCCGAAGCCTACTTCGGACGCTGGGATAAGATAATCCGGCTCAACGAGGATAACTCCTACCCAACCTATCTCAGTGCCTACTATACAAATCTCGCTTATGCCCGCCAAGACAAGCTCTGCGATGAACTAATGCTACATTATCAACCAGCTTTCCATGGGCTTCTACTACAAATCAACGAATCAACAGGCTATATATACGCCATGGCAAGTCCCGATGCCCTCATGGAATGCGGTGACATGGCACAAGCCCAGCACTCTGCCATGCTTGCTATGACATTTACCCCGCATCAGCGTTCTTCGCGCATGGTACGGAAACTGGCGGAAATTGCCATTATCAACGAAGATTATTCAGTTGCCCAAAAGTATCTACGCATGTTGTCCCATACTTCCTTGCACCGGAGCTGGGCAAGGGAACGATTGGAACTTATTAAATCCGGTCAATGTGATTCCATCCCTTACTGGACCCATAAACGTCGGATGCTTCCGCAACAAGATACGTTGTTCTCCGCCAATCAATGGCGTACTTCACTGGTTAATTTAATCGAAAGCAATCCTCAAAACAAGATAGCTGCCGACTACCTCTTATGCTTCCACCTATTGAATAAAGATCTGCAGCTTTTCAAGAAGGATTATGACCGTTACTATTATCCGACATTCGGTTCGCTTCCATCCCGTCTCTATCAGGAAGCATTGATAGCATGTATGAATGAGAAAGAAAACCCGCAGGAGCAACTGAAGCATTATCGCATCTCTACTAAAGTTTACAAAGACTGTCTGCAATACCTCTCCATATACGAAGATGCCAAAGGAGACGGGCGGGCTTTGGAAAAGTTATTCGGAAAAACATATTGGTTCTATTACTATTATGCACAACTGAAACCATGAAAAGAGCTATCATCCTGTTCATTGCAACCCTGACGCTTTTCTCCTGTGGAAAACGTTTACTTCAGGATTACACCGACTGTCCCGAACAGCCGCTCCTGTTTCCTGACTATACAGATATCACCGTACCCTGCAACATCGCTCCGCTGAACTTCCAACTGGAAGGTGCGGCAAACCTCTCAGTTATTATCCGGGGAAAGAAAGAGTATCAATTCGACAGCCAGTCCTACAGGCTCCAGTTCCCCATAAAGAAATGGAAAAAGATGCTTGCGGATGAAAAAGGGGATACACTGTCTGTGTCTGTCTATGCCCATATCTCGCAACAAAAGATACATTACAAAGATTTCTACTGGTACATCTCACCCGACAGCATAGACCGATATCTCAGCTACCGCCTGATAGAGCCGGCTTATGAGATATGGAACATGCTGCAAGTTTGCGAACGTAACCTTGAGAATTTCGATACCCGCCTTTTGGCCGATAACAATATTACAGATCATAGCTGTATCAATTGCCATACATCCAACCGTGCAGCCAATCCCACTACATTTATGCATGTGCGTGGCAGTAAGGGAGGTACAATTTATAGTCGTGACGGGCAATTACGGAAAATCAACACCAAAACAGATCATACAGCCGGTGCTGTCTATGGAGAGATTTCCCAGGACGGGCGTTTCGGCATATTCACCACAGCCGAAATTATCCCCATTCTGCACAGCTATCGCACCGAACGTCTGGAAGTTTTCGATAAATGTAGTGATCTTATCCTGATAGATTTTGAACAGGGAACGGTTACCGATAACCCCGGTATCAGCGGAACGGAATATCAGGAAACCTTCCCTTGTTTCTCTGCTGATAACCATACTATCTATTTCTGCCGGGCACCCTATATCCCTCAGCCGGACAGTACCCGTCATATGCGCTATGATCTCTACTCCATCTCCTTTAATCCTCAAACCGGACAATTGGGTGATAGTATTCACGAAGTCTTCAGAGCTTCATCCGAAGGGAAATCCGTAAGTTTTCCCAAATGCTCACCGGACGGCAAATACCTGCTGTTCTCCGTATCCGATTATGGTACTTTCCCCATCTGGCATCCAGAAACGGACCTTTGGATGCTGGAGCTTTCTACCGGAAAGATTGATAAAATGGAAGAAACAAACGGACGGTACTCTGATTCCTATCATTCCTGGAGCAGTAATTCCCAATGGATAGCTTTCGCCTCCAAACGAGACGACCGGGTATATGGACGTCCTTACTTTGCCCATGTATCCCAAGATGGAAGCGTAAGTAAAGCGTTTCTTCTTCCACAAGAAAATCCGGAAGCTTATCTGAATACGTTCAAGTCTTATAATATACCAGAACTTTACAATACAGCCGAGACGTATGATGCCCATGAATTGCAAAAAGCCTATTTCGGTAAAGAAACGGAGAACCTCCGCTACAAATCAATCAAAAAATAACATATCCGTCATTCTTCTACTCAACCTTTTTTCATTTAGGTTGTTCAATGGGCATTCACCAAAACCTAACTTAATAATGAAGACAATCTTTAAAGTAATGTTTCTGTTGTGCACCATCGGCCTTGTTCCGTCTGTGGCTAAAGCACAAGAAAAAGTGATTATTGACGACGAAGCATCTAATGGCATCGTCATGGTTACCATCGACAAAGCAGGCGACGAGATCGTCCGTATCATGAACGAATCACAGTTCAGATACATTCACGATCCTAAGGCACCCCGCTTCCTATTGATGGATAAAAAAGGGAAATTCGCCCTCGGTATCGGAGGATATGTGCGTGCCACTGCCGAGTATGACTTTGGCGGCATTGTAGATAATATGGATTTCATCCCGGCCTACATTCCGAATGCCAGTAAAGTAAAGAACCAGTTCCAGATGGATGCAAGCACTTCCACCATCTTCCTGAAACTGGTAGGACATACTAAGCTGCTGGGTGATTTCGTAGTGTACACTGCCGGTAACTTCCGTGGTGGGGACAAAGTATTCCAGTTGCGAAACGCATATATGTCGTTCCGCAATGTGACAGTAGGTTATACCTACGGTGGTTTCATGGATTTGGCTGCATTGCCTTCCACTATTGACTTCCAAGGCCCTAACGGTGCTACTTTCTATCGTGCCACCCAATTGGCTTACACTTACAAAGGCCTGAAGAACTGGCGTTTCCATGCATCCATAGAGGTTCCCAGCGTAGATGGTACTACAAACGATCAACTCAGCGTAGCCCAACAACGTATGCCGGACTTCACCGCTTACGCCCAATATGGTTGGGGAGCTAACAGTCATCTTCGTGTAGGTGGCCTCGTTCGCAGCATGACATACACCAGCACGCTCAGCGATCATGCATCCGACGTTACCGGATGGGGTATACAGGCATCTACCTCATTCAATCTCAGTAAGAAATGGGAAATCTTCGGGCAGGCTACTTATGGAAAAGGTATCGGACAATATCTGAATGATATAAGCAATCTGAATGTGGACATCGTTCCCAATCCCGAAAAAGAAGGAAAGATGCAGGCATTGCCTATGCTGGGCTGGTTTGCCGGGGCACAGTATAACATCTGCCCCAAAGTGTTTGTGTCCACCACTTATAGTATGTCCAGATTGTATTCGGAGAACGGTTATCCCAACGATCAACCCAGTAGTTATCGTTACGGACAATATCTCGTAACCAATGTATTCTGGAATGTTACTCCGAATATGCAAGTAGGTGCTGAATACCTTCGCGGCTGGCGTACAGATTTCAATAATTCAACGCATCATGCCAACCGTATGAATTTATTGGTACAATATTCTTTCTAAATCAGATACATAAATCAAGGAAGCCGCCTCAAAACAATGTTTGAGACGGCTTCTGCTATATATAAAGTAATTATGAAATCAGAATCTGTAGTTGATACTAGCACCAAACACCTTGTTTGTACGGCTATAGATATTTGTACCGCTCAATCCGGTATTATTATAGTTCTGAGATTTTTTAGTATAATCTTCGTAGGTAGTCCACATGTAACCAACGTTCAGGGCAGCTCTTTCAGTTAAATTCAACTTGGCACCAAAACCCAAAGTATAAGAATCACAAGAGAAACTGGTATCACTCTGGTAATTGTCAGACAATCCATAGTCTGTGATCTGACCTCCACAACTCAAAGTCAAATGTTTGGTTACATCCCACTCAATACCGGCCAGATATTCGTTTGTTCCCTTTGTCAGATACTCCTGCTTGCCACCGGCCATTCCTGCACTTTTATCATCAAAAAAGTGGTATTCTACAGATGCACGCAATATCGGAAGAAACTCATAAGAAGCAGCTATAGAAAGCATGGAAGGGATATCATTCGGAGTATTCACACCATGCTTGTAATCAGCCAATTCACTTTCAGCAGCACCAATCATACGAAGCGAGTTTGCTTTAGTGGAATTTTCAATATTCAGGTTAGTCATGAATTCATACTTTGCACCAATATTCAGCTTGCCCCACTTGGCATCCAGGCCGATAACCGGAGTAAATCCCCATCCGGTCTGGTCACAATCCAAGTCTATGCCGATAAGCTCCGTACCAACAGGTATCGTTCCGGCAGGAGAAGGCAAATCTACGGCAGCACTGGCTTTCAATGCACCCTGGTAACCACCGGTAAAGTAGTTCATCCGACCACCCGCAAAAGCAGAAAGCCATTCCGTTATCTTATAAGTCAAACCCAACTGTACAGAGTAGATGTACTGCTTGCCATCCATGTAGCTTTTCAGCGAATAGGCATTGCTTGGAATTTTTTGGGCTCCCAATCCGCCTATCACCATAGCATCGAACATGGGAAGACCGTCGTCAAACGAAGCCTTTCCTCCGCCACCGGTAATACCGAAAAAGCCGGAGATCGTCCAGTCACCCATCTTATAAGCGGCAAACAAACTAGGAATGACAGGCGCAGATGCCTTACCCTCATAATACTTATTCAGCCCCAGACCTTCGCACGAAGCATCAATATCTCTTGTTTGGAAAGCACTTTGAATGCTCAAAGACATGTGAAAACCGTCATTGGGCAAAAAGGCCAAACCTGCCGGATTAGACAAAGCAGCGTCTATTTCAGTGGTAGCACCGCGGGATAGCATACGAAGAAAAGCGGCATGCTGATTTGTATTCGTAAGGAGACCTCCTGCAAAAGTTGAAGTTGAAACGATTAGCAACATAAGGCTAATCAACGAAAATTTTCTCATCTAAATCTTTTTTAATTGTTAGCGGGCGCAAAGTTACAATAATATTGCACATCGAAAAGTCTTTTGTGCAAAAATATCAGATTAAGCCCATAATTAATTGAAAACAGAAACTGTTTCTAATGAAACTGATATAAATAAATCAGCATAATTCATTTCCGCCTCTCCCCCTTCCACACCTCCTTATCCTTTCATTCATAGACATTAGCGGGTGGAAGGGGTATTAAGAAGAGACTTATTCAGTAACGTTCATTATCTTATCATATATAGTGCACAGATAGCATCTGCATATAGGATATACTTGTTTTGCCATAGGAATTATCTACTGTTTACTATCATCAACAAGTATGTTGACGTCTGCCAGCAATCTTGTTGACGAATATCAGCATGTCTATCGACAGCCGTCAACACTTAATATTGCCTTATTCAAAAAAGGACAATGCACTACCTATCAACGAAAAGAGCCATATCCCCATCCTTCCACTCGCTAATGCCTATAAAACAGCACCTATGTTTCTGAACCTTATTATCTATACGCGTGTTATATTATATACAATAAATTCTAAAAACTTCAGAAGTTATGGCATATACAATTGCTTTTTTCGGCACCAAGCCCTACGACGAGGCTTCGTTCAATGAGAAGAATAAAGAGTACGATTTTGAACTTCGTTATTATAAAGGTCATCTGAACAAACACAACGTGATACTGACACAGGGTGTAGACGCTGTCTGCATATTTGTGAATGACACCGCAGATGCGGAAGTGCTCCGCATGATGGCTGATAATGGTGTCAAACTACTGGCACTGCGTTGTGCCGGATATAATAATGTAGACCTGAAAGCCGCCGCAGAATGTGGCATAACAGTAGTACGCGTACCTGCCTACTCTCCGTATGCCGTAGCAGAATACACCGTTGCCCTTATGCTATCGCTGAACCGGAAAATTCCCCGTGCTACCTGGCGTACCCGTGACGGTAATTTCTCTCTCCACGGATTGCTCGGCTTTGACATGTATGGAAAGACTGCCGGCATTATCGGTACCGGAAAGATTGCCAAGAAACTGATTATGATTTTGCGAGGTTTCGGCATGAACATACTGGCATATGACCTATATCCTGACTATAACTTTGCCCGCGAACACCAGGTGGTATATACCACACTCGATGAACTCTATCATAGTTCGGATATCATTTCCCTGCACTGTCCGCTTACGGAACAAACCAAATACCTCATTAACGACTACTCCATCAGCAAGATGAAAGATGGCGTAATGATTATCAATACCGGACGTGGACAACTGATACATACCAATGCATTGATAGAAGGACTGAAGAACAAGAAAATCGGTTCCGCCGGACTGGATGTATACGAAGAAGAAAGCGAATATTTCTATGAAGATCAGTCCGACCGCATCATTGATGATGATGTACTGGCACGCCTGCTCTCTTTCAACAACGTGATTGTAACTTCGCACCAAGCCTTCTTCACCCGCGAAGCACTGGAGAACATTGCCACCACCACCCTGCAGAACATCAAAGACTTCAAAAGTGGAAAGGTATCGGAGAATGAAGTAAAAATTCAGAATTAACAATAAAGGCAATCAATAAATAAATGCTAACATTCGACTATAAACATTTTCATAGTCAGTTTGTTATTTATGTATATCAAACATTTAAAGAAAGGAATAAATAATGAAAAAAGTAATAGACAAAGCGGAAAGCCGTGGACGTGCTCTATATGATTGGCTCGACAGCCACCATACATTCAGTTTCGATACATATTACAATCCCCGCCGCATGAATTTCGGTGCATTGCGCGTATTGAACGACGACCGTGTGGAAGCTGGTAAAGGCTTCGGTACCCACCCGCATAAGAACATGGAAATTATCTCCATTCCCCTGAAAGGAAAGCTGAAACATGGTGACAGTAATAAGAACAGCCGTACCATCACCATAGGAGACATACAAACCATGAGTGCCGGTACCGGTATTTATCACAGTGAAATGAACGGCAGCGATACCGAACCGGTAGAATTCCTGCAAATCTGGGTAATGCCGGAGAAGCTGAATACACCGCCCGCCTATCAGGATTACGACATCCGTCCGTTCTTGCGGAAGAATGAACTGGCACTGATCGTTTCGCCGGATGGCGATGCCCCTGCCAAGATGTTGCAACAGACATGGTTCTCCATCGGAGAGATAGAGGCAGGAAAGAAGATCGGCTATCACATGCACCAATCTCACGCAGGTGTGTATATCTTCGTGATTGAAGGTGAGGTGAAGGTGGATGATACCGTACTTTCACGCCGTGACGGTATGGGCGTATACGATACCCACAGCTTTGAGCTGGAAACCCTGAAAGACTCGCACATTCTGCTGATGGAAGTGCCGATGTAAGTCTTTTAGATAAAAATAACAGCAAAAACCAAAGGTTTGTGTAGCGTTTTTCGTAATATTGCGCTATAAATTAACCCGTGCATGAAACTTGATTACATTTACCATAGCGGCTTCGCGATTGAAGCGGACGGAGTGACGGTCATTATCGATTACTACAAAGATTCCTCTGAAACGGAATATAATAAAGGTATCGTTCATGACTATCTGTTGGGAAGACCCGGAGAACTATATGTACTCTCTTCTCATTTTCACCCCGACCACTTTAATCGCGAAGTTCTTTTATGGAAAGCCGAGCGCCCGGATATTCACTATATCTTCTCCAAGGACATCCTGAAACATCGTCGTGCCACGCGCGAGGATGCCACCTATATAAATAAAGGGGATGTGTACGAAGACCCGAATATCCGTATCGAAGCATTCGGTTCCACGGATGTAGGTATCTCTTTTCTCATTGACCTGCAAGGTGTCCGGCTCTTCCATGCCGGAGACTTGAATAACTGGCATTGGAGCGAAGAATCCACTCCGCAGGAAATCCGGAAAGCGGAAGGTGACTTCCTTGCCGAAGTGAAATACCTTCAGCAAACCGCCCCATCGGTAGATGTAGCCATGTTTCCAGTGGATAACCGCATCGGAAAAGATTATATGAGAGGTGCGGAACAATTCGTGGAACGGATAAAAACTGCTATCTTTGTACCTATGCACTTCAGCGAGGAATACAAAGGCGGAAATGCTTTCCGGGAGTTTGCCGAAAGTAAAGATTGCCGTTTCTTGTCCATAACCCACCGGGGTGAAAGTTTTGATATTAATCAATAAAACATACGCATTATGAAAAATTTGACACACCTCCTTTTTGTACTCTTATGCATTTGTCTGCCTGTTGCAGTACATGCTCAAAAAGACAAGGACAAAGACGATGATGACAGCAAGTATCTGGCGGGCGCAGTACCCGAAGTAGATGGAAAAGTTGTATTTACCAAAGAATTCAGTATTCCCGGCATGTCTCAGGAAGAGATATTCAACCGCATGCAGAAATGGATGGAAGCACGGCTGAAAAAGAATGAGAATAACAGCCGCGTAGTCTATACGAATCCGGAAGAAGGACAAATAGTAGGTACGGGAGAAGAATGGATTGTATTCAGTTCAAGTGCACTCTCACTGGACCGTACAAAGATACTCTACCAACTATCCGTGGTTTGTGCACCCGAGAAGTGTACAATGGAAGTTGAAAAGATTCGTTTCAATTACCGTGAAGGAAAAGAGAAGTATACGGCAGAGGAATGGATCGTAGACAAATATGCACTGAATAAGGCTCAAACCAAATTGGTGCGCGGACTTGCCAAATGGCGCAGAAAAACAGTCAACTTCGTAGATGACCTTGCTCTTGGAGCAGCAGAAGCTCTTAGTGCAAGTACTGCCAAGAAAGCAGCCGAAACAGAGCAACCGGAAGCTAAGAAAGAGGAAAAGAGCGCTGTTAGCTCAGGTCCGATAGTGATTGCTCCTAAAGCTGAAGTAGAAGTGAAAACTCCGGCTGAAACAACCAAAGTAACCGTTGTACCTGCTACCCCGCTTACTCCGGCCACTCCTGTTGCTTCTGGTACAGTGCCCGGCTATAAAGAAGTAGCTCCGGATCAACTGCCGACGAATGCTATCCAAATGGGTGCAGGCAAATTAGTACTTGTAATTGGTACAGATGCTTTCAATATGACCATGATGACAGCTAATGCAGGCGGTTCATTGGGCAAATCTTCAGGTAAGCCTGTTATCTTCAGTTTCCTTTCACCTGATCAACCTTACGAACAGATGGAAGCTGCTGAAACTTATACCGTTCGTTTTTATCCGGCAAACCAAACAGAACCTTCAGTTGTTCTGGAATGTAAGAAGATGCCTTCACAGGCTCCTATGGAAGGTCAGCCACGCATGTATGTAGGCGAAATTCTAAAGGCATTCGTAAAATAATGATGAATGATAAATAATGAATGATGAATTGGGTGCGCTATTATACTGCATAGCAATTCATCATTCATTATTCACAATTTATAATTAAACAACGTGGAAATAAAAGCTAAATTCGATCATTTTAATATCAACGTCACCGATCTGGAACGTAGTATTGCTTTCTATGAAAAAGCATTGGGATTGAAAGAACATCACCGTAAAGAAGCCTCGAACGGCTCTTTCACGCTGGTTTACCTGACAGACAACAGTACTGGTTTCTTACTGGAACTGACTTGCCTGAAAGATCATCCGCAAGCTTATGAACTTGGAGAGAATGAAAGCCATCTATGCTTCCGCGTTGCCGGTGATTATGAAGCTATTCACCAATATCACAAAGAAATGGGCTGGGTATGCTTTGAAAATACAGCTATGGGATTGTACTTCATCCATGACCCGGATGATTACTGGATAGAAGTACTTCCGGCAAAATAGAGTATAAAGTGATAGGGTGATAAGGTGATAAAGCGATGAGCATACATTCCCTTATCACCTTATCACTTTACCACCCTATCACTTTCTATTATTTATGACGATTCGCCCTTTTCTTTCGTATGTCCGCCTTCATCTTGGCAGCACCGGAACCATGTTTTCCAGTAATATACGATTTCTTCTTGGCTTTAGTCTTTAACTTTCCATCTTCCTTGGGCTTGTCTTTTTTTCCTTTAAAGACGATACCTCCCATTATTGCATCTTCTATACTCATATATTCGATTCTATTATTATATTATAAGCCTGGGGGACAAAGATAAGCATTTTCCAACACTTTTCTGACATCAATAGGATACAATCCTATTCATTATGCCAATGGGAAACAGACTGTGATACAGGTTTCCTCACTTTCAATCGTATAACTACCGTGGAAGATCTCAATGAACAGACGGTTGATATCATGCTGTATCTGGCGTAATCTATCCGGTGATGATGCAGACAACGGACTTCCGGTAACCACCAATTTAATCTCTTGCTCACCACCCGTTACGATCAGCTTACAATGAATGGTAACAGCATCTTTCGCCGTAAACATAGAAGTCATCAGTTTATGGAACCTGCTGCTGTCAATGCAGAGCATCAACGACTCCACATCGTGTTCAAAAGAAACCGTAGCGAGATTTCCCTCCTGCATACCCGCCATATAAACCGCATCCCGACAGAGTTGCACGACATCATACGACTGTACATCAAAGCGCATCATTCCCGATTCCAGACGTGATAAATCAAGCACATTGTTTACCAGTGTTATCAGCCTTTCTGCATTCACAGTAATACTGGATGAATACTCTGTTCTCTGCTCAATAGAAAGCGTATCCCTTTCTACCGATAAGAGTTTGGAGAGATGGACAACACTATCCAGAGGCACCTTTATATCATCGACTATATTCTTTAAAAATATATCCTTCATGTGATTGGCTTTCCGGGCAAGTTCGCTTGCCGCACGCGTTTCGGCTTCGTCTTTCCTCAGCAAAGAGCGGAAATACAGGGTACGGACAGTAAATACCAATATTATAATAAAGAGTACCATAGCCGAAGCGAAAGTAAGCCATCTTACCTTATTCTCATTCTCCGCCTGCTTCATCAACTCCTTTTTGATCCTGTAGTTACTCTGTACAGTTTCAGTCTGTTGTTCCCGGAAATACTGTATAAGAGAATCTCCTATCTGGACTATCTCTTTATAAGCCTCCAGAGCATCTTCCTGTCTTCCGGCATCCCATAAGTATTGAGCTTTCGTCTTCCGGACATTCTGCTCATACCAAGGTTGCATACCCTTACTACGTTCCAACACCAAATCCAGTTCAGGGAAACAAGCATGCCAATCCTGAACCAGGTGGTAATAATCGGCCCATGAAAGATGATACTGAAAATAATAAGGCAGGAAAACGTTTTCAGTATAATGCTTCTTCGCTATCAAAAGATGAGATTTCAACTTAGGAATCTCCTTTATTTTCGCATAAAGCTGGCAGAAGCGCAATTGGTTGTCCAATAAACGATCCCGGTACAAAGGATAGTTCGTAGGTTTGGCACCCGCAAGCTTTTCCAGTATCTCTTTCTCCTGATTTAAGATGATAACAGCATTTTCTTCGTCTTTCAGTCCGATATAACAACCACTCAATCCCCAATAGGTATCCAATTTCTCACGAGTACTTATTGTAGGGCATTTCAATGCCTCTTTGTAGGCCTCAGCTCCTTCTGCATACTGTTCCGAGTACCCGTAAGCGGAACCTAAAGCAATATAAGAAGTACATATTCCTTTTTCATATCCCAACTCTTCAGCATCTGCTTTCATCTGTTTAGCCTGCAAAATGGCATATTCAATATTTCCTCTGGAACATTGTAAATCAAGTACTGCCTCCCAGGCGGAAAAATAATATTCATAGGATTTCTGACGATAACAGCACTCTTTTAGAACTGCCAACCGCCATTCCATTTCCTGCAAATCTCCACGATATTGCGAATAACGGAATGCCTCATGGCATAACATCAATTCAAGACGTCCGTTACCCAAAACTCTTGCTGCTTGCAGGGCCGAATCAGCAAGTTCAATGGACCAGTCTGCCCTGATGTTCTGTTGATACATGCTCTTCAGATACTCTACGCGCATCGTATCTGCCGGCATACTATGATATACGTTGAAGATGCTGTCGCGCAAAGTTTGCTCTTCAGAAGTCAGTCCGGCTGAAACATGCAGCACAGAACCTAATAATATCAGTAGAATATAGAATCTTCGCCTCATACTTCACTCCTTTCTCCCAAGGGATGGGTAAAGACGAAGCGTGCTCCATCCGTATATGAAGGGTCTATAGAAATATCACCGCCCAGACGTTTGATAATAAGCCGGCAGATAGATAATCCCAATCCGGTTCCCTGCGCTTTTTCGTCCAACTTCTCAAATCTTCCGAATAAACGGGAGTGAAGTTCCGGAGCAATACCGCAACCGGTATCTGTTACGGCAAAGCAGGCTTCTTCTCCTTTTCGTTCCAGGCTCAGGGTTATTTTGCCCTGCTTGGTGAATTTGGAAGCATTTACAATCAAGTTTATCAGGACTTGCTGTAAACGGGAAGAATCAGTATCTATCACCAACGAATCTAAGTTCGAAGTAAACAAAATATCTGCTTGCGTATGCTTTATCTTTTCCATCGTCTGCACCACGTATTTGCATAAAGCAACGGCATCACAAGAAGCAAGGTGGAATTCCATATGTTCAAGGTCTATACAGGAAATATCCACCACATCGTTAATTAGTTTCAACAATAAGTCAGAGTTCAGCCGGATAATATCATCACACTCCCGGATGGTATCATCATCAATGCCATCCATACTCAGAATGCTCGAAAATCCGGCAAGTGCATTCAATGGCGTTCTGACCTCATGACTCATATTGGAAAGGAAAAGGCTCTTATTTTTCACTGACTCCTCGGCCATGATTCTGGCCTCCTCCAGTTTCTTTCGGGAAATGGTGAGTAGTTTATTCTGCCGTCTGAAGAAAAAGAAACAGATTAAAACGACAGCGCTTAGAAGCAAAGCTATCCCGATGAAGTAAGAGAGCAGACGGTTGGCCTGTTCTTTATTCTTCAACTCAAGCTCGTCTATCTGGTAAGTAGCACGTAAGTCTTCAATTTCTTTGCTATAAACATGTTGGTAGACAGAATCATACTGATTGCTCAACTTTTGATAAGTTTGATAGGCTTCCTCATAATTCCCCTCTTCTGTTGCATGCTGTGCCTTTTGCCTCAATAAAACGCTGTCAGAGGCAGTTGCGCTAAAAGCGAATAGTCCCCAGAACAGTATCAAACCCAAAAGTTTTTTTTTCATTTACTTGAAATTACATAGTTTCAATAAGAAGTATATATACGATCCCCGTCATATGTACGCTACAAAGATAGCTTTTTTCTACTAATAGACTGCATTTTTCGTATCTTTGCCGACAACTTTTAAAGATTGAATAGAATGAACACTACGCTGCTTACTGCTGATAAAGACCCAATGGGTGCTGCTATTGCCGACTATAATAAACAACACAAGGCCGAACGGCTGCGTGTTTTTTCTTCACAATTCGATGAGGATGAAATTCCGGTAAAGGAATTGTTTCGTACAGAAAAGCAAATGCCTCTTTTGGAACGTACTGCACTGCAAATGGCTACGGGAAAGATTCTGGATGTAGGAGCCGGAAGCGGTTGCCATAGCCTTGCCTTGCAGGAAGCAGGCAAAGAGGTACATGCCATTGATATTTCGCCGCTTTCAGTAGAAGTTATGCAACAACGCGGTGTACGGCATGCCACATTGCTCAATCTATTCGATGAGCATTTCCATGAGACATACGACACGATATTAATGTTGATGAACGGTTCGGGAATCATCGGCAAACTGGAAAATCTGCCTGCCTTCTTCAAAAGGATGAAGCAATTGCTACAACCCGGTGGCTGTATCTTTATGGACTCCAGCGACTTGCGCTATCTGTTTGAAGAAGAAGACGGAAGTTTTGTGATCGACCTGGCAGGCGACTATTATGGAGAAGTAGATTTCCAGATGCAATATAGGGATATCCTGGGAGAGTCATTCGACTGGCTTTACATTGATTTCCAGACACTCAGTCTTTATGCAGCCGAAAATGGTTTCCAAGCGGAGTTGGTAAAAGAAGGAAAGCACTACGATTATTTAGCCAAGTTGACCTTAAAATAAGGTCAACCCGGACTTCCTGATTATTATTTCTTTGACAACATTTCGTCTATCTTCTTCGTTAATGCAGCAAATTCCTCCTCATTGTACAGGCGGGTCAGCATTACGATGCGCCCATCTTTATCAATCAGTACATTGCGGGTAATTCCAGCATTGCGAAGCGCATATTTGGCAAAAATATCTGCACCCGGGTCTAAGCCCAAGGGATAAGTAACGCCAGTCGATTTACCGAATGCAATCACTTTGTCCAACGGTTCATCACGGTCTATACCGATAAGGGCAAATGCAGAATTATCTTTGTGCTTCAACCAGATATCCTTTTCTATAAAAGGCATTTCTTTACGACATACACCACACCAACTGGCAGTGAACTGTAACATCACCACTTTTCCACGGAGTTCGGAAAGGGCAACTTTCTTACCGTCAGTCAGGGTAATGGTAAAGTTGGGAGCCATTTCCCCTACTCTTACAATGTAGCCGGTGCTATCGGCAGTTACTTCCTGTGCTTTGCCTGATAAACTACAAAGGACAAACAGGATAAACATCAAACTCTTTACTACTTTCATCGATCTTATACTTTTAAGTTATTCTCAAAACGGGAACAATAACGGAAGTACAAAGATCATCACAATTCCCATAATTATCTGTAAAGGCAAACCAACTTTAACATAATCCATGAATGTATAACGTCCCGCAGGCATCACCAATGCGTTGGGTGGAGTAGAGAACGGAGAAGCAAAACACATGCTGGCTGCCACGGTTACGGCAAACAGGAATGGATATGGACTCAAATCCAACTGTATGGCGGCCTGGAGGGCAATCGGCGCCAGAAGTACAGCTGTAGCCGTATTACTGATAAACATTGTCATCAATGAAGTTGTGAAATAGATACCTGCCAACAATATATAAGGTCCGTAACTACCTAATCCGTTGACTAATGATTGAGATACCAAATTGGATGCTCCGGTCTTTTCCAATGCCAGTGACATGGGCATCATTGCGGCAATCAATACGATACTTTCCCAGTTAATGGTTTTATATGCTGCCTCCACATTCCGGAAACAACCGGTAAGCACCATTAGCAGACCTGCAATCATTACTGCCGTTACCGGAGCAATAGGGATGAAGTCGAACATCATCATTACCACCATTCCCAACATGATTATAGCAGCAACAGGTGCTTTGTGGTTCAATGTTACTTTAGCAGCCTCAGCAAGCGGTTGTCCAAGTACTACCCAATCGGAGGGATCTTCACTCAAACGCGCTATATTCTCCCATGTTCCCTGCACCAACAGCACATCTCCCGAATGCATCTTCTCATCTTTCAGATTTTTCAGGATATACTGGCGCTTGCGTTGGATACCCAAGATATTCACACCATATTTTTCTCGGAAACCGGAATCTTTTACTGGCTTATTTATCAGATTGGAGGCGGGCATCAATACAATCTCGGCAATACCGATCTCTGTAAATTCCAGTTCGTCACTTTTTGCTTCTATCGTACCTTCCGCTGCATGGGTATCCAGCAACTTTAAAGTATTTTCTTCGGCAAAACGTTCTACATTCGTAAAATCACCCAGTACATACAGAATATCATTCTCTTGAATAACAGTATCAGCAGCAGCCATTTCCTGGCTCATCGTCTTAAAAAAGTGACGACGGGAAGAGGATGACTGACGCCGAACTTCCATTATACCTACATTATAGCGTTGTGGAATACTTAATTCCTGTATGGTCTTTCCGGTTAAGGGCGATTTACTTTCTACCTGCACCCGACACAAATTCTGAAACAGTTGGTACTCTCCCGCCAATTCTTTCAGCGATTTGTTCTTTTTACCCTTACGATCCTTATCACCTTTCTTAGTCAGGAAAATCTTGCTCAATGGAATTAAGATTATCAATCCGACAGCTACACAAACCAAACCAACAGGAGTAAATGAGAAAAATGTAAGAGGTGTATATCCTGCAGAGGTTAATGCTTCCTGAATTACAAGGTTCGGCGGTGTACCGATAAGCGTCATCATACCTCCCATACTACTGGCAAACGCAAGCGGTATCAACAGGCGACTGACATTGATCTGCGTCCCCATAGCCATACTGACTACAATGGGAAGCATCAAAGCTACTGTTCCGGTATTGCTGACAAAAGCACCGATAAAGGCAGTCACCAATACAATAAGAACGAAAAGTTTCAACTCACTGTCACCAGCTAACTTCAAGATACGACTACTTATCATCTTTGCCAATCCCGTCTGAAAGATAGCACCGCCCACAACGAACAATCCTATCATCATTATAACAACGGAATTAGAGAAGCCAGTCAATGCTTCTTCCGGGGTCAGAATGCCGAATATAATTAGTAACACCAGAGCACAAAGCGCAACTAAATCCGAACGCACTTTGCCACTCATAAAGAATATCGCAGATAGGAATAAAATAATGAGAGTAATATACATATAGATATAAAATTTGTCTGTTATTAAACAATCCAATAGGGTATTTTGTTCTAAAGCGTTGCAAATATCACAAAAATCAGTACAATAGACAATAGGGTGAATCCTTTTTGAACTAAATAAGCGACAAAAATCTCACTAAATTACAAATAAAAGCTAGATTATTAACATTATATTTATAACTTTGAATCCGGGAACACTATTATGAGACTACGTCTTTCGTCAGTTAAATTCTATAACAATAATGGGAAACGACAACACGATTACAGGCATCTTCAATGGAACAATCCATCTGGAATACCTACCATGTATTAATTATGCAATGATACACAACCATGTGCCCTCATGCAATTTCTGCGAACTCATGAACAGTGATGAAGTCGACTGGAATAACATCAAAGTATCCATAGACGGGGAACTTATTAAATACTCAGAAAGCATTCTTGAGATAATTCCACCTGGACAAAACATACAAATCAACAACCTGGAGATATCACCTGAAAGTGAAAAACTAATCGAACTCACAGAAGGTATCGATACTAATTTTCATCTGACTATTACGATTTCCGATGAGATAGCCTATCAGCAAACATTTCCCATCAAACTGATGGCATACGATCAGTGGGCTGGTTCCAGGATCATGCCCGAACTCTTAGCGACATTTGTGACTCCCAATCACCCTATACTTTCAAGAATTAGTGTAAAAGCCTCACAATTCCTCGAAAAGTGGACCGGAAACTCTGCCTTAGACGAGTATCAGACACAAGACCCCAACCGAGTGCGTGCGCAGGTAGCTGCTATTTATGAAGCTCTACGGTCTGAGTCTTTAATATATTCTACGGTTCCGGCCAGCTTTGAAGCTTCAGGGCAGCGTGTCCGCCTGGTAGATAATGTACTCACCAGTAAGCTGGGTACATGTATAGACCTGACTTTACTCTATGCTTCCTGCCTGGAAGCAAATGGCATTCATCCTCTTTTAGTCTTATTGAAAGGACATATATTGGTAGGTGCATGGCTTACAGAAGATATTTATCATCAAACCGTAGGCGATGATGCTTCCTTTCTACTCAAAGGGAGTGCAAATGGCATCAGCGACATTGTATTAGTAGAGACAACCGCACTGGCATCTTCTCAAAATATTTCATTTGAAGAAGCCGCTACAATGGCTCAGAGAGAACTTAAAGAAGAAAACAGATTCGAGCTGTTTATCGATGTATATAGGTGCAGACTGGATAAAATCCGTCCATTGCCACAACGCATAAACCATAACGGTGAATGGCAAATAGAAAACAGCGGAATAGAGCATGAGAATGTAACCCAAAGAATACACCAACTGGATCGGTATGAAATAAAACTGGAGGACAGTAAGGATGAAATAACCAAGCAGATTATTTGGGAAAGAAAACTGCTGGACTTTTCTCTACGTAATAATCTGATCAACATCCGTCTTGGCAGAAGGGTTATACCATTCATATCTTTCGAAATTGACCATCTGGAAGATCATCTGCAAGCCGGAGAAAACTACCAGATATTACCCAGTCCCGCTAAAAGTAAAATAGAACCGGGTGAGACTGGTCTCTATGATTCTTCTTTATGGAAAGAGAATTTGGAAGAATTAGTAATCAGCGAACTGAGAAACAAAAAGCTTCGTTCTTATCTGACCGAAAGCGAACTTCAGAACTCACTCAAATTTGTATACCGTACATCGCGAACCGCCATCGAAGAAAATGGTGCCAATTCACTGTTCCTCGTTTTAGGAATCCTGAAGTGGTACGAGTCTCCTAAGAGTGTGAAACCACGCTTTGCTCCTATCTTACTGTTACCGGTAGACATTGTGCGTCGTGGAGGTTCAAGCGGATATATCATCCGTACCAGAGACGAAGAAATTATATTGAACATAACGCTCGTCGAACTATTGAAACAACAGTTTAGTGTTAATCTTTTCGGGTTGAATCCGTTGCCAAAAGATGATAGTGGCGTAGACGTGAAAAAGATATTCGCTACGATTCGTACCTGCATTCGTAATATGAAAGGTTGGGATGTAGTGGAAGAATCGATGTTGGGGCTATTCTCATTCAACAAGTTTGTCATGTGGAATGATATTCATACCAATGCAGACAAATTGAAAGAGAACGCCATTATAGCCAGTCTGATGGAAAATCGTATTCAATGGCAGGATACGACTCCGGAAATTGACGCCAGAGAAATAGACAGAAATCTTGAACCTATCCATTTTGCCATCCCTGTTGATGTTGACTCTTCGCAGCTGGAAGCCGTTATTGAATCAGGAGAAGGAAAGAGCTTCATATTGCATGGACCTCCGGGAACCGGTAAATCACAGACCATTACCAATATGATAGCCAATGTCCTGTACAAAGGAAAACGTGTGCTGTTTGTAGCAGAAAAAATGGCGGCACTTTCTGTTGTACAAAACCGTCTAACCAAGATAGGATTAGATCCGTTCTGTCTGGAACTACATTCTAATAAGGTCACTAAATCTCATTTTCTGGCTCAGCTTCAGAAGGCTATAGAAGTCATTCACATTCAGTCTCCAGCCGAGTTTGAAAGTACTTCAAAGCAATTATTTGAGCGTAGAAAGAAATTAATCGATTATATGGAAGCATTGCATCACCCCCATGCTTCCGGCTTTTCTCTTTATGATTGCATTACAAACTACTTATCGATACAGGGAGATGAATTGTCTATCGACTTTTCTCTGTTTCCCTCTATCACCAAAAATCAACTGACAGACTTTTGCGAAAAGATCCAGGAACTGGATACCGTTTTTCAGATAACAGGGCATCCACAAGACCACCCATTAAAGGGGCTGGAACCATACGATACTTCCATAGAAAGCTCTCAAAAAATACAAGCCGGAATCAGGCGCTTTATTAATTTATTCACCTCGATTACCACTAACAGAAAGTTGCTTTCAAATAGTCTGGGAATCTCGATACCTAATAATTGGGATGGAATCAACTGGATGGGCAAGATATGTAACCAGCTTCTATCCATCCCATATCTGAATAAAACGTTATTGGAAATGGGTGGTAATACCAACTTGATAGAAGAATGGAAAGATGTTGTCCTGTCCGGTCGTAAACGAGATCAGTTACAAACCGAACTAGGCAAAGACTACGCACCTCAAATTCTAGAAGAAAATGCATTTGCCCTTCAACAAGAATGGAAAGCTATCGAATTGAAATGGTTCTTACCTAAATTCTTTGCCAAACGTTCTTATCTGAAAAAGCTCAGACTTTACAATATGAGTTTGCAGGTAGCACAAATACCAAGCCTGTTAGAAAAGCTCAATGCTTATCAAAAGAATAATAAGATCATTCAAGAACAATCTTCCGAATTATCATCTTCTTTCGGCTTCTTAGGAAGAAAGAATAAAGAGAAATGGGATGATATTGATTCTATACTTAAGAATCTTCCGATGATTTACAACACTTTATCGAAATATGCAGCAATCGTTCAACAGCCATTTGCAGAAGTTCTGAATCAATTTGCAAATAAAATCAGTACTGACTGGAACACATTCCAGCAGTCTAATGAAAATACATTCAGGCAATTAATCGATACATCCAATGAGTTGAATACGGTTCTCTATGAAATAAAAGGTTTATGCTACATACAACTGCCGGATAATAATCTTGAAGTGAAACTACCGGTTCTACTGAATACTTGGTTAACTCACTTCAATAAGATTAAAGATTGGGGACAATGGTGCATCCGTAAGAGAGAATTGGAATCTCTGCATTTAACCGTAGTTATCAACTATATAACAGATAAGCATAAAAGCGGATCGGAAGCTTCTGAGGCGTATATGAAGAGCGTTTATCACCAATTAGCTCTAAAAACCGTTGATGCGGACGAAACTTTACGCCTTTTCAACGGGTTGCTATTTGAGGAAATGATCAGCAAATACAAACAACTGACTATCGATTTTCAGGAGTTGAGTAAAAAAGAACTATACTGCAGATTAGCAGCCAGAATACCATCACTAACAATGGAAGCCGCCTCCAGTTCCGAAATAGGAATTCTAAAAAGGAACATTTCAAATGGAGGACGCGGCACATCTATCCGGAGAATTATAGACCAGATACCAACTCTGTTGCCCAAGCTATGTCCATGCATGTTGATGAGTCCGATATCAGTGGCTCAGTATATCGACCTGGATGCAGAGAAGTTCGATCTTGTTATTTTCGACGAAGCATCACAGATGCCTACCAGCGAGGCAGTCGGTGCAATAGCCCGCGGCAACGCATTAGTCGTAGTAGGTGATCCCAAGCAAATGCCTCCGACAAGTTTCTTCTCCTCTTCACAAGTAGACGAGGAAGAAGCTGAATTTGACGATATGGAGAGCATTCTGGATGATTGCATCTCATTATCCATTCCATCCCGTTATCTGACTTGGCACTATCGGAGCAAACACGAAAGTCTGATTGCTTTCAGTAATTCTCAGTATTACAATGGAAAGCTATATACTTTTCCTTCTGTGGATGACAGAGTTTCAAAAGTACGTTTAGTTCAGGTAGATGGTACATATGATAAAGGACGTACACGCAGCAATCATGCCGAAGCTGAAGCCATTGTGAAAGAAATACTGAACCGGCTACGTACACCTGAAGTTCCTGAAAAAAGCATAGGCGTCGTATCTTTCAGCCAAGTACAGCAAAATTTGATAGAAGATATGCTCATTGAGGAGCTGAACAAATATCCCGAATTGGAAGAAAAAGCCTTCCAAAGTAATGAACCTATTTTCATCAAGAATCTGGAGAATGTACAAGGTGATGAAAGGGATATTATTCTTTTCTCTATAGGATACGGTCCGGACAGGAATGGCAATGTATCTATGAATTTCGGACCGTTGAATAATCAAGGTGGCGAGCGTCGTCTGAATGTAGCCGTATCGCGTGCACGTTATGAAATGATTATCTTCTCAACCTTACGCTCCGAACAAATAGATTTGAAACGTGCAAAGTCCAAAGGTGTGGAAGGCTTAAAGAGGTTCCTTGAATTTGCAGAACGCGGCACCTCACCTGTTCCGGCCATCCAACTACAGAACCTGCAACAAAGTAATCTTATTACTTTAATTGCACAGGAACTTACTCAGCGCGGTTATAAAGTGGATACTCTGGTAGGACGGTCAAACTTTAAGGTGGATTTAGCGATTGTCAATCCGTTGCAACCGGATACATATATTCTAGGGATATTGTGTGACGGCAGAAACTATTATGAAACCAAGACTACAAGGGATCGTGAAATAGTACAACCGAATGTTTTGCAGATGCTCCACTGGAATGTAATGCGTGTATGGTCCGTCGACTGGTTTGAACATAAGGAGAACGTCGTGGAGCGCATTATCAAAAAGCTGGAAGATTTAAAAAACACAAAAGTAGAAGAACAGCCTCCTCTTCCGACAGAGAATAATATTCTGAAAACATTCAGTATAGAGAATGAACCTGTTGTAGAGTTAGTGAACAATCGAGAAAGAGAATATATATTTGCTGACTTGCCCGATATAGGCTACAGTACAGATATCGATACCGTAATGGCTTCCTCCTATCAGGTTAAAAAACAACTTCAACAAATAGTCAAGATTGAACAACCCATAACAAATACTCTGCTATATAAAAGGATATTACGAATTTGGAATCTGACAAGAGTCACTACCCGCTTACAGGTATTTATCGACAGTCTTCTTGAAGATGCATATAAAGACCCCTTATCTGGAGATACTATAATTTACTGGGAGGATAAAGAGAAAGCTAAAAACCGCGACTTTTACCGAATCAACTCCAAACGCGATATTCTGGATATTCCAATCCTGGAAGTAATGAGTGCCGCCCGCTATGCCATAGAACAACAGATATCCATGCCGACTGAAGATCTGAAACGGCTGACTTCCCAACTTCTTGGTTTCAGTAGGAAAGGAACCAATCTAGATATGGTAACGGAACAGACTATACAATTGCTGATTGATAAAGGAATATTCAGCCACGCGAACGGAATGGTATCCATGAACAATTAGGGTTCATGGATACTTTCTTCCGAAAGGAAAAATAATATCTACCTAATAGTCTTCGATAGTGGAATTTCCGAATATATCCTTTTTGATAATCTGCTTGTGCCCTTTATTGTCTTCAATAATAGTATTGCCAAAGATATCTTTTTTGACAGTCTTCCTATTGCCATTATTGTCCTCAATAATCGTATTCCCTAAAATATCTTCTTTAATAGTTTTCTTATTACCATTATCATCTTCAATGATCGTATTACCTAAAATGTCTTTTTTGACTGTTTTCTTTTCTTGATTGACTATCGAATATTCGTAACTATCCTCGATAGAATTAACACTATAGCTCTCCGTTATATGGGGAGCTAAAACAAACTGAACTGTAAATAGGATACATAGAATCTTTTTCATGGCGTATTTCTTTTGGTTTGTAACAAAAGTAATATGGGAAAATGAGAACTAACTGGTGAATTCTATAATTATTGATAGGGAAAAACCTAAAATTAATACTTTTCATGTGCTACAATCGTATCGTTTAAGGAAACTCGGACTACATTCGGTCTACACTCGCACGATTTTCGACCCAAATGGCAGGGTAGCTAAGTTACTGAAGGTCAATAAACAACAAATGCCCCAAGTATTTCTACTCAGGGCATTTTGTTCGTTTTGAGGTTCCTGGCGGATTCGAACCGCCGTACACGGTTTTGCAGACCGCTGACTAAGCCACTCATCCAAGGAACCAGTCTTTTCTCATTTGCGGTTGCAAAGGTAGTACATTTTTTGAAAATTCCAACTATCCGCAGCAATTTTTCTTCTTTTCTTTTTTCGTCGCACTACACTCTGCACGCTTCTCATCCATCAATCGCTTTAAGTCACAACCGGTTACGCAATTTGCACATGGATTACCATTTTCTTTTGTCCGGCGGAAAAAAGCATAAATTCCCCATCCTATCCGGACAATACACAACAGTAACAGGATTGCAACTACCCATTGTTGCCAATTCATCATACAAATAATCCTCCTATTCTATAAATAGCAAATGCCATTACCCACGCAAGCAGCGTGGTATACACTGCCGTAAATAACGCCCATTTCCAACTACCGGATTCTTGCTTAATTGCCACAATCGTAGCTATACATGGGAAATAGATCAATACAAACACCATATAACAGAAAGCTACCAACGGTGTAATCGGAATACGTTCGGCAAGACTTACGGCATCTGCTTCAGCGTCATTCGTATAAAGCACACCCAGTGTACTTACCACTAATTCCTTAGCGCCCACACCTGAAAGTATACCGATACCAAGTTTCCAGTCAAAACCCAAAGGTTCAATCACCGGCTCCATAGCCTTTCCTATCTGCCCGATGTAGGAATTCTCCTGCTGTTCGGCAACCGTTTCATACGCATCATGGTCGGGATAATATCCCAATGCCCATATTACGATGGAAGCTATCATGATAATACCTCCCATTTTACGCAGATATTGTGCCCCCTTCTCCCACGTGTGACGGAAAATAGCTTTTGCTGTCGGTAAACGGTAAGGCGGAAGCTCCATTACGAACGGAGTATCATCCCCCTTCACCAGAAAACGGCTGAATAAACGCGCCAGCAATACCGCCAACAGAATACCTATTGAATATATTAATAACAGTATCAAACTACCATTGTTCGGAAAAAATGCACCTACCAGCAACAAATAAATAGGCAGGCGGGCACTACATGACATCAACGGATTGACGAGCATGGTAATAAGTCGGCTTTTACGGTTCTCAATAGTGCGCGAAGCCATAATAGCAGGTACATTACATCCGAAACCCATAATCAGAGGAATGAAGGATTTACCATGCAACCCCATCTTATGCATAATCTTATCCATGATAAATGCAGCGCGTGCCATGTAACCGGAGTCTTCCATCAGCGATATGCAGAAATAAAGAATAAGGATGTTCGGCAGGAAAACAATCACACCACCAACACCACCTACAATACCATCTACCAATAGATCTTTCAACGGTCCGTCCGCCATATTGGCATGTATAAAGTTACCGAGGGTTTCTACCAGCCATTCGATACCCATCATCGGGTATTCGCCAAGCACGAACGTCCCTTCGAACATGAGATACATGAACAGGAAGAAAATGGGGAATCCCCACACACGATGTGTTACAATGGAATCTATCACGCGTGTAGTATGTTCTTTATCCAAGTGATTATCCACAAAGGTTTCTTTCAGTGCACCGGATATAAAACCATATTTTGCATCGGTAATTGCCTGATCGCAATCCTCATTCAGCACGTCTCGGATACGGCGGCTTTCCTGATCACGGACATCTATGATTTCTTTGCCGTTGGGTAAAGTTTTAATCAGCGTTTCCAAATCCGGATCATTCTCCAGAAGTTTGATGGCAAGAAAGCGGGTAGAATACTTATGACGGATACCCTCATTCTCACTAATCACCTGCTTCACCTCTTCAATGCTGCGTTCCAGTTCAGGACCGTGGTTAATGTGAATATGACGATAGAATCCATGATGACGTACTTCTTCTTCTTTATGAGCCCCACCGGTATAGCCGGGCACATACTCCCGATGCCATTCACGCAGGTCGTTCAACACTTCTGCACGTACCTTTCCTTTCTGATCGAGAAAGTCGGCACCTTCGTAAATACTGATAACAACGTGAAAAAGATCTTCGATGCCTTTGCCCGTACGCGAAACGGTAGGAACCATAGGAACACCAAAGAGTTCACTCAGTTTCATGTAATCCAGCGTGTTGCCGCTGGCTTCCAGTTCATCGTACATATTGAGCGCCATCACCATACGCACGTTCATGTCAATCAACTGGGTAGTGAGGTACAGATTACGTTCCAGATTGGACGAATCTACCACATTGATAACAATGTCTGGTGTTTCATCAATAATATGATGACGGACATACATTTCTTCAGGACTATATGCTGATAGCGAATATGTACCCGGCAAATCGACTATACGGAAATGATAACCTTGGAAATTAAAATGACCTTCCTTAGCATCCACTGTAACGCCGCTATAGTTACCAACATGTTCGTGTGAACCGGAAGCAATATTAAACAGAGAAGTTTTTCCACAATTTGGATTACCCACTAATGCAACATTAATGGTGCGGCGTTTACCAAGAGCGATACGTTTCAGTTCTTCTTCACCCGGATAAATATCCTCACTCATTCCCGGATGATAGTCCGGTTTTGTCACCTGCTCTTTCGCCTCATGTTCGCTGAGTATTTCAATCATCCCTGCCTCCTGGCGGCGCAAAGAAATTTCATACCCCATTACTTTGTATTTTATTGGGTCTTTCAGCGGGGCATTCAACAAAACCTCTACAGTCTTGCCTTTAATAAAGCCCATTTCTACAATTCGTTTGCGGAAACCGCCATGCCCCAGTACTTTAACGATTACACCTTTTTCTCCAGTTTTTAATTCGGATAAACGCATAGTCTTCTCTCTTTCTTTAATTTGGATGCAAAGATAAATGATTTGTATTTAGCCTACAAATTATTTAGATTGTTTTTAAATAAGGAGAAATATTCTCTATTCTCCACTTTGTTCCGAAGAATTAGAAAGAATTCAATCCGTTAATATTATCTTTGCACCATTATGAATATAAAGAAAATAGCGCAATTTATTGATCAGGAGAAGCTTTTCACACGAGAAGACAAAATACTGGTAACGCTGAGTGGCGGAGCGGACTCAGTAGCTTTGTTGCGTCTACTTCTTGCTATGGGGTACATCTGCGAGGCGGCACATTGCAATTTCCATCTGCGGGGCGATGAGTCGGTTCGAGATGAAATGTTTGTCCGCGAACTATGCTTGCAGCTGGAAGTTCCGTTACATGTCCAACATTTCCAAACCACGGAAGAAGCGGAAAAGCGCCACATATCCATTGAAATGGCAGCACGGGAATTACGTTATGCTTGGTTTGAGCAGCTCCGTCTACAACAAGGAGCCAACGTTATCGCCGTGGCCCATCATAAAGATGATAGTGTAGAAACTCTCCTGCTCAACCTTATCCGTGGAACAGGCATCAACGGACTATTGGGTATCCGTCCCAAAAACGGAAACATTGTCCGCCCCTTGTTATGCCTCGACCGGAAAGAAATAACCGAATACCTACAAGAAATCGGACAATCTTACGTAACGGACAGCACTAACCTGCAAGACGAATATACACGCAACAAGATACGCCTCAACCTCTTGCCACTTATGCAGGAAATCAATCCCTCTATAAAAGAAAGCCTTCTCCGCACTGCAGAACATCTGAATGATGCAGCTCTCTTATATAAGAAAGGAATAGAAGAAGGCAAGCAGAAAGTGCAAACCGAACAAGGTATCCTGATCAGTGTTTTGCTCCAAGAATCTGCACCGGAAACCTTATTATTTGAGATCTTATCTCCATTAGGATTTAACAGTGCACAGATCAAAGATATTTTCACCTCTCTGAATGGGCAACCGGGGAAAATATTCCTCAGTGGAGAATGGCGCGTGATTAAAGATCGAGAGCTTCTACTGTTAGAACCGATCTGTTCAGAAGATGTTTCAACAGTCTTTTCTCCAGATGATCCTGCCCTACCCTTCCGTTTGACAATGGAAGAATTAGAAGTCACAGATGATTTCATCATTCCCCGTGACCGAAACACTGCTTGCTTCGATGCAGACAAACTAAAACAACCTCTCACAGTCAGACGTTGCCGACAAGGCGACACATTCGTTCCCTTTGGTATGACTGGGCGAAAAAAGGTCAGTGACTACCTTACTGATCGAAAATTCTCCCTTTCCCGCAAAGAACAACAATGGGTGCTTTGCAGTGGCTCCCATATCATTTGGTTGATAGGCGAACGTACTGATAATCGTTTCAGAATAGACGACCAAACACGGAAAGTTATTATGCTGAAGTTTATTCCTTATTAATTGCAATGAATATCCTTTAGAAAGCCATATGACAACTTACTCCTTTTTCTTCTTTTGAGAAATAAGGAGAAATAAATATATTCTTATACCGCTTACGGAAGAAAGTCTTTGTAATAGTTGGATAAAGCCAATAAGCCGCCTGAGTACTCAGTATTCCGATTCCGGCTCCGGTAAGCACATCTGTCAGCCAATGACGATTGTTATACATACGAAAGAAGCCTGTACCGGCAGCTACTGCATACCCGGCAACACCTATCCATGGAGAAACATCCCAATATTCCTTACGCAAAAACTCCGCACCCATAAAAGCGGTTGCGGTATGCCCCGACGGGAAGGAGTTACGGCTACTTCCATCAGGACGCTCTACACTGGCTGTCATTTTAAAAGTGTTTACCGTGATACCCATTAGCGCATAGGCAGTAGCAAGGATTATGGTACGATCCGTAAAGCTATGCCTTCCTTTTACACCACACAAATTCAAGCCATAAACAGCAAGCATCGGAGCATACTGCGAAAAATCATCAACCGTAAATTTACTGTCAATGTTTTCCCGTAGCTCGTCGCGTAACTCCCGGTTCTGATATTGCAGCCAATGGCTTTCCAACCCGATAATCCCCACTCCAATCAAAGTTGCAGGTAAAATGACCTGCCGGATGCGGAAACGGTATGGATTATTATCCATTACCCGAACCGTATCCATTTTGACAGAATCCTCCTGTGCTTGTCCGATTACTGCAAATGCACAAAGTACAAGCAATATAAGGATTTTACATACTCTCATCATATTCTAACTTCGCTGTGTGTTTTTTGCTCTTGTTTCCACCAAATGTATAAGAAACGCCGATATAGAAAATACGAGGGTTACGGCGTTTTTCTACCTTCTGTTTCAATTCGGGTGTATCAAGCGTATACGACTTCCGATAGGTATCAAACAAATCGGTAACCGAAGCCAATACGGAAAGATTGATACTCGGAATATCATACTTCATACCCAGATTGATACAATAATCGGCATCCCTACGACCTTGCGGCACCAGTGTGGCAGAACGATAACGTGCATTGAGCTGCATCATATAATGTTTGAACGGCATGAAGTTGGCATTGAACAACGTGCTCCACGAGAAAGTATTCCTGTGTCGTGAAAAGCCCAACTTTTCTGCATTGATCTGATTGAAATATCCGTTTGCATTCCAGTTAAAAGAGAGCCAACGATTGATAGAATAACTCCAGATCAGCTCCAATCCTGCATTGTGACTCTGATCCAGATTCTCTTTAGTAGTCAGCAGTACGCCACCGTCTATGTAGCGTGATACTTCGGTAATCTGATTGGTAAGATAGCGATAATAGACTGTAGTCATCAACGATGCATTTGTATCATTGTGCCACAGCCATCCCGCCTCCACCGAATGTATCTTTTCCGGTTTCAAATCAGGATTACCCGCCGAAAGACTGAGTGGATTGATACGCTCGGCAAATGGATTCATATCACTACCTTCCGGACGGTTCACACGAAGGCTATAGCTTAGTTGAAGTTCATTGTGCTCATTCAGTTTGCGGGAGGCATGCAACGTAGGATAAATATTGGTATAGTGCTGCCTCGTGATGCTGTCAAGAGAATACAGATTGTTCCGGATATCAGCATATTCTCCACGCAGTCCGGCCATAAGACTCCACTCTCCCGGATTCATTTCTAAAGTAGCGAAGAAAGAATGAAGGGTGCGATGATGGGTAAAATCACTTGTGCGGTCAAGATCAGGAATGAAAGATGCACCATCCCAATTCTCCACATGATAATTCTGTTCGGCACGAAGCGCTTCCAGTTCATAACCCGCTGAAAGTTTTGTCTGTTCCGATAAATGATGCTGCCAATGCACTTTTCCGATATGCAAATAATTGGCATCCCATACCCACTCATTATCTTTGGTGTCATTCTCCATTTGCATGGTAGAATATTCATTCTGTTCGTCTTCACTTTCGGAAGAATAAGTATAGTTCACGCTCCATTCATTGCCCTTTCCATAGGTGTGGGTATAGAGAAAGTTTCCTTCCCACATATTCTCCCTGGCATCAGCCCTGCGATTGCGAAAATAAAAATCTTCCAAATGATGATTTATATCTTCCGTAACAGATTCTATACGCTCACTTCGCAGGAAATGACGGCGATTATAGCTTCCCGAAATTTCCATGACATCATGAGTCGAAAGGTTTGCTCCCATTCCAAGTCGTAATGTGTGCGACACGGGACGACCTGTGCCGAGAGTCGTCTGCTTAATGTATTCCGTGGGCGATGTACGATTGTCAAAAATACTACGGTCATAGCGATCTTGCCGGAAAGCATAACCGCCAAAGAAATTCACCCCATTGATGCCGTAATTCAAATTCACTCCGGCATTGTAACGGTCGTGGTTACCGGTATTCGCTGTCAAAGTGCCATTCAGCCCCGCCTTGCTCTCCTTTTTCAATACGATGTTGATAATACCGCTCACACCATCGGGTTTATACTCTGCCGAAGGATTAGTAATTACCTCGATACGTTCGATACTGTTTGCGGCAAGTTGATTCAGAGCATCAGTCCGTGTCCTGCCGCTCATCAGTGCGGATGGTTTTCCATTAATAAGGATAGTCACATTCTCATTACCACGCAGGCTGACCGTACCTTCCAAATCCACCTCCACCGAAGGAATATTCTGCATCAAATCGCTTGCCGAGCCTGCCGAACTCATCAAATCCTGTCCGACATTAAATACCTTACGATCCAGTTTGGGCACAAAAGTGGATTTTCGCCCGGCTACCACCACCTCATTCAACACCTGACCTTTATCGTCAATCCACAATACACCGACATCAACCGTCTGATTACCATTACCCACGGTGAACATTTCAGATTGTGTTTCACCATAACCGACATAACTACCCACCAGATAATAACGACCCGTTGGCACATCTTCCAGATGAAAGCATCCGGTAGAATCTGTCATAGCTCCCGTCACAAGTTTTTTTGTTGTTGCCTCGTACAAAGCTATCGTGGCAAACTCCACCGGTGCTTTATTCGTTTTACCGCTTAATATTCCTGTCACTTTACTGCCATTTCCTGCAGCGAATACAATCGTAGTCCAACAAATGACCACGATGCCTAAAACAAATCTTTTCATACCTTTTCTTTCTTTTATCTCAAAATTCTGAGGCAAAAGTAAAAGGCAAATTAGAAGACATTTTGAATTTTATCGGGGAAGGCAATCTTTTTGAGGAGATTTTTTAGGATACGTCAACTGATTATCAAAAAGACGTTGACGGAATTTATTCATTTGGGGAGGGGTATAAATTAGATGGATACATTCAGTATACGACTGAACCCTATTCAGTATACGACTGAATGGCATTCACTATACGACTGAATTAGGTTCAGTATACGACTATTCCTTACGTATACATTAGTTGTAATAATATATATTGTTATTCGGATTTTGTTTTAGTTCATGGACTACACCGGCTTTGAAATAATTTCGCCAACAAATTACCTAAAATGTACTGTAAACACATGGCGATTCTCTTTGAAAGTGTATTCTACTCTCCAATTATGGTAGTCGCAAATGGCTTTTACAATAGAAAGTCCAAGTCCATTCCCAGACGTCTTTGCATCATCAGAACTGAAACGCTGAAAAAGTGTATGGGCATCGAGAGATACCCCATCCGCCGGATTACTGACCGTAAAACAGTTATCACAAAGCAAAAGTCTAATCTCTCCATCCATTGCAGCAGTATGGCGAATGGCATTGACAACAAGGTTATTCAGCAGGCAACTTAACAGAATTGTGTTCACATTGTGCACAGCATGGCACGTACGCTGGTCAAGAAATGAAATGTTCAAATCACTGTGCAGTACATTGTAAGTAGGCGTTGCCTCACGAATAAAGCTGCCTAAGTCGACCTCTTCCATCTCTGTGTACTGTGAATTCTCTATTTTTGCCAAGAGCAGTAAATTGCGATTCAAATGTTCCATCCGGGTATTGAGATCGTAAAGATCGGAAACAAGACTCATTGATCGCTCGTCCAGTTCTTCCTGCATCAACAAGTCCAGTTTACTGCGAATAATAGAAATAGGTGTTTGGAGTTCATGCGAAGCATTCTCGGTAAACTCTTTCTGTATACGATAAATCTCCTTATCTTTCTGCATCAGCTTTGCCAACGAATTGTTGAGCCGGGCAAATTCTTTTATTTCGGTTTTCTGAAACTGAGGCACTGCACTTTGCGCCAAGTTGAACTGTTCTGTCTTCTGCAACATGTCATCAAACGGCAACCACAGGCGATGTGTAATGAAACGCATCATAATAAACAAAGCAAGGCTGAGAACCAGAAAAATAAGCAGGAACTGAAGCATCATTCCCACCATAATATCCCGTTCTAAGTCAATGTGTGGAATAGACGTCCCCAATTGCACCGCCTCGATAATGTCTATCATATCCTCCGCATAGAAATACTTGGTGAGCAGGAAAAACAAGGGAGTGGTCAGTATAAAGATTGCCACCGTACAGACAAGGAATTGCGATAGTGTTTTATTCAAAAGACTTTTCATGATTCTATAGCCCATTTATATCCGGTTCCATAATATGTTTTAATGCAATCTGCCATACCCACATCCGCCATTTTCGCTTTTAAGTTTTTGATGTGGGCATAGACGAAGTTAAAGTCATTCATCATATCCGCCATGTCTCCGCTAAGATGTTCGGCCAATGCACTCTTAGAAACAACACGACGACGGTTTTCAATGAGGAATAACAGAAGTTCATATTCTGTTTTGGTCAAATCAAGCGTGACAGTTCCGACACTAACCACCTTGCCAAGCAAATCAATACTTATCGGACCGTTCTGTAAAGTGTTGCTGTTCGTAAAACATTTCCTCCTCAACAAAGCAAAAATACGCATACTCAATTCCGGCAGATGAAAAGGCTTGGCTAAATAATCGTCCGCACCGATCTTCAGTCCCGCCACTTTATCGTCTAAAGAATCCTTTGCCGACACAATGATGACTCCCGTCTGAGGCGATGTACTTTTTATTTTTCGCAGCACATCCAATCCATTTCCTCCGGGAAGCATTAAATCCAGCAAGATACAGTCATATTCGTAGAGTTCTACCTTCATGGCAGCCTCAGCAAAGGAAAAGGCTTGTTCGCACAGATAATCTTCCCGACACAGAAAGCTCACAATGCTGTCGGACAATTCATGTTCATCCTCTACTATCAATAATTTCATAGTTCCTAATTTTAAATACAGACACAAATGTATCGGAGAATTCTGTAGAAATTCTGAATGAAAGGAGTTTATTGCATGTAGGATTAAAGCTATAAAATAATCCGGTCCTCTTTCTGTCGCACAAAGCAGTCTGAAAGCAATGAAGCAAACGGGGTATCATACGTCCGCGCCTTGAACGAACATCCTTTGACGCATGCACAACACTTTATGCACTTTTCGGCAATCGTATTACATTCGTCACCTTTCAGGATAGCTCCCGAAGGACAATGTACAGCGCAAACGCCACAATGCGTGCAAAGTTCCGCATTCACTTCCGGTACACGCGGCAAAGGAACACCACTTTTACGCAACTTTATCACCCGGCGCAGAAACTTGAACAAAGGCAGAAAAGGCTGGCGCGGACGCTGAATACGGTTCACATCCACCGGATACAAGTGTTCCATATCAATGGCGGCATTTATTTTCGTCCGTATCTTCGCACCAAATTCCTCCGCATATTGCAAATCATTTGCATCCGGACGCCCTGGGGCTATTGGATTTTGTTCCGTACTATACGAATGTTCTCCCACAAAAGTAGCCCCAGCAATAACTTTGAAGCCCTGAGCAGAAGCAAATGCGTCCAATTCTATCAAAGCCTTTTCATACGCGCGGTTACCATAAACTACTACCAGCACAACCGGAGATCCTGATGCACGAATGCCCTGCAACCGCTCCATAGCCAAAGGAGCTATCTTGCCGCCATACACCGGCACAGCAATCAGAGTCAGTGTATTCTCCGGAATATCTACCTCAGCAGCATGCAGTGTTAAATTCGTAGTAACAACATTTGTTAGTCCTGTTCCGCGAACAATTGCCTCACCAACTTGTTTAGATGTACGAGTAGGCGAAAAATAGATGAAATGAACTTCGTTTATATCCATAAATATATGCGCTTTTTCTTGGTTTATCAAGCAAAGATAAAGTTTTAAAATTAAAAAAAAGACGAATTGTTTATGAAACCAAAAATATTTATTACCTTTGCACCGTTGAAACATTCTGTAAACTCCTAAGTGCGGGTAGCTAACAGTTTTCCGGTTCAATAATAAATATCCCATAATCATTATATTAAATAAAGGTATATTTGCCACGTTGCTTGTGACGACAACCGCAGCCGTGTGAACATATCTGTCCAATAACAAAAGAAATTTTAAACCATTCACATATATACTGTATGTATAATATCATTCAATTGAACGACAAAAATTTGTCGGAACTTCAATCTATTGCCCAAGAACTGGGTATTAAAAAGACAGACTCACTAAAAAAAGAAGAACTTGTTTACAAGATACTTGATGAACAAGCCATCGCAGGTGCTACCAAAAAGGTTGCTGCTGAAAAGCTGAAAGAAGAGCGTAAAGTGGATAGACAACAAAAACGTACCCGCGTAACCGTAAAAAAAGAGAGTACTGACAAAGTCTTCACCGCCAACAAAAATGGTGACCTCACTAAGGCAAAAGCTGAAGCTTCAGTAGCAGCCGCTAAAGTACAACCGGTAGCAGAAGCAGTAAAAGCACCGGTAGCAGAGGCACCTAAAGCGCCGGTAGCGGAAAAAGAAGTAGCTGTAGCAGCTACAGCAGCTCCTGAAAAAGCTGAAACGCCTAACTCAACGAAGCGTAAACCGGGACGTCCGCGTAAAGCTAAGGTAGAAGAAAAAGCTCCCATACCCGCACCTGTACCTGTTGCAAAGAAGGAAGAGCCTAAGAAAGCTGAACCCGAATTGGATTTTGAAACAGAAGCGCCTAAAGTTATCAAGAAAGTCGTAGTGGAAGACAGCCCTATCCTGTCAGAACCCGAAGATGACTTCATTCCTATCGAAGACCTTCCGACCGAAAAAGTAGAACTGCCTTCTGAACTTCTCGGTAAGTTTGAAGCAACTAAAACTGAAACACCCGCAGTTCCTGTAGTTGAATCTGTTCCTGCCAATCAACGTCCACGCCTTCGTCCCCGAGACAACAATAATAATACCCCTTACAATAATAACAACAACAATAATAACAACCGGAACAACAACCCACGTCCCGTACAACAGCAGCGTCCGGCACAACCGAATGCCAACAATGAGAATTATTCTCCTGTCCCCGAACGCAGACCTGTAGTTGAACGTGAAAAAGTATACGAATTCGACGATATCCTGACCGGTACAGGCGTACTGGAAATCATGCAGGATGGTTACGGATTCCTTCGTTCTTCCGACTATAATTACCTTTCTTCACCGGATGATATTTATGTATCTCAATCTCAAATCAAACTGTTTGGTCTGAAAACCGGTGATGTTGTAGAGGGTGTAATCCGTCCTCCTAAAGAAGGTGAGAAATATTTCCCATTAGTAAAAGTGGGAAAAATCAATGGACGTGACCCGGCTTTCGTACGTGACCGCGTACCATTTGAGCATCTCACGCCATTATTCCCCGACGAAAAATTCAGATTGTGCAAAGGTGGCTATTCAGACTCTATGTCTGCTCGTGTAGTAGACCTCTTTGCTCCTATCGGTAAAGGCCAGCGTGCATTGATCGTGGCACAACCTAAAACCGGTAAGACCATCTTGATGAAGGATATAGCCAATGCTATCGCAGCAAATCATCCGGAAGTCTACATGATTATGTTACTTATCGACGAACGCCCGGAAGAAGTAACCGACATGGCACGCACCGTAAATGCTGAAGTCATTGCTTCCACTTTTGACGAACCTGCCGAACGCCACGTGAAAATCGCCGGTATTGTGCTGGAAAAAGCCAAAAGACTGGTAGAATGCGGTCATGACGTAGTGATCTTCCTGGATTCAATTACACGTTTGGCACGTGCTTACAATACAGTATCTCCGGCTTCCGGTAAAGTACTTTCCGGTGGTGTGGACGCCAATGCACTTCATAAGCCCAAACGTTTCTTCGGAGCTGCCCGTAATATTGAAAACGGTGGTTCGCTCACTATTCTTGCTACTGCCTTGATTGATACAGGTTCTAAGATGGATGAAGTTATTTTCGAAGAATTCAAGGGTACAGGTAACATGGAATTGCAGCTCGACCGCAACCTGTCTAACAAACGCATCTTCCCAGCTGTCAATATTGTTGCTTCCAGCACCCGTCGTGACGACTTGCTGCAAGACAAGCAAACGTTGGATCGTATGTGGATACTCCGCAAATATCTGGCTGACATGAATCCGATTGAAGCTATGGACTTTGTGAAAGACCGCATGGAAAAAACCAAAGATAATGACGAGTTCCTAATGAGTATGAATAGCTAAAACCACAGCTAAAAAAACAAAATCAACAATAAATAGGATTATATATACAAAAAGGGCGAGACATTTTCGGATATCTCGCCCTTTTTATTTATTTTTGTCGCAAGTAATCAGATTTCATTATATAAACATTTAATTAATCAGGTGAGGCTCAGTAAAACGATCATACTATTTTTGTTGATGCTATTTTACAGTACTTCCTACATCCAATCGGCAAATCTGGATTTGGAAGATGAGCGTATACACCTAATGGAGTATCTGATGGATAATAATCTGGCCTATTCTCAAGAAGTCAGATTGCATGATATTGCCCAGTGGGAAGATGAGCTTGTTGACGCATTTCGTAACAAGAAGGATTATAAACACATGTTCCTCATGCAGCAAATGGCTGCTTATGCACTTGTATCTGATGGACACATCAATGAAGCATTGGAAAAAGCAAATGCCATGCTACAACAAGCCACCTTAATGAAATATGATATAGGAATAGCCATATCACATTATGCCATCGGCGATACTTACCTCAATGCCAACATGACTAATGAAGCTATCGAGGAATATGAAATAGCCATGCAGAAGCTATATAAAATTGCAGACTCCGAAAAATTACAGGAAAAAGTACTTATCCAATTAATCCCCACACTTATCAGACTGGGACGATTAAATGAAGCTAAAGACTATTTGGAACAGATAGAACAAGTAAAAGACTATCGACATAGCCGCTTCATAGAAAATATCTTTCAAGCCTACTATTATCTTCATACTAATAACCTGGAACAAGCTCGGGAATATATTCAGGAAGCAGAAGAATGGTACGAGTATTATCCTTTCTTTTTTCACAGTTCTATTTTGAAATATATCCAAGCCGAATATGCCAAGCAAGTCGAAGATGACGAGCAAGCCATAAAATTATATAATGAACTGACCGTTAGTACCAGTAGCGCCAATGTCTACAACAGATATCTGAAAATGAAGAATTCATTGGCACGACTGTATACCAAACGTGGAAGAGCCAAAGAGGCATGCGAAATATTTCAAGATATCAATGCTGCACGAGATTCTATCAATGCACGCAACTACTCCTCGCAAATTAATCTGCTGCGAACCATATATCAGGTAGACCGTCTTGAAATGGATAATCAAAATGAACGTAACCGATTATTGTTTTATTCTATCATGGGGTGTATCCTTATTTTAAGTATATCCATTGCATCGGTACTCTACATCCGTAAGATCAATAAACGACTGATAGCATCCAGGCTAAAACTGGAAAAAGCACGGCAAATTGCAGAAAACTCAATCCGCACCAAGAGCGTTTTTCTGTCGAATATGAGTCATGAAATACGCACGCCTCTAAATGCTTTGTCCGGCTTCTCTGCTATTCTGACGGATGCAAATATTGATATCAGTACCCGGCAACAATGCAATGAAATCATTCAGCAGAATTCAGATTTACTGTTGAAACTAATAGATGATGTTGTAGATCTTTCTAGTCTGGAAATTGGCAAAATGCAATTTCTTTTCGCAAACAATAATGCTGTAGCTATATGCCGGAATGTAGTGGATACGGTAGAAAAGATAAAGCAAACATCCGCTTCTGTATTGTTCCAAACTTCTTTAGAGAACTTGGAAATCTATACAGATGAAGCACGTCTTCAACAATTGCTAATCAACTTACTGATTAATGCCACTAAATTTACCACAGAAGGAAGTATTACTCTTTCATTAGAAAAACAGTCAGAAGAAGTTGCTCTGTTTGCTGTATCAGATACAGGTTGTGGCATAGCCCCGGAAAAGCAGGGTGCAATATTCAATCGTTTCGAAAAACTGAATGAAAATGCGCAAGGTAGTGGATTGGGACTTTCCATTTGCCAACTAATTGTGGAACGTTTCGGTGGAAAAATATGGATTGACCCCGAGTACAAGAATGGTTCCCGTTTCCTGTTTACCCATCCTATTGTCTCAACTAGCAGAAAGGAGGTATCAGAATGAAACGTCTCTTATTTATAGTAGTTCTTTTACTTCAATTCTTTTTCATATTTGCAAACAGACCAATCAAACGGTCACCTGTTACCGATAGTCTTATAACAGAGCTGCAAACACTTCCACATGATACTACCAGACTAAAACTACTCGAAAAGCTTGTGCTTACGGAGCAGAATTCTCCGCATTATATAGAATATGCAGAAGAAATGTTCAACGAAGCGCAGCTTCAAAAAAATGCTAAATACATCTGTAGCAGTACCTATTTTAAAATTCTATATTACTATAATAAAGAAAAAATAGACAGCGTCAGTAAATTGGTTGATTATGTAAAACCCATTGCTGAACGCATGAAATACTATCGTTTATACTTCAACGCACAAAAACTGCTTATATATACCTATATTTATAGCGAAAAATATGAATATGCCATCAATGAAGCATTGGAAATGCTCAAGATAGCAGAAGAGTTGGATAATATAGATGGATGCATAGCTGCATATTCATGTCTGGCAAGTGCCTATCATGAAACCAATCGCAAGAAAGAAGAAGGAGAAGCGTTACGTAAGGCCCATGAATATGCTTCCGAGCAAAAGACAAGCAGTACGCAAGTCAATGTTTTGGGACAACTGATTATGTTCAGCAATGATCAAAATGATTATAAAAGCCTGAAAGTATATTTAGATGAAAACAAGCAGCTAATGGAGGAAATGTTAGCTTGGGACCCTGACATGTATGAGTCTTATTTCAACCTCTATTTATTTTCAACAGTATTCCAATCTTACTACTACACAGGTATAGGAAAAACCGACTCTGCCAAATATTATATAGAGAAGGCACAAGGTTTCATAACTCCCCAAAGTTATCTTCCTTACATAGCCATGTATCATGATGCCTATGCCGAGTACTACTGCCATACTAAAAATTATCAAAACGCATTGGCACACACCGATTCTGTTCTGGTGTATATGCAACAATCTAAATCGGCATTAACGGAGTACGCCAAACAATTATCCCGCAAAGCTGACATCCTGCTGGAAATGGGTCAATATGCAGAAGCATTACCACTATACGAAAAATCTAATCACATTCAAGATTCATTGACTGCTGCCATATCAGCCAAGCAATTGGAAGAAATCAAAGAAATATACCATCTTAACCAGCTAGTATGGGAACGCGGGAAACTCAGGAATCGTGTACAAACCAGTATTCTCCTGAGCCTTGGAATCATACTTGTGCTATGTATCACTTATATGCTCCGCATCAACCGGATACGAAAAGCACTGAAAATTTCAAAAAAAGAGACCCAGAAAGCCACACGCCAAACAGAGCGGGCCAATGAAATGAAAAACCGTTTCTTGTCCAACATGAGTCATGCCATCCGGGTTCCTCTGAACGGAGTATTAGGTTTCTCACAAATCATTGCAAATGAAGTGGAAATTGATGAGCCTACCCGCAAAGAGTATGCGGACATCATTCAACAAAACACTGAACAATTAATGCGTCTGGTAAACAATGTTCTTGATCTATCCCGTCTGGAGGCTGGTATGATGAAGTTCCAATTAAGTGACTATGACATTGTACAACTTTGCAAGGATTCCGTAGGAATGGCACAAATGCAAAATCCAACTTTGCATATTCATTTCTACAGTGACATTGACGAGTATATTGTTTATACTGATACAAACCGGATGATGCAACTCATCGTCAGTATTCTTACTTGCCCCTCTCCATCTTTCAAAGAAGAACGTGATCTCCAATTCACTTTAGATAAAAATGGAGAAATATTATGCTTCAAAGTTACGAACTCCCCATTGGCAGACCTCAATTATGCCAATCAGGACTCTGCTTTGCGTAACGATGTCAACCTTTTATTACTGAAACACTTCGGCGGTACTTATCAGGTGATTCATGACGGTAAGGAAGGACCGACTATTCTTTTCACTTATCCTGCTACCTCAACTGAATAATATTCTTGCCTCAAAAGAAGGTAGATACAGGGATTTTTTGTACTTTTGCGCCTCAATAAGAGTAATTTGTAATTTATAAATAGTAATTATATCATCATGTTCGATAATTTAAGCGAAAGACTGGAAAGGTCGTTTAAAATTCTGAAAGGTGAAGGAAAAATCACCGAGATCAATGTTGCGGAAACCCTGAAAGATGTGCGCAAAGCACTGTTAGACGCCGACGTTAACTACAAAGTAGCCAAAACTTTTACAGATACGGTTAAGGAAAAGGCATTGGGACAAAACGTATTGACAGCCGTAAAGCCCAGCCAATTAATGGTGAAGATCGTACACGACGAGCTGACTCAGTTAATGGGTGGCGAAACTGCAGAAATTGATCTGGAAGGAAAACCTGCTGTCATCTTAATGTCTGGTCTGCAAGGCTCCGGTAAGACTACTTTCTCCGGTAAGTTGGCGCGAATGCTAAAAACGAAAAAGAACAAGAAACCGTTGCTGGTGGCTTGTGACGTATACCGCCCTGCCGCTATCGAACAGTTGCGCGTATTAGCAGAGCAAATAGGAGTTCCAATGTACTCCGAACCGGATAGTAAGAATCCGGTGAAAATTGCAGAAAATGCAATTCAGGAAGCAAAAGCCAAAGGATATGATGTCGTAATCGTCGATACCGCCGGACGTCTGGCTGTGGACGAAGAGATGATGAATGAGATTGCTGCCATTAAAAAAGCAATCAATCCGAACGAAATTCTTTTCGTTGTAGACTCTATGACCGGCCAGGATGCTGTAAATACAGCAAAAGAGTTTAACGAACGTCTTGACTTTAACGGTGTTGTACTGACTAAGTTGGATGGTGACACACGGGGTGGTGCCGCTCTTTCTATCCGTTCAGTAGTAAACAAGCCGATCAAATTTGTGGGTACAGGTGAGAAACTAGATGCCATCGACCAATTCCACCCTTCACGTATGTCAGACCGTATCCTCGGTATGGGTGATATTGTTTCATTGGTGGAACGTGCTCAAGAGCAATATGATGAAGAAGAAGCCAAACGCCTGCAAAAGAAGATTGCCAAGAACCAGTTCGACTTCAATGACTTCTTGAGTCAGATTGCACAGATCAAAAAGATGGGTAACCTGAAAGACTTGGCTTCTATGATTCCGGGTGTAGGTAAGGCTATAAAGGACATCGATATTGACGACAATGCTTTCAAGAGTATTGAAGCTATTATTTATTCTATGACCCCTGCAGAACGTAGTAATCCTGCCCTTCTGAACGGTTCACGCAGACAACGTATTGCCAAAGGTAGTGGTACGAATATTCAGGAAGTAAACCGCTTGTTAAAACAATTCGATCAAACTCGTAAGATGATGAAGATGGTAACAGGTAGCAAGATGGGTAAAATGATGCCTAAGATGAAATAAAAAAATACTGATATGACACTAATTGACGGAAAAGCAATTTCGGAACAAGTAAAACAGGAGATTGCTGCAGAAGTAGCAGAAATTGTGGCGAAAGGTGGTAAACGTCCTCATCTTGCAGCAATTCTCGTAGGCCACGATGGTGGTAGTGAAACGTATGTTGCTGCAAAAGTAAAAGCATGCGAAGTTTGCGGATTCAAATCCAGCCTCATTCGCTACGAAGCAGATGTGACGGAAGAAGAACTTCTTGCTAAAGTACGTGAACTAAACGAAGATGCAGACGTAGACGGGTTCATAGTACAGCTTCCATTACCAAAGCACATCTCCGAACAGAAAGTGATCGAGACCATTGATTATCGCAAAGACGTAGATGGTTTCCATCCCATCAATGTAGGACGCATGTCCATTGGATTGCCTTGCTATGTATCAGCAACTCCCAACGGAATCCTAGAACTGTTAAAACGCTACCAGATAGAGACTTCCGGTAAGAAGTGCGTAGTATTGGGACGTAGTAACATCGTCGGCAAACCAATGGCTGCTTTAATGATGCAAAAAGCCTATCCGGGAGATGCAACTGTAACTGTATGTCATAGCCGCAGTAGAGATCTCGTAAAAGAGTGTCAAGAAGCTGACATCATCATCGCTGCACTGGGACAACCTAACTTTGTAAAAGAAGAAATGGTGAAAGAAGGAGCTGTAGTGATTGATGTAGGCACTACGCGCGTACCGGATGCCACCAAGAAATCAGGCTTTAAACTGACTGGTGATGTAAAATTTGACGAAGTTGCTCCGAAATGCTCCTTTATCACTCCTGTTCCGGGTGGTGTAGGCCCCATGACTATTGTTTCTTTGATGAAAAATACACTGCTAGCTGGTAAGAAAGCAATTTACCAATAATAAAAATCCTAAATACCGAAAAAAGGCTCCACAATCATGGTCTGCCTTTTTTCGGTATTTATTTTACCTAATAATACCTATGAACACACTACTGAGAACCATTGCATGCTTACTTTTCCTTACATACGTTCTATATTCCTCAGCACAGAACTTTACAATCGACTACCCCATTTATCAAAACAGGAATAGTGAAGCACTGGAAATCAGTCGGATTGAACGTAATGACACAGCCACTATTTTGTACATGGATGCTTATTCGCGTCCGAACTATTGGATTCGTTTGGCTTCAAGCCTGTCACTTTACGGAAATCAAACCGGAAAAAATTACTCCCTCATCCGCTCACAAGGTTTCGAATTGGATAAAGAAATCTATATGCCAACTTCAGGTAATGTAACTTTCACTCTGCAATTTCCTCCTCTTGATCCTCAGGAAGAAACTGTTGATTTCATGGAAAGTAGTAATGAAAGAGATTTTCAAATTAAAGGTATTAGTCTTAATACACAGAAAAAAGAAGGAAAAATTCATTGCCATATTTCAGGCGAAGTGGTTGATAGTCCACAATCCAGCCGGCTCGTATTGATAAAAGCTCATAAAAACCCCAGCAGTGCTCCCTGGTTATCTATTCCCATACGCAACGGAGCATTCGAATACGATTTCTATACTGATCAAGAAGAGGTTTATGAAGTTTTTATCTGGAATGATATGATTAACGGTAGTTGGATGCCTGCTTTCTTCTTTGCTGAAAACGGACCTGTATCTTTCACTCTATATCCGGCAAGCACCGGAAAACCTGGAGTGACACGTACTAAAAATCCATTAACTTGCGAATTACAGCAACTAGAAACTGAAAGAAACAACAAATTCAATTTCGACTCTCTGTATGCCCAAATTGATAAACTATATAAAGAAAACCGCTTCGAAAGCGAGGCATTACAAGCTCTTTGGAAAAATATGGAACAGGTCAAAGATAATGTTGAAGAACGAAATAAAATCTATAGAGAAAGAGACCGTCTTGAAGAAAGTGGAGAGGCATATACCGAAGATGCTAAAGTTCTTCTGGAAGAAATCAAACAGCTAAATCAAAAAATGAATCAATGGACTATAGAACGTATTAAGCAGCACCCCTCCCTAATTGGGCTATATGTTCTAACAAGTAAAATAGCAATAGCACGAAAAGGCGAAGACATCAGTCCATATCTAAGTGTCTATCAGAATATCTTTGCTTCTCGTTATCCTGAACATCCTTATAGCAAGGAGATGAAAATACTGATTGAAAACGAACAACCTAAAATAGGAAACCCTTATATTGATTTTTCAGCTCCCGATCTCAATGGAAAAGAAATAAAGGTTTCAGAACATATTAAGGGGAAAATAGCATTAATTGATTTGTGGGCTTCCTGGTGTGGTCCATGTCGTGTAAATTCTAAGCAGATTATTCCTATATATGAAAAATATAAAGATAAAGGATTTACTGTTATAGGAGTAGCACGGGAACAAGGAAGCGATGCAGATATGAAAAGAGCTATCCAAAAAGACGGTTACCCTTGGTTGAATCTGATCGAACTGAACGATACCAACCAAATATGGATGAAGTATCGTATACCCAATGCGGCGGGAGGAACTTTCCTTATTGACACTCACGGAATTATTCTTGCTGTAAACCCCACTGCTGAAGAGATAGAAAGTATTCTTCAAAAAGAACTTTAATCTTGCAAATAATTATGAGGAAAATATTTCCTTTCACACTCGGCCTCTTTTTCATATCATGCTCTAGTGTAGCACAAGAACGGGTGGTATCTGAAGTTGTCGATACAATCCCCCCTGCAAAAATCACTCTATTATTTGTAGGTGATCTGATGCAACACCAAGCCCAGCTTGACGCCGCGCGTACAGATAAAGGGACCTATGACTACTCTCCCTGCCTCTCTCTCGTAAAAGAGCAAATCAGTGGAGCGGACATCGCTATCGGCAATTTAGAAGTACCTATCGGTGGAAAACCTTATAGTGGTTATCCGGCTTTCTGTGCACCTGATGAATATTTATATGCCATTAAAGAGGCCGGTTTCAATGTTCTATTAACTGCTAACAATCACTGTCTCGACCGCGGTAAAAAAGGTTTGGAACGTACAATCCTAATGTTAGATTCCTTACGTATCCCCTACACCGGAACTTATAGAAATGAAGAAGAACGCCGTCAACGATACCCATTACTCATTCACAAAAACGGTTTTCGAATTGCCCTTCTTAACTATACCTATGATACCAATGGAGTTAAGCCATCCTCTCCCAACATAGTGAACTATATTGATAAGAAAATCATGTTACAGGATATCGATACAGCACGAACATGGCAATCTGATGTTATCATTGCCTGTATGCATTGGGGAAACGAATACCAATCGCTACCCAGTCGCGAACAGCAACAATTGGCTGATTGGTTATTGAAACAGGGCGTTACCCATATCATCGGTAGCCATCCTCATGTTATACAACCCATGGAACTACGTACCGATAGCATTACCAGAACACAACACGCTGTAGTATATTCTTTAGGGAATTTCATCTCCAATATGAGTAAAGTAAATACTGACGGAGGACTTATATTCACATTAGAATTAGAAAAAGACACCACAACATCTACTTCCCCACAAGTTCGAGTACAACGTTGCGGATATAATTTCGTATGGACAGCACGTCCCAATTTCACCAAAGAAAAAAACTATGTGCTTTATCCCACAGATTCCACATCTATCTCAAAGCTCCCGGAAGCTGCACGTAACCATCTGAATATCTTCGTCAAAAACTCCCGAAAGCTCCTCCAACAGCACAATGTAGGAATTAAGGAGAATAAAAAATAATGCAGATTTCAATAAAATATTTCGCCAAATATTTGCAGTATTAAAGATAATACCTATCTTTGCACCGCGTTTGAGAAATGACGTAAACATGGTGACTGTAGTTCAGTTGGTTAGAGCGTCAGATTGTGGTTCTGAATGTCGTGGGTTCGAGTCCCATCAGTCACCCCAAAAAATCCTGTAAGTTTATGACTTGCAGGATTTTTTGTTTATAACACTTTACTATCCTCTATGTTAAAGTTTACTATTCCGACCAACCACCAATAAATATTAACCACGATAATCATAAAGTTCCGGGAATTTGCATACATTTGCACCACGCTTATAAAAACATCATAGGTGCAATAATAAACATGGAAAATGAACTTCTGTCGCTCATTCCTGAATACATACCTTTAGGGCTCGGCGTATATGATAAAGATGGATATCTGAAATACGCCAATGGCACTACACTAAAAATGTTCGGTGTAACCATGAAGGATATTTATAATATTAATATCTTCGATGACCCTAACATCACGGCAGAAGATAAAGTTCTCCTAAAGCAGGGGTTGAATGTCTCTTTTGAAACTGATTATGATTTCGATCTTTGTGAAAACTTCTACGAAACACCCATCAAAGGAATCAAAAAATACTTTGTTACCAAAGTAACTATCATGCGCGATCCCGAAGGAAATCGTCAAGGCTATTTATTAGCCTGCGAAGATATCACCGTAAAGAAAGCACAAGAGCGGGAAATTATTGAAAGCTACAAGAAGATAAAAGCAACACAAAAGGAATTATCACTAGCCTTGAATGCTGGGAAACTATCCTCATGGAACTACAATATAAAGGAAGGTCTGTTTTGCAAATTCGATGTCCATATCGAGAATATTGAGAAAAGATCATTGCAATCCATATATGAGAGCATCCATCCCGACGACAGAAATAAATTCATGGCATTACTGGAAGCAGTTGCTCATAAACAGAAGCTCCCGGAAAACAGAATTATATTAAGAGTTCTGGAAAACAATGCAACAGATTATAGTTACTCCAGCTTTACCTACAGTGCAGTAGAAGATGAAGCAGGCAATGTAGTGGTCATCACATTTATTCAACGGGATATTACCGAAGACATTATATACCAGCAAAATCTGATTACAGCCAAAAACAAAGCAGAAGAAGCGGACAAATTGAAGTCCACATTCCTCGCTAACATGAGTCACGAAATCCGTACTCCACTCAATGCAATTGTTGGATTCTCCGAATTGCTGACCGAAACGGATGATGCGGAAGAAAAATTTGAATATAAACAACTGATTGAAACCAACAGTGAGATACTCCTGAAATTAATCGGGGACATTCTCGATCTGTCAAAAATTGAAGTTGGCTCCATTGATATCAATCGTCAGAAACTGAATTTGTGCCAGCTTTGCGATGAATTGTACCGATCCTTCCAGCAACGGATTAAAAATCCCAAAATTACCCTCAAACTCATCAACCCATATACCAAATGTGTGGCGAATTTCGACAAATATCGCTTTATGCAGATATTCACAAACTTTGCTACGAATGCCATTAAGTATACGCCACAAGGTGAAATTGTGATGGGATACGAATGTATGCCCGGACAGGTAAGAATCTATGTAAAGGATAGTGGCATCGGAATACCGGAGGAGAAAAAGAACCGTATCTTCAGCCGTTTCGAGAAATTAGATACTTTTGCCCAAGGAACCGGCTTAGGACTTTCTATCTGTAAAGCCATTGCCGATGCTACAGGCGGAGAAGTAGGCTTTAAATCCAAAGCCAACATAGGTTCCGAGTTCTGGTACATCGGATATACCGATGTCGAATATGTCGAAAAATCAGAGGTTGCAGACGAGGACTTAAATAACAAAAGTACAGAACACCTTTCCGCAGATTCCCCAGTAAAGATTAAAGATCTGAATATTCTGATAGCGGAAGATAATGACAGCAATTACCTGTTAATCAAGAAACTTCTTAAAGACAATCAACTAACCCGCGCCATAACCGGAGTAGAAGCTATCGAGAAAATCAAAGCCCAGACCTTTGACATCGTCTTTATGGATATACGGATGCCGGTAATGAATGGACTTGAAGCAACTTCCCTCATCCGGGAATTCAACCAGACTACCCCTATTATCGCCCTTACTGCCAATGCATTCGACTCCGACAGAGAGAATGCATTAGCCGCAGGATGCAATCATTTCATGACAAAACCTGTCAAAAAGCGAGAATTAATGGATTTACTTTTCAGATATTTCAAACAACAACCCCAATAACAGAATTACTTCTGATTCAATTTACGTATCACTTTAGCAGGATTTCCTACAGCCAACGAATCTGCCGGAATATCATGCGTAACTACTGAACCCGCACCGATTACACAACGGTCGCCAATAGTCACTCCTGGGCAAATTGTCGCATGACCGCCAATCCAGCAACGTTCACCAATGGTTACCGGCAGACAATTCTCATAGGCATCCCTTTCGTCAGCATCAAGCGGATGTTGCGCCGTATAAATATGTACTCCCGGAGCAATCAGCGTTTTCCGGCCAATAGTAACTTTAGCACCATCTAAAATAACAGCACCGAAATTGATAAAAACTCCTTCAGCTGCATATATACCATCCCCATAATCGCAATAAAAGGGTGGTTCCACAAAAAAATCCGGAGCGGAATTCGGGAAAAGTGAACGGGTAACCTCCGGCATTTTAGAGGTATGATACTCAGTCACATTCAACTGATGCAGCTTCTTTTTTACTTCAGCCCGATAGGCATACATTTCAGGAGTATGAGCATCATAATGAAGCCCTTCGCGCATACACTTTAATTCTTCTTGAAGTGTTCTCATCTTAAAAATGATTTTATTATTAACTCGTTAAAAGCACTGCAAAGTTAGTATAAATTCAAGCACCTGTATGCCCATGTTTCTGTAAAAAAAGTAAATACCCAAAACCATAAAAAGGCTCAATTGTTATCTAAATATTCGGAATTATCAGGTGTACAACAAACAGTCTTTTAGTTTAAAAAAGTTGAAAGTAGATAATCCTACGCTTATTTTCTGTTTGCTGGCACTCAATTTGCGGATATTATTACAGAGTATTAATCAATATACTCCTGATATTAGTATGACAACATGTATAACTAAAAATAAATGATTATGGAAACAAACGAGAAATTAATTGCAGTCGTAGAAATCGGTGGTGACAAAGCAACTCAATTCTGGGCAAGAGCTGATGATTTGGCACAAGCATACAATGAGAAATCAACGGATATAGTCTATTCAGTAAAGAAACTTCCTGATTCTGATAACCTCTTTCACTTCTTCGCTACCTCAAAAGAAGAAATGACGCAAGAAACCTTGTTGGAATGTAGCCGTGAGTTCCTGGATGAATTATTGACATTAGTTCCCAGCGAATGCGTCAGAATATCCGTTGTCGGACCTAAAGCAGGCTAAAAGAGCATACCGTAAACCGGTAAAGCAAAGGATTGGGCAGGCAGAAAAGAGGCAGATAAGAATACATTCATTATCTTTGCAACTGTTTTTGTAAACCCAACCCTATATAAAATGAAGTTACTCTGGCTCGATCTCAACAGTTCATACGCACATTCTTCCCTGGCACTTCCGGCACTGCATGCCCAGATTGCTGATGATACATCCATAGAATGGGATATCGTATCAGCCACTATTAATGAGAATGTGGGTCTGACTGTCAATGAAGTCTACCATCGCCAACCTGACATACTTGCCGCTACAACCTGGCTCTTCAACCATGAGCAATTGCTCCACATCCTTTCAAGAGTAAAAGCACTCCTGCCACAATGCTGCATTGTATTAGGCGGCCCTGAGTATCTGGGAGACAATGAATACTTTCTACATAAGAACCCTTATGTCAGCTGTGTATTCAGAGGAGAAGGAGAAGAAGTGTTCCCGCAATGGCTCGCATGCCGGAACGAACAGGAAAAGTGGAATACCATTCCCGGGCTCTGTTATCTCGACTCCAACGGGCAGTACAGAGACAACGGCATAGCACGTGTACTGAAATTCTCTGATCTCATACCTCCCGAAAAAAGCCGTTTCTTTAATTGGAGCAAACCATTCGTACAGCTGGAAACGACACGAGGCTGTTTCAACACCTGTGCATTCTGCGTCAGCGGAGATGAAAAGCCTGTACGTACACTTTCCATAGAAGCTATTCGCGAACGACTCCAAATCATTCATCAACATGGTATTAAAAACGTGCGTGTACTCGACCGTACTTTCAATTACAATACCCGCCGGGCAAAAGAACTGCTTGAGCTTTTTCTTGAATACCACCCTGATATACGCTTCCATCTGGAAATACACCCTGCACTTCTTTCCGAAGAACTGAAAGAAGAATTGAAACACTTGCCCGAAGGTCTGTTACACCTGGAAGCAGGCATACAAAGCCTGCGTGAACCTGTACTCGAAAAAAGCCGGAGGATGGGAAAGCTGACAGACGCATTGGAAGGTCTGAAATTCCTGTGTTCTCTCCCCAATATGGAAACACATGCCGATTTAATAGCAGGACTCCCACTCTACCATCTTTCAGAAATATTCGAAGATATCCGTGTTCTGGCAGCATACGGTGCAGGAGAAATACAACTGGAGTCTCTCAAATTACTCCCCGGTACGGAAATGCGTAGAAGAGCGGAAGAATTGGGCATCCAATATTCTCCCCTCCCACCCTATGAAGTGCTTCAAACCCGCGAGATCAATGTAAGTGAATTGCAAACAGCCCGTCAACTCTCCCGCCTGCTGGATGGATTTTATAATACTCCAGCCTGGCAATCTATCACCCGTAAACTCATTCTGAAAGAAGAAAAATTCCTGTATCGGTTCCTGGAACACCTGATACAAATAGGTTTGATAGACCAACCGATAAGTCTGGAAAAACGAGGACTTATCCTGTATGAATTCTGTAAGCACAACTATCCAGAATATCAGTTAGAAGCCAGCATTGCCTGGATAGAGGCCGGCATGTCACTGAAAAAACTTCCGGCAGAAAAGGTAAAGACCAAACGGCAGGTTCCCCCGGAGAACTGGCAAGTACTGTATGGCCAATACAAAGAGAATCTCCGCCTTTGTTTCCTGCCTGTCAATGAGGAAACCAATCAAGGCTATTGGTTTGGTTTCGAATCGGAGATACAGAAGCCGGAACCCGTATTCAAAGCAATGAATTAACTGAAAAAATAAATGGAAGACAAGACCATAGAAAAAGTAGATTTCTCCATCGAGGAACTGGAAACCAATTATTATGAATGTACATTTGACAAATGTAACTTTTCAGATAAGCCTATCGGAAGAGTTATATTCGAAAAATGTACATTCAAAGAGTGCAACCTTTCATTAGTAAAAACCAGTAACACCTCTTGGTTGGATGTCCTGTTCACCGATTGCAAAATGACAGGCATCAACTTCAGCCTCAGCAACCGCTTCGGCTTGTCTGTGGAATTCCATAATTGTCTGTTGTCATACGCCCTTTTTACTGAGATGAAACTGAAAGGAACCCGTTTTATAGGGTGTGATTTGCAAAACACAGACTTTATGGAAACCGACCTTTCCAATGCAGTATTTAAAGATTGCGACCTTTGTTATGCTTCTTTCCATCATACCAACCTGGAGAAAGCAGATTTCACTACTGCACGCAATTATGCTTTAAATCCTGCTGCCAACCGTCTGAAAAAAGCGAAGTTCTCCCGCTATGGCCTGGAAGGGTTGCTTACAGGATTAGGAATAGAAGTTGTCGATTAACTTCTCCTTGTATAACTTGGGAGTAGGTGCAGTACTACAAGGTAATGTAACCCAAACAGTTGTGCCTACACCTACTTCCGAAGTCAGCCCAATAGATCCACCCATACATTCCGCAATGGACTTACATATAGGCAACCCTAACCCAACTCCTTGTGTAAAAGAGTCCACTTTTTCAAAACGTTCAAAAATAACAGGCAATTTATCCTGCGGAATACCACATCCGGTATCCGTTACCTTTATCTCAATACCTTGTTCTGTAACGCCATAAGTAATATCAATATACCCTTCCTGAGTATGCTTCAAAGCATTGGACAAGAAGTTATTCAATATCTGTTTCACACGCTTTGTATCCAGTTCAGCCATATAGCCCTGTCTCGGTTTATGAATACGGATATCCAGTCTTCCGGCTGCTTTCATCCTGTACTCGGTAGCACTTTCCATTATCAAGTCGGACAGACAAAACCACGTGGGATGCAGATCTATATACCCCGCCTCTATCTTCGAAATATCAAGAATATCATCCACTATTTTCAGTAGAAGCGCATTGTTGTGATTGATCAAATTACAAAATTCTTTCTTTTCCGCTATATCCTCAGTATCCGCCAATATGCTGGAGAAACCAACAATAGCATTCAAAGGAGTACGGATTTCGTGACTCATATTTGCCAGGAAAGCCGTCTTCAGTCGATTGGCTTCCTCTGCTTTGTCTTTCGCTTTCCGCAAATCGCTTTCCAGCTTTTTCCTCTCGTCAATAATCTGGGTACCTCCAATCAGAATAGCAGGTTTTCCGTCCTCATCATACTCATATACGGCGCCATAGATATTTCTCCAGGATAAAGTATTGTCCGCATTCTGATATAAGAACTCTTCATCGATAAGCTTGGAACAACCTTTCTCCAATCCATCTATCGCTTCATAGATTCTTTTTCTGTATTCCGGCAATACATGCGACAGGTGCTCATCTGCATTCACTACTGTAACTCCCTGCTCATCTTTCTCCAAATCTCCATCCCAGATAATCTCTTTACGTTTCAAATCCCATTTCCACAGTTTCAGTTTAATGGCCTTCACCAGCAAACGGTGCTGAAGATTCTGCTGTTTCAATTGCTGTTGCTTTTCCTCCAATTCATGTATCAAGAGATTATAGGGCTTCATCAATTCCTGTTTACCATCAATAGATATCCCTGGAAGACGATTGCGAAGTTTATTATATTTTCGGAAATAATAGACTGCCGCTATCAATGAAGCAATGAAGGCAAACAGAGTTATTAAATATAAAATATACATCATAATTCAGGTTATCCTTATAATTGAACCACAAAGAAACTCAATTCTCAGATAAGCTTTGAAATATATTTTAATTGGTTATTAAAAATAGTACCAAAAGTTATTAAGAAAAGTATTATATATCTAACACACAACACATTAAGTACCCATATCCTTTTGAGCATTCTTAAATTCCGAAGGAGTCATTCCCGTTCTTCCCTTAAACAACTGATGGAATGTAGGCATGCTGTTGATGCCTGATGATTCAGCAATTGCACGCAAAGTGTAATCGGGTTGTTCCTTCATTAAATGTATCGCATAATTCAGGCGCAGGTTATTGATATATCCGTTCAGGTTAGTATCCGTATTCTCCTTTATCATCTTGGCAAAACGAGTATTATTCATACGGACAATTCTGGTCAGCTCCTCCCTCGACAAGTCGGGAGAAAGATACATTTTATCTCGTTTTATGATGTAATCCAGCTTCTCGAAAATCATCTTGTTCATCTGCTTATCCTGTTCTTCGTTATCACCGGATTCGTCTTCCACTTTCTCTGGAAAAGAAAGATCTTTCTCTACATCCAGCTGCGAACGGTCCATTTCATCCTGCATGGAAAATTGCTCGTTGATGCGTTTTACCAGTGCTTTATTTTTGTTTCTGATTACACAGTTTTGATGCCAGAGTCTCCACACAAAGAACAATGCCAGTAATGCGCCACTCAGAATACAAATTAGCGTAATGGTTCGTATCTTCAACTGAAACGCCTGTTCCGAAATGCGGGCTTCTTTCTCATTTACCTCGTAGAGTGTATCCAGTTCCAGTGCGGCATTCTGTTTCTCCCGCTGATAAATGCTATCTTTTATTGCAGCGATCACCCTTTGAAGATTTATGACCGTTTTATAGTTCTCTAATTTAGTATTGGCCAATATTTCCAGATTCAGGATACTGAGATACTGGTTATTCAGTGTATCCTGTTGGCGCATCATTTTCTTAAAATCAAGGCAATTATCCAATACAGTCTGATATTGTCCCAATGCCAGTAAATAAGGAGCAATGTCGAATCTGCCATCAACAGTGGCAGAGGCATCCGTCGACTGATACTTCTTATAATACGCTGCTGCACGCTCCTTGCCTCCCGTTCTATGGAAAAGATAAGCCAGCTTGGAATATACATACGCAAATTGCTGGTCCAGTATGTCAGCACGGACTTCCGCTTGCCTACTTGTTTTGTCAAGCAGTTTTTCGCGCTGCAAACCTATTTCTATGGCATCATCCAGCCGCTTATCAGCAATCAGATAGCCCATTTTCACCCCATAAAAATAGGAAAGCATAGTTTCATAGTCTTTACTTTTAGAATTATCGAGCAAATCAATGGCCTCATCAAATAGCCGGTATCCCTCTTCTTTGAATGTAAGCATCCTTTTGTTCTCTCCCATACAAAACAATAACTTACATTCAGACTGTATATCTTTAAGCTCACGCGCCAATTCCACACCTTGAACGGCATAGCGCATGCTCTCCTTGTAGTCACTTAACAGATGAGACAGTTCAGCCATAGATACCGTCATCTCCAGCAGATGCGAAGGGTCATTATGAAATAGAGAGTCACGAACATACGCCCTACGGGTATAATGAAGAGCAGATTTATTTCTGTACATATTGCGATAGACCACACCACGCAGTTCGTCAACGATATTCAGAGGCATTGTACTGTTTGCTTCGGCTTCATCCAGCAACTGCAAGGTGCGGTCGGGTTTCGTCATGTAATCCTTCATAATATACTCCCTGGTATATTGTTCCGACGCACGGTTATCCTCCCCTGCCCAGACAGGCAGAGATAAGAATCCCAATAAAAGGAAACACAAGTAATAGAAATGTCTCATAATATCTTTCCTATTCTTCTGTGTCGAGTTTCTGGTGGACTACACAGTCTGCGCAAATACCCTTGATAACGTAATTTATACCGGTCTGCATAAACCCTTCCGGAAGGTTGACCGTCGGAGCATGCACACTTCGGATGCAGTACGTCTTGTGGCACTGCTCACAATAGAAATGCATGTGCTGGTCTTCCACCGTGCACATACAGCAATCTTCACAAATCGCATATTTTAGCGAACCGCTTCCATCGTCCACTCCATGTATCAGGTGATGGGAAAGAAACAGGGTTAATGTCCGGAAGATAGTAGATTTATCAACCGTGTCGAGTTTATTCTCTAGATCGGTGACGGACACGGCCCGCTTCATCTCCATCATGGTACGGAGAATCAGCAGCCGCATGGCCGTAGGCTTTATATCCCGCAGGGACAATTTATGCAAATATATTTCTTCCATATTTCTTAAAACTTCTTTCTCAATATACGGACTGAATTCAGCACCACCAACAAAGCTACGCCAACGTCAGCAAACACTGCCGCCCAAAGAGTGGCAAATCCGCAGGCACCCGCCAGCAACACCAACACCTTCACCGTAATAGCACCTACTATATTTTGCATCACTATCCGTCGTGTTGCCCGCCCTATAGAGATAGCGGTTGCAACTTTGGATGGCTGATCAGTCTGAATAACGACATCCGCGCTTTCGATAGCAGCGTCCGAACCTAACCCTCCCATGGCAATACCTACATCACTGAGAGCCAATACAGGAGCATCGTTCATACCATCTCCGACAAATGCGACAGACATACCCGGAACAGAATTGAGTTGTTCCAAATGAACGGCCTTATCTTCCGGCAATAAGTCACCGTAGGCTTTGTCAATTCCCAATTCCTTTGCAAAGATATTAACAATCTCTTGTTTATCCCCGGATAACATTTGAATATTATCTATTTTTAAAGCCTTTAATTTTTTAATAGCATCTACCGCATCCTCTTTCAAAGTGTCTGAAAGTAGCAGTTGTCCGGCATACTTCCCATCCACGGCACAGACCACTACCGTAGCTACACAATCCGCAAGTTCTTCGGGTACAGCTATCTGACGGTCAGTCAATAAACGGATATTACCGACAAGTACCTGATGGTGTTCCACCTCAGCTTCCAGACCGTATCCGGCCAATTCATTCAGAGAAGTCACAACCGCAGGCTCCACACCACGTCCGGAAGCATAGTGAACAATGGCTTGTGCCACAGGATGGGTACTTTTCTTTTCTACAGATGCCACTAAACTCAGTAATTCATCTTCGGGGATATCTGTAGCCTGTATGGACGTCACACGGAAACTACCAGTAGTCAACGTACCTGTCTTATCGAATACAACTGCATTGATACGGGTTATGGCATCCAGATAATTACTTCCTTTAAACAGGATACCTGTACGCGAAGCCGCTCCTATTCCGCCAAAATAGCCCAATGGGATACTGATAACCAATGCACAAGGACAGGATATCACCAGAAATACCAGTCCCCGATAGAGCCAGTCATTGAACACATAGTCAAATGCCGGATGCACAGCCGCAACAAGTGCAGGAAGGGCAACGATAAGAAAAGCCAACAGGACTACAATCGGTGTATAGATACGGGCAAACTTCCGGATAAAAAGTTCCGCCGGTGCTTTCCGTTCCGCCGCATCCTGAACTAAAGTAAGAATACGTGCCAGAGTGCTATGATCATAAGGTTTCGTCACTTGTATGCGCACCGCCTGTCCGCTGACAATCATACCGGCAAGCACCTCGCCTCCTTCGGAGACATTGCGCGGCATACTCTCCCCCGTCAGTGCCGAAGTATCGAAGACGGCATAAGGATTTTGCAAGCTACCATCCAAGGGAACCCGTTCACCGGGCTTCACTTCGATCACTTCTCCTACATTTACCTCACGGGGGGAAACAGTACTTAGTACTCCCTTTCGGTACACATCTACCTGTTCGGGACGTACATCCAGCAAATCCTTGATATTACGAGATGCCTGGTTCACAGCCTTATCCTGCAACATCTCTCCGATGGAATAGAGTAGCATTACTGCCAGTGCTTCTGGATATTCTCCGATATAGAAAGCTCCAAGGGAAGCCAATGCCATCAGCGAAAATTCATTGAACCAGTCTTTTTGCAAAATACTCTCCCAAGCTTCGCGCATCACGGGCAGTCCGACAGGCAGGAAGCCTATAAGAAACCAAAGGAACTCGATAACCGGATTAACGAACCACGTCCATTCCTGATGCTGGAAGATAATACCCAACAGAAGGAAGACACCAGACAACACCGGAGCCCACCACTTCTTAATGATAGATTTCTCTTTTTCTTTGCTCTGCGAATGAGTATGTGAACAACAACACTGACATTTACTTTCCATAATCTTTTTATTTTTTTAGTTGGTACAAAGGTAAGGAATAGGAAATGCAACTGGGTTGCAAAGGGGCCATTGACAACTTATTATAAATTATTTCTGTAATTGCATAGAACTAAAATCCTATTCGCAAGAAACTAACTCTGTTTATACACATTATTATTCTTACAACAAATATTATTATTTCTTACAACAGTTGTGCTTCTTTCTTACAATAGATGTTGTAAGAAAGAAGCACAACTGTTGTAAGATTATTTTTTAGCACTTTCAAGAATAATTTCTTGTATCCCGGAGATTAAACGGATTGAAAAGAGGATAAGTTATTAAACATTCTCAAAAAGAGTAATCACTGTCAAACTTTTATTGAAGATAAATAGTTTAATATATAAATATAAACAACGAACCAATATGAAAAATGTAGTACTCATAGGAGCCAGCGGTTTTGTAGGAACCGCCATCCTGAATGAATTGCTGAACAGAGGCCATAAAGTAACTGCCATTGTACGCGACCCGGCCAAAGTGACCGCCAGCAATCCGAACCTGAAAGTCGTTCAGGCAGATGTGACCGATACCGATGTTCTGATTGAGGCCAGTAAAGGTAAAGACGCCGTCATCAGCGCTTATAACCCCGGCTGGAAGAATCCCAATATATACGAAGAAACGCTGAAAAACTATCCGCTGATAGTAGATAGTGTGAAGAAGGCCGGTGTTGAGCGTCTACTTATCGTGGGCGGTGCCGGAACCCTGTTCTATGCTCCCGGAAAGATGGTGATGGATGCTGACGATGTTCCAGCCAAACTGTTGCCCGGAATCAAATCCCTCGGAGAATTCTATCTGAATACGCTTCGTAAAGAAAACGATATTGACTGGATATTCCTCTCTCCTGCCGCCAACATGACACCTGGTGAACGTACCGGAAAGTTCCGTATCGGAAAAGATGACTTAGTGGTAGATGTAAATGGAGACAGCAATATCTCCGTTGAAGACTATGCCGTGGCAATGGTAGACGAATTGGAACAGAAGCACCACCACAAGGAGCGCTTCACCATAGGATATTAAACAAGGCTATTTCAGAAAAGGATTTCTTTAAATTTCAAAACAGAATAAATGCCGGCAAATAAAGATTCACTCTTCTTTTTACCGGCATTTGTCTTTTTACCAAACTTAATTGAACTAACCCTATTTATTCTGCATTCTTTTTCAGCCATTCCAACCTGCGCATATCAGGCAAGTGCTTTACCTTGAAGTTCTCAAACTTAACATTAAATCCGCCTCCATCGGGACAGGCAGCCATGAATCCAACTTTCACCGGAATATTATCCTGCAACCATGCATTCCGCATCATCGTATAAGTCTTGTCATCAAACGAATAGAAGATTTCAACGGCATCCAGCCTGCGGACAGCTTTAATCCAAATATAAGGAACAGGTTTATCCAATGTGATTACGCTCCAGTCACTGGTCTTGTGAGTCACCACTGTACTCAGATTGAATTTTCCGTCTACAAACTCAATGCCTGCTTTGATGTAGTTTTCATGATCGATGCGCAACATCAGTCCCGCTTGGTCAAAGCGTGCCTTATAATCGCCAGTCACTTTCACTTTAACTTCAAATTCACCGCCATACGTTGCATAATAGAAAGGGGCGTCATCCACAGTAAAGCCATAATGAGAGATACGCCAATAATCACTCTGCGGAGTGACAAACATCGAAAGACTTTTATCCTTTATTTCCCACTGTTCAGGTTCGTTGAACCACTGCATTTTCTCCAATGTCTGAGCAAAAGAGGCTTGTACCCCAATCATCATCAACAGACTAAAAAGTAACTTTTTCATTTCTCGTGTTATTTTAATTAATTATTATTCTGACATATATTTAGCCCTGTCCGCTTCAGTGATCGTACGTAGCACCCGGCAAGGATTACCGACTGCCAGCACATTGGCAGGAATACTTTTTGTAACCACACTTCCGGCACCAATAATCGTATTGTCACCAATCGTCACTCCCGGCAACACACAAACTTGGGCACCAATCCACACATTATTTCCGATAGTGATAGGATAGGCATATTCAAGCCCCTGGATTCTCTGTTCCGCATCCAAGGCATGTCCGGCAGTATAGAAACCACAGTTCGGAGCCACAAAAACATTATCGCCAAATGTAACTTTAGCTCCATCCAGAATGACGCAATTCACATTCGAATAGAAGTTCTCCCCTATTTCGATATTATATCCGTAATCACAATAAAATGGTTGTTCTATCAAGAACGATTTTCCGGTCTTACCGAACAGTCGGCGGATAATGCTCTCCCGCTCCTTCTTTTGTGAAGGGCGCAAGCTATTCAGTTCATAGCATACTTCTTTGCAAGCTTCCCTCTCCGACACAAGCTCTATATCATTATTGGCATCATACAATTTCCCGGCTTTCGCTTTTGCTTTTTCACTCTCCATAATTTATTGCACTTAAAATAAATAACCATTAGTTTTCATTACCTTTGCAAAGGTAAAGGCTTACAGATAAGTCGGCAATACTGATTAATAACCATTTTTCCATCTCCATACCGTATGGACATCGTAAATAAACTGAAGAAAGAGCTACTGAAACAAGCGTTCACCGAGGAACAGAAACAGACGGAACGCCTGAATGAGTGCAAACATATAGCTTCCATATATGCACAGACTGAAAATGCCATAGCAGTATTGAGCGATATGAAAGCCAATATTAGTTATATTTACTACGGCGGAGTAGCCGAGAAACTGGGACTGGCAGAACGAAATACCGCCAAGACCATTCAGTCGATATGGGAAGAAGAGATATTCAGTCACATCCATCCGGACGACTTACAGGAAAAGCATTTGCAGGAGCTCCGCTTCTTCCACTTCCTGAAAAGTGTCCCGGAAAAGAAACGCCCGGACTACTACCTTATACACAATATGCGCATGCGCGATCATTCGGGCAGGTATGTACACATCTTGCACAGGATGTTTTATATAGCGAGCCACTCAAACGGAAGTGTATGGTTATCCTTATGCCTTTACAACTTTTCAATGGATACGTCGTTAAGTTGCACCATTCTTAACTCGGCAGACGGGCAAACTCTTGAACTGGAAAAGCAGAATTGCAAAGATCTGTTGTCAGACCGGGAAAAAGAAATCCTACAATTGATAAATAAGGGAAAAATGAGTAAGGACATTGCCCAGACATTATCCATTAGTATAAATACCGTAAACCGGCACCGGCAAAATATCTTGGAGAAACTTCAGGTAAACAATTCTATTGAAGCTTGCCGGATTGCTAAAGAATTGCACTTGTTATGATAAGAGAAGTAAGGCCGGAATTAATATTAACTCACTAAAGTACATTTATGAAAGCAAAATTCTTTTTAAGCTGTATGGCGCTGGCAATCTTGTTCAGTGCATGCAATACCACCAACCGCACCCCGAAACAGAAGATAGAACAACAAATAGATTCCCTTCTGAAAGATAAAAAAGCTACGGTAGGCGTTGCCATACTCGCCAATGATGAGACTGTAGCTGTTTATAATAATCAAATCCATTTCCCCCTGTTAAGCGTCTTCAAGTTTCATGTGGGACTGGCTGTTCTGGATAAGATGGATAAAGGACATATTGCTTTAGATAGTCTTATTGAAGTGAAATCTTCACAACTGAAGTCCAATACATACAGTCCGTTAAAAGATAAATTCCCCGATCAGGATATTACAATTTCTCTCGGAGAATTACTAAAGTACAGTATCTCACAGAGTGATAACAACGCATGTGATATCCTTATAGAATATGCCGGTGGTATAGATCAAGTAAACGAGTATGTGAAATCGTTAGGAATAAAAGATTGTAATCTTGCGGCAACAGAAGACCTCATGCATACCTCCGGAGATGCCTATCTGAACTGGAGTACTCCGGAAGAAGTAGTCAGATTACTTAATATAGCCGACAAGCACCCCCTATTTGGAACTCAATACAAAGACTTCCTTCAAGCAATCATGCAGGAAACTTCTACCGGCAAAGATAAGCTGAAAGGCCAGTTACCTGCCGACGTAATCGTAGGCCATAAGACAGGCTCTTCCGACCGGACTCCGGAAGGGATAAAGATTGCTGATAACGATGCAGGCTTTGTTATCCTGCCCAACGGACAGAAATATTATATAGCTGTCTTCGTCATGGAGTCGCAGGAAACCGATGCAGATAATGCAGCTATCATCGCCAGTATATCCAAAATTGTATATGATACTTTAAACTCAGATATCCAATGAACAAGAACACTGATCCCCGCTGGCTCGAATGGGCCAAGGAATTACAATTCATAGCTCAGGCAGGGCTGACCTACTCCCGAGATCCCTTCGACATCGAGCGTTTTGAACGTATCCGGGAAATATCGGCAGAGATCATGAGCCATCAAAGCGATCTGCCGATAGAGAAAGTAAAAGAATTATTCTGCAATGAAACCGGTTTCCAAACACCTAAACTGGATACCCGTGCCGCCATCTTTAATGACGGGAAAATACTTCTGGTAAAGGAAAAAGCCGGTGTATGGTCTATGCCCGGTGGCTGGGTAGACGTCAACCAAAGCATCAAAACCAATACGGAGAAAGAAGTCAAAGAAGAAGCCGGACTGGACGTAAAAGCCGTACGCCTGATTGCTTTGCAGGATAGAAACCTGCACAACGTGCCTCCTTATGCATACAATGTCTGCAAAGCCTTTGTTCTTTGCGAAGTAACAGGCGGAAGTTTTCAGAGTAATATAGAAACTACCGAAAGCAGCTATTTCTCTTTGGACGAAATACCTGCATTGGCCGAAGAAAAGAACAATAAAGAACAGATAGCCATGTGTTTCGCCGCCTATCAGGATGAAAACTGGAAGGTGCCATTCGACTAAAAAAACCACTCGTAAAAAGTAAAGATATGAAGAAAGAAACCACTCCTCTCCGCCTGATTTATCCGCAATGGCAAGGCGGAATTGTAGATCACTGGATGCCGGATATTCCAGCAGAAGACTCTTCCAGAGGTTATTATTTAGGTGCCCAGTTACTGAACCTGCTGGCTCCGGACAGCAATCAGAAAACCGTGGAAGTTCCGGTATCTCTTGATATAAACGACAGAGCAACGGAAAAAGGTATCAGCTCCCGTAACGTGATTGTCAAACAAAGCAAGGCTGCGCTCGATATACTTAACGAAAACAAACCGGACCGGATCATCACCCTAGGCGGAGAATGTTCGGTCAGCGTTGTTCCGTTCACTTATCTGGCTGCCCGATACCCGAACGATGTAGCCATAATCTGGATAGATGCTCATCCGGACATCAACCTGCCTTATGATGATTACAAAGGGTATCATGCCATGGCCCTCACCGCTTGCTTGGGAATGGGTGACGAAGAGATTATGAACTTACTGCCCGGTAAGTTTGACGCTTCCAAAGCATTAATAGTAGGACTGCGTTCATGGGATAAAGGCATGCAGGAACGGCAAAAGGAATTGGGCATAAAAGGTCTGGCACCGAAAGAAACAGCGGACAACAGTTCCGCCATTATGGAATGGCTGAAAAGTACCGGAGCTTCCAAGGTTGTCGTCCACTTTGACTTGGACGTGATAGATCCTGCCGACATGATAGCAGGCGTCGGCGTTGAACCGGACGGTATGAAGACCGAGGAAGTAGTCCGCGTGATTAACGACATTGCCTCCGAATATGACCTGGTAGGGCTGACCGTAGCCGAACCAATGCCACGTATCGCTATTAAAATCAGGAATATGCTGAACCAGTTGCCTTTATTAAAAGAGTAAGAAAAGAGAAACTCACAAATAATCTCTATATTTGTATGGTCTCAAACAAAAACAACTGGAATCTACAAAAAATACAGACCATGCATACGATATTGATTATTGAAGACGAACCAAGAGTAGCCAGCCTGCTCAAGAATGGACTGGAAGAGAATGGTTATCAAACCATGGTAGCTTACGATGGTGTCATGGGACTGCGTCTCTTCCGTGTCCATACGTTCGACCTGGTGATTTCTGATATTATCCTGCCCAAGATGGATGGTTTTGAGCTATGTAAAGAAATCCGTAAAACGAATCCAGGCATCCCTATCCTGATGCTGACAGCCTTAGGCTCTACGGATGATAAACTGGACGGATTCGATGCAGGAGCCGATGACTACATGGTGAAACCTTTCGATTTCCGCGAACTCTACGCAAGAATCAGGGTACTGCTGAAACGTAATAATGAAGCAACCGCACCGCAACCCCGGGAGATCAGATATTCCGACCTGTACATTGACTTACAAGGAAAAAATGTAACCCGAAACGGCACTCCCATCAAACTTTCACCCAAAGAATATAATCTGTTACTCTACATGACCGAGAATGCAGAGCGGGTTCTCAGTCGTATAGAGATAGCCGAAAAGGTTTGGAATACCCACTTTGATACCGGAACCAACTTTATCGACGTATACATCAACTATCTCCGCAAAAAGATAGACAAGGATTTCGACACCAAACTGATCCATACCAAAGCCGGTATGGGCTTTATACTGACGGATAAACTATGAAGATCAGAACAGCCTTAACCCTGCGGTACACTTGTATCACAGCCGCCGTGTTCCTGGTATTTATCACTACCATCTACTACGTCAGTGAGCACTCGCGCAGCAATGCCTTTTTCCGGAATCTGAAAAGCGAAGCCATCACCAAGGCACATCTGTTTCTGAACAACCAGGTGGATGCCGAAACCATGCAATCCATTTACCTGAACAATAAAAAGTTTATCGACGAAGTAGAAGTAGCCGTCTACGACACCGATTTCCGGATGTTATACCACGATGCCTTGCAAAACGACATCATAAAAGAAACTCCGGAAATGATAGAGCGCATCCTCCAGAAGAAAGAAATAGACTTCTACATCGAAGATTACCAGGGAGTAGGTATCATCTATACTTTCGAAGGTAAGGATTACATCGTTACCGCCGCCGCTTATGACGGCTACGGATATGCCAAACGGGAAATCCTGAAAGAAACACTCGCCCTATTACTATTCAGCGGACTGACCGCGCTGATTATTGTAGGCTACCTCCTTGCCCGGAGCGCATTGGCCCCCATCAGAAGCATTGTAAAAGAAGCGGAGAACATAACCGCCTCACGAATCAACAAACGCCTGCCCGTCAAGAATGAGAAAGACGAATTAGGCGAACTGAGCCTTACCTTCAATGCCTTGCTCGACAGACTGGAAAAGTCATTCAATTCGCAGAAGATGTTTGTCAGCAACGTGTCGCACGAACTGCGTACCCCTATGGCTGCACTTTCTGCCGAACTTGATCTTGCCGTACAGAAAGAACGAAGTCCCGAACAATACCAAAACGCCATCCACAACGCGTTGCAGGATTCGCAAAGAGTGATTAAACTCATCGACGGATTACTGAACCTTGCCAAAGCGGATTATGAACCGGAACAGATCAAAAGAGAAGAAATCCGTCTGGACGAACTGTTGCTCGATGCAAGGGAACTTGTCTTGAGGGCGTACCCCGATTTCCATGTGGAACTCGTATTCGAGCAGGAAGCCGAAGACGACAAGGTGCTCACAGTGATCGGTAATAGTTACCTGCTTACAACAGCGTTCGTAAACCTCATCGAAAACAATTGCAAGTACTCCCGGAACCAAACTTCTTTTATCCAGATTTCTTTCTGGGAAGAATGGTCCATCATCCGCCTTTCGGACGACGGTGTGGGCATGTCGGACAAGGACAAAGAGCACTTGTTCCAACTCTTCTACCGCGGCGAAAACAAAGATGTGGCATCCGGCTACGGCATCGGCATGACTTTGGCACAAAAGATACTGAGCCTGCACAAAGGGGAAATATCCGTCTTCTCGCATCCGGGTGAAGGGACCACTTACGTCGTTAAACTCCCGCATATCTGATTTCTCTAATGGTTTTCTAATACCATTCTAATAAATCTCTAACGGCTTCTCCACGAAGCCGTTCTTACTTTTGCGCCGTGAAATAGAAACGCAATTAGTAACTTCAAAAAAAGGAAAGAGATTATGAAGTGGAAGAAAAAGTTACAGCAGCCTCAGTATGCGCTCAACTCCGAGAAAGTATTCCTGACTGCCACACAACCGGCAAAATCCGTTTACTCATACCTGCAAACGACAAGGCTCGGGTTGACAAGAGCAGAAGTTGAAGACCGCCAGCTTACGTATGGAAAGAACGAAGTGGTTCACGAACAAAAGAAGAATCCGTTCATCGTATTCATCAAAACTTTCATCAATCCGTTCATAGGAGTGCTGACTGGATTGGCAGTCATATCACTCGTCATCGACGTACTCATGGCAGAACCGGGAGAACAGGAATGGACGGGAGTCGTCATCATCGCCGTCATGGTGGTGTGTAGTGCCATCCTGCGCTTCTGGCAGGAATGGAAAGCCAATGAAGCCACAGATTCACTAATGAAAATGGTAAAGAATACCTGTCTCGTGAAGCGTGCCGGAAGTGGTGAGGAAGAACTGGATATCACGGAACTGGTTCCGGGAGACATCGTCTTCCTGGCAGCCGGAGACATGATTCCGGCAGACCTGCGCATCATCGAATCCAAGGACTTGTTCATCAGCCAGGCTTCCCTGACCGGGGAGTCGGAACCGATAGAGAAGTTTCCGGAAGTAAAAGAAAAGCAATACCGGAAAGGCAGCATCGTGGAACTGGATAACATCTGCTACATGGGTTCCACCGTTATCAGTGGCGCAGCCCAAGGTATCGTGTTTGAAACCGGCAACAGGACTTTCCTCGGTACTATCGCCCGCAACCTCACGGGACACCGTGCCACTACTGCTTTCGACAAAGGAATCAGCAAAGTAAGCCTGCTGCTCATCCGTTTTATGCTGGTCATGGTTCCGTTCGTATTCTTCATCAACGGGTTTACGAAAGGGGATTGGTTCGAGGCTTTCATCTTCGCCATTTCGGTAGCCGTAGGACTTACGCCCGAGATGCTTCCGATGATTGTAACCGCCAACCTCTCTAAAGGTGCTCTGTCCATGTCGAAGAAGAAAACGATTGTCAAGAATCTGAATGCCATCCAGAACTTCGGTGCGATGAATATTCTTTGCACCGATAAAACGGGTACGCTGACGTGCGACAAGATTGTTCTGGAAAAGTACATCAATGCCGATGGCAGCAATGACGAAAGCAAACGAATATTGCGTCACGCCTACTTCAACAGCTATTTCCAGACCGGATTAAAGAATCTGATGGACAAAGCCATCCTCTCGCACGTAAAGGAACTGAAGCTGGAACATCTGAAGGATACCTACACCAAAGTGGACGAAATACCGTTCGATTTCATCCGTCGGAGAATGTCCGTAGTGATAGAAGACAAACAAGGGAAACGCCAGATCATCACCAAAGGCGCCGTGGAAGAGATGCTCAGTATCTGTTCGCACACTGAATTCAATGGAGAAGTGCAATCTCTGACGGATGAACTAAAGGTTAAAGCCCAAAAGATCAGCGAAGAAATGAACCGGAAAGGAATGAGAGTGCTGGCCGTTGCTCAGAAAAGCTATATAGAGAAGGTGGGTAATTTCTCCGTGAGTGATGAAAAGGAAATGGTTCTGATTGGCTTCCTAGCTTTTCTTGATCCCCCGAAACCATCTGCGGCAGAAGCTATTAAGCAACTGCATGAGTATGGTGTGGAAGTTAAAATCTTATCGGGGGATAATGATATTGTAGTGAAAGCCATAGGTCGGCAAGTAGGTATCGACACAAGTTATTCACTGACCGGACCGGATATTGAGAATATGGATGAGGCTACTTTGAAAGAGCGTGTAAAGACCACCACCTGTTTTTCCAAATTGACGCCTCTACAAAAAACACAGATTATTTCCATCTTACAGGAACAGGAGAATACCGTAGGATTTCTGGGAGACGGCATCAATGATGCTGCCGCCTTACGGCAATCGGATATTGGCATTTCGGTAGATTCTGCCGTGGACATCGCCAAGGAAAATGCCGACATCATCCTGCTGGAAAAAGACCTGATGGTACTGGAAGACGGAGTACTGGAAGGCCGGAAGACTTTCGGGAATATCAATAAGTACATCAAGATGACGGCAAGTTCAAACTTCGGTAATATGTTCAGTGTCATGTTTGCAAGCGCGTTTCTGCCGTTCCTGCCGATGATGCCGATTCATCTGCTCATCCAGAATCTACTATATGATATCTCGCAAACTACGATTCCATTCGACCGCATGGATCCGGAATTTCTGAGAAAACCACGCAGATGGGATGCATCAGACCTGAAACGTTTTATGATTTACATCGGGCCCATCAGTTCCATATTTGATATCGTCACGTATCTGGTGATGTGGCATGTGTTTGGCTGTAATAGTCCGGAACATCAGTCCTTGTTTCAATCAGGATGGTTTATTGAGGGACTGCTTTCGCAAACTCTGATTGTACACATGATACGTACACGGAAAATTCCGTTCATACAGAGCCGTGCCACTTGGCCCGTAATCGGTATGACTACTTTGGTGATGGTTATAGGAATTGTGATACCGTTCACATCTTTCGGAGCATCCATTGGTTTGCAGGCACTTCCATTGAGTTACTTCCCGTGGCTGGTGGGTATTCTGCTCTCTTATTGCGTGCTGACTCAATTGGTAAAGAACTGGTATATCAGAAAGTTTTCGGGTTGGTTATAAAAGAAAGCCCTGCTTTTCTTCTTTGTCAGACGATACTGGCGGATGAAGAAAGCAGGGCTATAGTATCAACAAAACTACAGTGTCATTATTCAGGAAAAGACTCGTCGCATACTTCGCTGACTTGTTCATAGGGAATACATCCATAGCTGCGGTCGTCCAGATATCGCAATGCTACATACGGTACGTCTGCCCCGGAAACATACATTTGCAATATAGATATGACCTCCGCCATACGCGAAGTGAATGAGCCATTTCGTTCATTATAAACCTTCACCCACACACGGTCTCCTCTTTTGATGGGAAGTTCTATATTCTTCATAAACAGTATAATTAATGCGTTTGTTGGAATTACTTGCATAGTAACGGCAAATAGCAGCTACAAAGTTGCGTCTTTTTTGACAGAAAAGCAAACAAACCCTAACAAAATATGAATAAATCTTATATCGGACAGCAAAAACAATATTAAAATTAGTCCCTGATACATACAGCTTTCGATTTTTTACCCCAGCAGGCAAAAGGAATCGTGTTTCCGCTTTATCCTTTAAAAGTGGAATGCTTCTTTACGTACCTTATTATCAGGAAAACTTCTTTTTACCATAAAATGATACCGTCTGAAAACGCCTTTCCGGTCTGCATCAAATGGTAGCTTGCCGTTACTATGCAAGTAATTTCACCTCAACGAAGTGCCATACAGCATATTAAATCTGCCATCTTTCTTCTTTTTACTTTTCTTCACCAAGGAAATCACTTGCCTGTTTATTCTGTCTATCACCTCCGCATCAAACGGTTTCAGATAAGTCATCGTCACCCGAATGGACGAGTGCCCCAACGACTGGCTTATCAGTCCCACAGGTACACCACTATGATAAGCAAGTGTAGCCCATGTATGGCGTGCGGTGTACGAACTTACGGAAACACCGGGTAATAACTGTTTCATCAACCGCGCCAACTCCCGGTTGAAATGCCGTAATGTTTCTTGATAGCGGTGGTGATGTTCCTCCATGAACAAGCCACCATGCAGCAACGGGAACAAATATTCCGAATCCGTCTTATCCCTGTACTTCTGCAACAGCCTCATCGCATCGGGCGGCACATCCACCACCATCAGTTTCCCCGTCTTGTGCCGACGGTAAGTGATGCGCCTATTTCTTAAATCCGACTTCCGCAAGTGTGCCAAGTCAATGAACGGCATACCGCGCAACATGAACATCAGCAAGAAGTAGGTAAGCACTTGCTGTTGACGCAGTGTCAGCACACTAAAGTCCGTATTCCTGAGCTGCTCCATCTGCTCTGCCGTCAGCGCCCGCTTGGTACGCGACTCCACTTTCGTATAAACATCCTTGAACAGCACCGGATTGTACCCCTCTATGCCCGGTGACATCCAGCGATTGTATACTGCCTGCAATGTACGCATATAAGTGGAGATCGTGTTCGGACTGGACTGTTGTCCAGCCAACCAGTCCTCATACTCTTTCAGCCTCTCAGGGGTGAAAATCTCCTGCATGGACAGGGAAGCAGTGGTGTTTTTCGGATACCTTTCCTCTGCACAAAACTTCTCATAGGAACGCAGCGTGCAAGCATAAACATGCATTGCCGGGAACTTTCCTTCCCGCTTCAGCATCCCGATAACTTCCGGCATGTAGAGCCGTAAGTCATCTTTCGCATTTTTTCTTTCTACATTCATAAAGCATTGATTTTAATTACATGATTCAAAAAACTGCTTGTACCACAGAACGTACGTGCAGTAGTAATGTTTATGGGCGCCAAAGATAAAGCTAAAGGAATCCGGCAAGAGAATATTTATAAATTATACAAATCTGGTATTGAATTTGATTTATAACGATGTAGTAATGAATAAATAGATACGCGGACGACACGGACAAGGCGGACGAACGCGGACTTTAATTTATCATTTATAATAGTATAGCGCAGCTTTTTAAATCCGCGTTCGTCCGCCTTGTCCGTGTCGTCCGCGTACCCATTTTACCTCATAACCCGAAAAGAAAGAGTTAATTCAACTCCTGATTCTCATAAATTGTGAAATAGTAGTAATTCTTTCCCTCCCCGTTGAACTAATGCCTTGTGCACTCTGTTCTCTGACCAAAATAGAACATTAATTTAGTTTTTAACCATTAAACCTGTTTAATTATGACATGTAAAGATTCTCACTTTTTGATTGGCCTTGGAATAGGTTCAATCTTTGGAGCACTGGCTTATGGCTTTGCCCGCAGTGCAAGAGCAAAAAAAATGAAAGCAGAAGTATTCGATGCCCTGCACAGAATTGAAGGACATACCGAATGCCTGATTGAATCTGCTAAAGAAAAGGCATTGTATGCCGGAGAAAAAGTTGCAGACAGAGTGGCCAATGAAACATCTGTCATTGCCGAAAAAGCCAATGATATCAAAGGCAAAGTTCACTCTATGGCTGATGAAGCTAAGAAGTAATCAATCTGTTCATGACCGTAAAAACAGAGGGAGGCGGGGTATCATACCTACACTCTCTCTGTTTTTCATTATATACTTGTGATTGAATGGGCCTCACTCACCAACGAAGCCGGATAATCGCAAATCTCCAATATCTTAATTGCATTATGTTCAGTCGCAACTCCGCGTTTCAGCTTGTAATCGAAAGACAGGATACCATCTTTCACCGACTCGCTGAAATAGTATAATTCGTATTCATTTTCCAGCATATCGGCCAGTTCCAGATCGTGCGTAGATACAAATACCAGATTATCACTTTTCACCAGCCAGGAAAGCACAGCTTTCGAAATAGCTATCCGTTCCTTGGTATTGGTTCCTCTGAACAATTCATCGAGCAGGAAGAGATGATTTCCATGACCGCTTTCATCTACGAAACCTTTGATAGTCGTCACTTCCTGCATAAAATAACTCTTATTTTCCATTAGGTTATCTCCCTGGTGAATGGAGGACAGAAGAGAAATTCCGGTATTTATCTCAAAGACTTCTGCGAAACAAGTATGAAGTGTTTTCGCTGCCAACAGATTCACTCCTATCGTACGCATGAAACAGGTCTTACCTGCCATATTCGAACCGGTTATCAATGCCGATTTCTCATGAAGCACCATATCGTTCGGAATACAGTTTTCTATCAGAGGATGATACACTGCCTGTGTACGCAATCGCTCCCCTGCCCTGTTATCTCCCGGCAGACAGTAATAAGGTATCTCCTCCCTCAAGATGGCAACAGACAAAATAGAATCCAGAAAACCTATGAAGCGGTAAACATTGTGGATAGCCGTCGCCTTCTCCTTCAACAGATGAAAAGTTCTGCCTACCGCATACGCCTCGTGGAGAAAGAATACCCGGATTAATTCCGCTACCATATAAAACATAATAGCCATGTCGTTATCCAGACTGAGGTTGAAACGGAAATAAGAGATATACTTCTTCAGCCCCTCTACAGCCTTCAGGTCATTCGTGATAGAAGGATCTACAGAGGCAAACTCCTTGTTCTGCGCCAGCTTTCCCGCCTGTCTTATCATCTTCAGAAGCTGAGGTATGGAGAAAAAGTATCTCTGGATTTTCGCCTTATTACGATAGTGCAACACTGCATTTGCCACGAATGAAAAGACAAATAAAGTAAAAAATACTCCCGAATGAGTGAGCAGCATCAGAGCCAGAAACAGCAAAGGCAGAAACCGGCAGATATTAATAAGAACCATCTCCTTGGCACCAATCCCTGTGTTATCATTTTCCAGAATGGATACGATGGAATAAGCATCCGGCTTATCCAGTTCTTTCAGTGCATTGCTTAAAAGAGTACGCAACTCCGTATGAGTTGCCAATGAAGACAGAAGTGCTTCCTGTTTTTCCATGCCGGAGGTTTTATCCGATAGCAGAAGATAATACAAGTACTGCCTGCCTATACTGGAATGACAATAATCAATTTCAGCAAAAAGGTCATCCAGATTCAGGTCGTCAATGCTGTTAGCAGATAAACCGGTTTCTCCTTCGGCATTTCTATAAAGGAAATAGTTCGCAATTTCGGACATGGTGTGCTCTTTATTGTTCAGTAACTGTTTTGTGCATTATTCAGCCTCTTCCGTATCAAGGCAGAAGGGATGTCCTGCCGGATCAAACATCGTTCGTGAAGTCCTGAAGTACTGTTCATCCGCCTGCCGTGCTCCCAACTGAATGGCATAAGCCACAGCCTCCTCCAGATTTTCCACATAGAAATCAAGATGAAGCATTTGTCCCTGCTTACCTTCTTTCCAAGGCCATACAGGTGGCTGGTACTCTTCAATCTCCTGAAACGCCATCACCATACCGGATGGAGAAGTGATAGCCGCCCAACCATTCGCACGTTGATGTGTCAGCTCCCACCCCAGCAGTTTACTGTAAAACTCTGCTAAAACTCCTGCATCTTTACAGTCAACCACTATATTCATCTTATAGACTAAAGATTTCACATTTGATGTCATAAAGCCCTGTTTTATAATCAATTTATTGAGTAAACAACGGGAGATCCGGACTTCTACATCCGAACCTCCCTATTCTATACTCCTATCTACAAATACAAGTTTTGTTTTATCCGCAATGGAAATACTTATTAACCAGTTTCAGCATTTCCTCCTGATTGTCACGCACTTCACTACGCAAGGTACGATCTTCATAGGAACGCAATTTACTGATAATTCCATCGACCATTGCAGGACTAAATACATGATACTGTTCGAAAATAGCACGCTGTTTTTCCAGGCAATCGGCAGAAGCAGCACAGCTATCAGGGAGTTGAGCCAATTGTTTCAGCTTATCCTCATTTTCCTTCTTATGAATATTCACATTCACATAGGTCTTTTCTGCAATCTCCAAAGCATCTTCAATTTCAAAACCATGACGACATGCTACGGCCAATCCGGCTATCAGTTGGTACAAATCGGCAGAACCGTCCGGAGAGCGCATTTCCACGGTTTGTTTCTGTGTAGTATCATAGTGGCTGGGAGCTTCCAACGGATTAGCCAGCATACACATATCTGTCTTTGCCGACCATCCAAGCGGAACACGTACCAATACGGAACGGTTACGGTCACCCCAGCAAATATTTGTCGGAGCTTCCTGATGCGGCACCAAACGGAAATAAGAAGTAGGATTCGTATTACCAAAAGCTGTAATGGAAGGTGCAAGTTCCATCATTCCCGCAATAGCCTTACGGGCAGTTTCAGAAAGTACACCGTCTTTCAACATCTGGTTTTGACCGTCTTTCATTATACGCATATGGATATGCAATCCTGAACCGGCCTTTCCGGCTGTAATTTTCGGAGCAAACGTAATGTCATATCCATATTGATAAGCCAGATTACGGATAACCCATTTCGCAATCATCAACTGATCGGCAGCCAGGTCGGCACGTACCGGCAGGAATTCAATTTCATTCTGCTCATAGATTTTACCGTCAAGCGTGAAGTTACCTACCTCAGAATGCCCGTATTTGATCTGTCCGCCCGTCTTTGCAATATGCAGCATACAGTCGGTACGGAAGTCATTGAACTTGGCATAAGGAGCAGATTCATGATAGCCACGTTGATCCGTAGCAGGGAACAGTCCACTATCTTCTGATATCACATAATATTCCAATTCACCCATAGCCTGGAATTCCATTCCGGTTACATCAGTAAAGGCTTTGCAAGCTTTACGCAACGTATATTCCGGTGAACTTTCCAGAAGTTCACCATCTTTATTGAAGTAAGAGCAAAGCATGGAAAGTGTTGTAGTTTCAGCAAAAGGATCGATAAAGGCTGTGCAAAAACGCGGAACTACATACAAGTCGCTACTGCCCGCTTCAATAAATGGGAAAAGGCTTGATCCGTCTACACGCTCACCACAAGTCAGTATAGCATCAAGGTAAGCAGCGTCGTTAATAACAAAATTCAATGTTTTCAGTCGCCCGTCTGCTGCTGGATACATGAAGTTCACCATGCGGATATCGTTCTCCTTGATATAAGAAATAATGTCTGCTTTCGTAAATTCGGAAGCCGGTTTTTGAAGAGCAGCCACCAGTTGGTTGGCACTCATCGATAGTTCATGATTCATACGTTGGTTGTTTTTTAAGTTATTGTATGGTTAACAATGTGTTGTCATGCAATGATTCCCCACAAAGATAATATTTTATAATAACTTCAATATATATGATACCCAAAAAAAGAAATAGAATGAAGGTTTGGCAAAAGGTGATGAGATAAACTATATGTATATCCGGGTTGTTATAATAAGAAAAGTTATAGGGAATAGTAACCCGGGCTACTATTCCTTTTTTCCGTCATATCCCCACTTTACATAAATAGCACCCCAGGCAAACCCTGCCCCAAATGCTGTAAAGATGAGGTTATCGCCTTTCTTTAGCTTATCTGCAAAATCCCAGATACAAAGCGGAAGTGTGGCGGCACTCGTATTACCATAACGCTCGATATTAACCATCACTTTCTCGGTTGGAATCTCCAGACGTTGCGTTACAGCAGTGATAATGCGTTGGTTGGCCTGGTGAGGAATCACCCAGTCAATATCGTCTTTACTTAAATGGTTTCTTTCAATAACAGCTTCACAAGCATTAGCCATATTGGCTACGGCATATTTGAAAACCGTACGCCCTTCCTGATAAATGTAATGCATGTGATTATCCAGCGTATAATACGAAGGAGTACATACAGAACCACCCGCTTTAATATGTAGGAAAGGCAGTCCCTTACCATCTGTTCTCAGCACTGAATCCATTACACCTAAATCTTCCGTAGTAGGTTCCAGCATGAAGGCTGCCGCACCATCACCGAAAATGGGACAAGTGGCACGATCGGTATAATCTATGATTGAAGACATTTTCTCAGCTCCTACCACGATAATTTTCTTGTAGTTTCCCGAACGAATAAAGTTTGCTCCCGTCTCCAGTGCATACAAGAAACCGCTGCAAACTGCCTGTACATCGAAAGCAAAAGCACGTTTCAATCCCAGTCGCTCACACAGAATGGAGGCTGTAGAAGGTAAACGATAGTCAGGAGTGGTAGTAGCAACAATCACCAGATCAATTTCATCCGGTTGAGAATTCGTACGTTGCATTAATTGTTTGGCAGCCTTGCGGGCCATATACGAAGTTCCCAGTCCCTCTTCATGCAAAATACGTCTTTCCTTTATGCCTATACGTCCCATAATCCATTCATCGGTGGTATCGACCATTTTGGAAATCTCATCATTGGTCAGGATATAATCGGGTACATATCCTCCGACTCCTGTAATTACTGCGTTTATTTTCTCCATAAACTCTACCTAGTTTAGTAAATTCTGATTATAGGGACAATTATATATAAGTGATAATTAAGAAAATGCGGGCGCAAATATACAGAAAAGACTATGAATTCCAAGAATTGGCCAAAAACACTTTGGTCTTTTACCAATGAAAAGGAATAATTGACCAAAATTTCGTTGAATATTATTTCTTAATCCAAATATTGACGATTTCTGAGATAAACATTTGATGTTTGGAAGGTTCGTTTTTATAAGCTTCTTCCATGATTTTTGATTTATAAGGTTCGGCCAGGTTGGCATAGTCCAGCTCCTGAATAAACATCTTCTTGCACTCAATAATCATTCGTGCTTCTTCAAAGCTCATTAATCCTGAAGGAGTTTCCAGAGGAGTAAGTCCGGCCTCTTTCACCTTATCCGTATTCCTTCCTGACATTGTACCGCATATACGCAGGGCATTGCGATATTTTTCATTAAAGAAGCTGAGGGTAAAACTCTCATGCTGTTGGAGGAATTGATAAGTATAGCGGGTATCGCGTATAAAAATAAAGGTAGAAGGACGTTCCCAAATGTATCCCATACCACCCCAACTGGCAGTCATTGTATTGAAGGAGCTTTCATCGCCTGCCGTTACAAGCATCCACTCTTTACCAATCAGTTGAATCACATTGTCGGGCAAATCGGAGGCTTCAAGTTTATCGTAACGAGATTGCCAATCAGTAGGGGTTACACCACTTTCGGAGGATTCGGAAGTTTGATCATTTACTTTCTTATCACTAGGATTCGTACAAGATGCAAGGAATAAGAAAAGACTGATTACCGGTAATAAAATAGTTGTTTTCATTGATATAGAATAATTAAGTTATGAATCATTTAGTGTGCTCAAAGATAATCAATTTACTGAAAGGTCTTCTCTACTTTAGGAAGTGTTTGTTCAATGAGAAGTTTATTCATAAATTCACTTGGACTCATGTTATGACACCGCTTAAAGTTCCGAACAAAAGTACCAGTGGTTGCATAGCCACACTGTTCCGGCAAATCTTTAAGGGCAATTGAAGGATTTTCTCTCATCAGTTGTTCGGCATGCTGAATACGGAAATTATTCAGCCAAACACTGAAGCCTTTATCACAGAATCTATTGATGCTAACCGATAAATAAGAACGATTTGTATTCAGTACATCAGCCAATGTCTCTATCGTAAGGTCACTTTTAAGGAAGTATTGTTCATCACGAACTTTATGTAAGGCTTGCCAAAATAAAAGTTCATATTGATCCATAGATGCAGAATGTGATTCAGACGTATCTCCTTCATCGCATTTCTTAATCATTCCTTGAAGTCTATAATTTACGACACCTTGTTTCTTCAACTTACGGTACATAGATATGGACTTGAATGTAGCTGCTACAGAAATTACTAATAGAAAAATACAGATTGCAGCCACATGTGTATTTATTCTATTTACATCTTCACTCTCATTAAGCTCATGCTTCAATTCCTGAATCTTTAAACGCTCTGCATAATTCTTTTTATCGTTCTTCGCTTTAAATTCCAAATACGTTTGCAAAACTGAATCTCGTCGAGCTAATAAATCCAGAGCCTTTTCATATTGCTTAGTTTCACGGCAGAAAGAACTAAAATTGGTAAGGGCTTTTATTTGGAGCTCCATCCGAATGGGAGTTTTAACCATCTCTTTCATTAAAGGTTCAACAATCATATAATATTGACTTGCTTGTTGAATCTTACCTTTTTTCCACAATAAATCGGCAAACGAGTAACAAGGAGATAAAAAACAATTAGGCAAGATGGGTTCTTTACCCTTTTTTTGATAATTCTTCGCTCTCTCTTTATAAGATTTCACGGCCCTATCCAAAAACACAAAAGCAGAATCTTCCAGCTCTTCAGTAATATAGGTTTCAGCCATCATACAGTTTAAAACAATCTTATCACCTCTTTCTGATAATAGCCTTGCAGCTAAGTAAATACGTGCACTATCAGGCTTATTAAGCTCCATATAGCTTTTCACAACTTCATTCTGTATTGAAGGATTAAACGCTATTTCTGGATTAATTTTATTATAATATTCCAATGATTCCGAATAATATCCTGCTCCACATAAATATTTTATCAACATAATACCAGAGGCTTGTTGTAATTCTATAGATTTATGTTCTAATGCCAACTGGTATGCCTCCTCATATAATGGTAATGCATTTTCATAATCTTCCAACATTATAAAATGACTCGCTATAGTTAGAAGACACTTGCCCACATCTTCTGGTCTATCAGCCTCACGATACTGTTTCAACAACTTATACCAAATAGGAAGAAATTCATCTTGATTTCCCCGTTCATTAAGCAATAATGCTTTCATTTCATTCACTCGCCATTCTTCCTTTTGTGAAAGCGAATGATTGTTTTCCAACATTTCTATCCATTTAAGCCCCTTAGAGTAAGCACCATTAATCCCAAATCTATCCAAATTACTACAGATTGCCACTAATTGAATTATAACTTCTTTTCTTTTTCTGCCAGAACTTAAAGGTAAAACTTCCATTAAAAGTTGTTCTTGCTTTTTTACTCCATCTATTTCTTTTTCGTTCCTATGCGATATTGTAATCATATATCCTATCCTATTCCGAGAAGGCATGTCTCTGATTTCAGATAATAAAGAATCAAAAGAAGCTGATAGTATCGGCGTTTTTGACAATTCCTCATCCAGAATCCTTTTATCACCAAGGCTCGAACAAGCACTGAATAAGAACAGAAAAAGAAATAGATAGAAACTCTTCACTTGATATAACTATCTAAAGGTTATTGCCCTGAAAGCACAAGCACTAGCACAATCTTCACATTCACTACAATATCTTTCTTCTTTCATTTGCACTTTTTCGTCTTCTATATAAAGAAGTCCTAAACTACATGCATCCACACACTCACCACATCCCGTACACTTGTCAATGTAAATAATCCATCTACCAACAGGTCTCGGATCTGATTTCTGATTATCCAAAATTTCTTTTTTTTCCATAACTCTATTGTTTTTTAGTTAGTCGCTTCAAAACTACGGAATCTATTTAGAAAAACAATCCTATTTGTACAGAAATATTTTCCTTATTTGAATTAACAAGATTTTTAGAAGCATTTTCATACCCCGCCGCCAATCGGGCAAACCAAGTAAAAGAAACGGTATGAGTATAAGTTAGAGACAAATATAATGCCCATCTGGGCTCTGTTAAGTAATTGTACTCCTGCTCCAACCGATCCATATTCTGCCATAATTTGATTGCGGGCGTATTCTGTCCTGATTGCAACTGTTTTTCAGCTATCATAGTTCCACCTCCTTTACCGTACTCTGCCCCAATAGCTAAATCAATTCGGGCATTAGATAATAAGAAATTCCGAGTAAATGTAGAATATGCAGTAAAACGGTGCACAGTTTGCGTATATTCAGCCGGATAAAAAAGCAATTGACCTTTTGTCTGCTTAAAGTCAATTCCCGAAACGATAGAATAACGACTATTCCACTCATTATAAAGTCGATAGTAACCATAAGTCAACCCATATTCATTAATACGGGAAGTAGAACGAAGAACCTTCCCCAAAGAATGCCATGTACCCATGTTCTCTTCCTGCTGCTGCAAAAGATCATAACTATCCGACTTGTCAAACAAAACTTTCCAACTCCATTCATGGCGATTCAATGGAGAAACTAATGAACCTATACCTTTATAATCCAGCTTCCAGCCATCTGTCTCACCTTCTTTCTTGTTTTGTATACGGTCACTTACTATATTTTGTCTGACAAGGTTCCCTCCTATCTGTTGAAATAGCCGGAAGCGTCCATAAACTCCCTCTTCTTGTAAGAATCCCCCGAACTCCTGTGCAGAATAATACCATTTTATATTTTCTCCTTTAGGCAAAGTTTTAAAGTACCCTAACGGATAAGAAACAAAGAAAGGATATGTCGTATGAGTACCTACATTCTGATAGTCCACCGTTTCTTTACGATTGCCATAAAATATGGAAGCACCCAAACGGTGACTTCCACACTCATAACCAACTCCAGGAGTTATTTTCCACTCCATCCACTGGTTTTCATTCCGGGGATCTGCATCCTTGGCATTCAGGTCAACTAAATAATCGAACCTCGAACCCATCAGCCAATGCGAAGAAACGGGTAATGAAAATGCACCGGACAGTTGATATTGTTCCGAACGTTGATCGCCACTCACTGAGTCACAAAGATTTACTCCACGCCAGCAGTCACCGGTCATCCCATTCCAGTTCACCTCTTGCTTCCGGTTATTCAGATATCCTATTTTTCCATATAAAGAGACATTACCTATAGTCTGGTAGGATTCACCAAACACCGCATACTTATTGGATAAAGCGGGCAAACTGACATTACCAAAGTTTCCATCTTCAAACCTATACCCCACTTCCGCCACAGAGAATGAGCGGAAACGGTTGAATGACATTCCTACCGGATTAGCTCCTGCCAGCCAACTATTCTGCTGATACACCTCTTGCATAGAATAGATATGCAATGAATCAGACTGCGCATATATGGGAATCACCGACAGAAGCCATAAAATAAATAATGTACTCCGCATAGTTGCTTGCTTATTTTTTCAATGACGGTTCGGATACGATAAAGTCCTCCGCCGCATTGTTCGTATCCTGATAAATGAAACGTCCGTTGGTTGATGCTGCACTTTTACGTATCAACGATTTCCCGGAATAATCTCCTTCCGGAATATACACAGGTTCATGGTTCAGTTCATCAGGCACACGCTTATTGGCAAGCTTGGCTTCATTTTCCACGCACTCCGCACAATCAATCACCCACTCTTTCGGAATCATCAAATAGAATTTAGTCTTATTAGAAGCTTGGGGCCTGTTTTCCCTGTTCAATGGATTATTTACATATTCCTCTGCACTAATGCCTTCAAATCCAAATATCATGAATGTGGGGCCAACTACCGGAAATGAATACATCCATGCGGTCGAGTTAAGATTTAAAAGCAGGTTCAATGGTTTCACACCGGGTGTTATGTTCTGTTTGCTCAAACTTACATGCCAGAATCCCCAGTCAACTTTAGATAAATCAACTGAATTAGCATGTTGATATTCGCCTCCGGTATGATCTACAGCATTCGTTGCAATGGTAGTTTCCGCTCCGGGCAATAAAGGATACTCCTTACCGCTACCCGGAAATTGCCAGGTCATATCAGCAACAGGAATCCGTTTCATATCCGTATATTTCACCCAGGGAGATACAATACCCGGCATCGGATCCACCAAAGCCAGACACAATCCATCCAGATATACAGTCTCATCAGAATTATTATAGAGTGTAACATATTGGTCTGCCTGATAATCTGCTCCCAACTCTCCTTTACAGCCCACATAATAAATCTCTTTAATGACCAATGCATTTATTTTAGAACGAGCCAATTGCAACTGGACTTTCATCACTTCTTCACCCTGTTCGGGCAATAACGACAAAGATTCCAATCTTCCACTGAAAATAATTCCGGAAGCAGATTGATAATGTACGGCAACTGTATAATATCCATATTCCACATTAAACAAAGCTACTCCATCAGAAGCACATGAAGAGGCATAAACCGTACCTTGATCCTTATTTGTCAATACCACCTCCATCTCTTCAAAAGGCAAGGTCACTTCATCCGTAGGAGAAAGTAGTCGGACACTCACAGAGCATGAAGAACTATTCTCATCCCCGGTACAAGCACAGAGAAATAACACGAAGAAAAACAATACATAATATTTCATTCTCATTCAATATCTAAAATTTAATACAAATACTAATTTTAAAAGCGGATACTAATTTCCGCACCATAATATAAATCCGGATTCACAACTGCATATTTCTGTATACTCCGCCGATATCGTTTCGGATTGGATTGCAGCAGGTTATTAGCACAAAAAGCAACCGAAACATGACGTCCGATCTCTTTAGTAACCCGAAGATTCAATAAGAAATAAGGTTTATACGAGTCCTTCAGAAAAGCGGTAGTTGTATTCGCCCTGATCACTAAGTCAGCAAAACGTTCATCCGTCGCCATATCCGGCGTGAAAGGATGTTGGTTTCCCTCTCCGTCTATATAATAAACCGGATTCAGGCACTTCTGATTATTACTGTCCGTGTACACAGGGTTATTAAACCGGCTCTCCATTCCCCGCTGTTGTTTATCCATCCACACAGCCTGAAGCGTTAAGCTCGTGATCAAACCGATTCTGGGAATTTGAGTAACACACTGAAACCGGCTATTCAATTGTTGCCAGATTTGAGTATTCGCAACAGAAGGCCCTGTTTCATAAATACCTACATAAGGGTAAGCTTTTCCATTCACTTCTATCTGGGGATGCAAGGCAGAAAGTGCCGTATTCTTTTCGCATACATCCAGATATCCGCCACTTATGTAAAATGAAGAACGCAATGCCTTTGAATGAATCGGACCAATGGTATACTCAACACCTTGTTTCTCCTGTTCTATACCATTCTGGGGTGATAAATAGGTAGCAAACGTAGTATTCAAAGTATATGGAAGAAGTTCACCATCATTCATGACACCCTCATCCGTCAATTCCGGTTGTTCTCCTTTACTGATCAAAGGGGAATAACGGCGATAGGAAAAAGGTTCGGCAAGTTGGGAGGTGCAATAGCCATTTTTGAGATGTTCCTTAAACCATACCACATCCGCAGTAACACCTCCTATCCGAAAATTCACCCCTATTTCAAACTTCTGATTAACAGGCAAACGCAAGTCGGAGTTAAAATTACGGTCAGTTATAAATGTATGCATGACGGTCAGACGCTGATTATTCTCAGCATCATTGTACGTAAAGCAATTCATATCCGTATACGATTTATCGGGATACAAATAAGCAAGTACAGGCATCTTATGCATCAATCCCCACCCCATACGTACACTGAAACGACTTAGAAAAGCATCATCCACCCTATCAATAAATATCTGGGAAAGATTGATACGCGGATCAACAGAAGAGTTCCGTTGTAGACGCTTAGTCGGCAACTGAGTAAAACGTACTCCCGCCTGCACTTCGGTCCGCATCTTCCCATAACGGAGAATAAAGTGATTTTCAGCAAAAGCAGAATACTTATATAATAAAGGTATATCCCGATAAGACCTTGTCCGCACTCTGAGCATTTCCAAGGGAGGACGAAGAGGATCGAAACAGATTCCTTTTCCACGATTCCCTTCCACCTCAGCATGAAGCCCCAGTTGAAAATGGTTACTGATGTTCTCACCCATCGTTTTTCTGTGATTGGCAGTCAACGATACATCTCCGCTCAACGGCTTGCCTTCAACGGATAACTGAGAGAAATAATGGGGAGGCAAGAACACTCCGGCATGTTCACCTGCCTGCGCGGTATAGGTAGTGACTTGCTGTGTTCCCGAATAATATGTACTGGATTCATTCTTCTGGCTCCCAGACGTAAATCCCAGCTGATATTCAAGATTGGAAATCCAGGAACGATTCAATTTCCACTGTCCGTTAGCAGAAAAGGATATGTTTTGATCCTGGTACTTCCGAAATTCACCATCCACCGTATTCTGCCCTCTTTTATCATTGTCCTTCATCCAATAACCGCGCATATTAAGACGCAAAGTAGCCGACCGGAAATCCTTCGCATAAGCCGCCTGGATTCCAAATCTTTGGAAAGATTCTTCAAAGGCTTGAGGTGATTGATTTGAAAGTGCATAATCTGCTCCTAAATAGAGAGTTCCCCCATTATCACTGATCGCAATGCCCTTCCCCACAGAAGCAAGTTTCTCCGTAGCTGTCAGACGAATACCAATGGTAAGAGGTTGTATCCCGGCTTTCGACTTAACCAGAACAACCCCACTGGTCACATCTCCATAACGTGCCGAAGGAACACCACGTATCACCTCGACCGACTCCACAGAAGATGGAGACAAAGAACGCACGTCGAAACCGGATAGCACCGTGCTATTAAAGAGGCTTCCCCTACCTTCAAGTCCCATTTGCTGCATATTGGCATTATTATTCATGCGGAGTCCATCCACCACTATGGCTGTCCCTAAAGCATTAGTCGTATTTTCATAAGTTGCACTGCGGATAGTAAAGGCAGCCGGAGCATTCAGATCCGGATTGCGTACAAGAACACCGGGTAGTAATTGAGATAAAACAGAAAGATCAGTAGCCTGTATATGACGAATAGCATCCTGCCCAATGACAGAACGTGTTCCCGGAGCATTTGATTGAGTAGCAGTAACAATCACCTCCTGTAACCGGATGTTGCGAAGAGTATCTATAGCCTGCATTTCAGTCTGTCCATATACCGCCAGCGAACAAACCCAAAAAGCAATTAATATATAGCCCCTGTAACAATTATTCATTTGTACAACCCAAGATGGTAATTTACATACCTAACGAGCGTTATATAGTAACCCTCAGATTAGGGGGGCAAAGGAAACAATTTTCTACCAACATTTCATTACCAAACTTTAAAAAAATGCAGAATAAAATCACTCTTTTCGGACTTTTGTGTGTACATTTGCAAGCAACAGAACAACAATATCATGCCATTTTTCATATTAAAGACATTACTTATTTGTACTTTTCTGCTGACTTGGGCTGTACTAGGTCTTGCTTCTTTCTCTCTGATTTGGAGAAACAAGCATAAAAAGGATTTGGCCATATTATTAGCACCAATCCTACTAATATACTGGGGGTTAACGTCGTATAGCACATTATACGAAAATTTCTTCCTGCTTCAAAGAACATCCCTCTTACCCACCCTATACTGTTGGGGACTGACTTTTCTCCCGCCTTTACTCTATTTCTTTATCCGTTTCCGTATTACCGGAATATTTCCCCAAAAGTCACAATGGTGGAAACATATGTTACCTTCGATGGTCTTATCGTGTTGTTACATATTGATGTCAGTTTTAAGTCCGGTGGCAGATCGCTTAACTTACAGTTGGGCTGAAATTCTATCATCGTTCCCGGCTTGGTGGACACTTTTCCGTTTAACGTGTATAATAACAGGGGTCACACAGACTTTCATTTACATATTACTTTTGCGAAATATGAACGAAACAGACTGTATATTCCTAAAATCAGCTTCCGATATTCAAAGAAAAAGCATCCTAATATCAGGGTTCTTCTTCATGTTCTTACTGAATATGTTCACTTCTTCATATATCTGCAATCTTTTATACAACCTTTGTATTGGCGCATTAAGTGGATATATCTTTTATAATTCTCTCTTACACCAATTCATAAAACAAAAGCTCAAGTTACATATTTATCGGGAAACATTGTCCCCGTTCCCAGTGAACACCCTAAATCAACAACTAGAAAGCAAATCAGAAAAAGATGTCGTAGAAAAAGAGGTGCTCATAAATGGCAAGAGGAACTCCAAAGTATACTTGACTCCTCAAAAGATCGATGAAATAAACCAACTATTACAAACACCGGAATTCATTTATGATCAAAAAATAAAATTGGAGCAGTTTGCTCAAAGAGTGGCAGTCAATTCCACCTATTTAAATAGATATTTCAATCAAGAATATGGATGTAGCTTCCTTCAATACCTTACGTCACTTCGCATCGAAAAAGCAAAAATGCTGCTAAGAGATTCGAATGCAGAAATAGAAGACATCTGTTATAATACAGGTTTCAACAGCCCTTCTGCATTTCACAAAGCTTTTAAAAACCGATATGGTTGTTCTCCCTCGGAATGGAGAAGAAGATGTCTCACTTAAAAGTTGAATTCAGCCTGTTCAATAAAAAGTTGGTCTGAGTTACTCTCACTACTCTCACTTTTAATACGAATCGTTGATAGTTAAGATATTAAGTGTGGTGATAGTAAAAAATTCAGTGTGAGGGTAAGTGGCTTACTCTCACTTTCGCAGTCAACCCGTATCAGGACGATGCATTTATTTATTTCACATTAGCCATTATTCTACTGAAGGCCAGATATATATATCTTTATCCTTAGGAACAGTCGGGTATTGACCTTGGTTAATAAGCCTATCAACCTTGGTTGACGAGCCGATTAACCTTGGTTGATAGGCTTGTTAGCCAAGGTCATCCCCCAACAAGACTTATTGGAAAACTCAACACACACAGGGCAAGAAGCAAATGATCCCCTGTTTGTTTTCTAATCACTATTGAAGCTTTTATCGCAAAACATATGGATAAATCTTGTTTAGCACACACTTCATATCATCAAAAAAAGGTTGAAATCGTAAAAACAGAAAGATTTATTCTGAATAAACATTCTGAATTTCAGCCACTTAAAATTATTATTTTAGTTTACTGATTTTAGCATTTAGATTTCCCAACTTCCAACTATTTTTGCCTGTGTTCATCTGAGAAAACAATAATATAAACCAACGGATATTTCCGGATAATCATTATGAAGGAATAGCTGCATTAGCCATTTTATAAAACAGCTAAAAACAAACTGAAAATCAATATACAATAATCAACAAATACAATATTAATTTTTATTCTTATGAAAAATGAAAAAATAGACATGAGTAGGGAATCAGATACTTTCCGTGTCTCCCAAGAAGGAATGTATATTATTACAGGTACCAATTCAAGACATGGAATAACAGTATCTGCCGGAGTACGTGCAACAATTGTTCTACAAAATGCCAACTTATGTGATCCGGAAAACATGGGTGTCGCATTCCATATTGCGGAGAACTGCCATATCACGGTGATTCTTGAAGGAAACAATATACTACACAGTGGCCGTGAAATGGCTGCAATCCAATCAAGAAAGAACTCCATCCTGACCATTAAAGGCGATGGAAAATTAATTGCATACGGTGGAGAAGGTGCGGCCGGTATAGGATGTGGATATGCTACCGAATGTGGTGACATTATTATCGAAAGTGGAACCATAGAAGCCTATGCAGGTTATCAGCACGAGACTTCATGGCGTGCCGGCTCTGCAGGAATAGGTGGTGCCGGTCAATATGCAGGTCGAAAAAGCAAATGTGGAAACATAACCATTTTAGGAGGAAAAATCATAGCCAAACGCGACAAAGGAAACTGGGATATTGGCCCGGGGGATGAAGGAACTTGTGGCAATGTAAAAGTAAATAAGAATGCAATAGCTTCCAGTATGTGTGTGTATGGCTTCGCTACTTCAGAACCAACTCATACTCCAATTCCTATTCCTGACCCTGAACCTACTCCTCATTTTGGTACAGAACAATATGGAGATTTGAAACACATACCTATACCCAATGCAGGATTAATCATTCTCTGCCCGTTTCTACCAATGCTTTTTATGAGGCTTAATATGTTAAGTGAAGACCGCAGGAGTTTCAATAGTAACGAATCAAAAGTACGAGCTATATTCATTTTACAACGCCTTATAGCAAATGAAGACAAGGAGTATGATGAAAAAGATCTGTTCCTCAACCGTTTGTTAATAAATTACCCCTCCAACGAATCACTCCCTAAAAGACTGGAACTTAATCAAAATGAACTTAGCACAATAGATTCTTTATTGGAAGCAGCAAAGACAAACTGGGAAAAAATGAGGAATACCTCAATGAGAGGTTTTCAAGAAGCTTTTTTGAGAAGAGCAGGATTTATAGAAAAAACTGAAAGAGAATGGACTCTAACTGTAGAGGAACGCGCATATGATATATTATTGGATAGCATTCCCTGGTCATACAAACTTGTACGGTTACCATGGATGGAAAATATACTCAAGGTTAACTGGAGATAAACTCCTGCTCTGACAACAGTTCAGAAATTCACTTTTACATTTAAATAATCAGTATAGAAGACCTTTATCTTCTATACTGATTAAAAATTTTATGCAATCGTTATTGAAGAATCCAAATAAACATCCTGAATGGTATTCAATAATTGAACACCCTCTTCCATTGGCTTTTGGAATGCTTTCCGTCCGCTGATCAATCCCATTCCACCGGCACGTTTATTGATAACCGCTGTAACAACAGCATCACGCAAATCCGATTCTCCATGAGATTCACCGCCGGAATTAATCAAACCGACACGCCCCATATAACCATTAGCAACCTGGTAGCGACAAAGGTCGATAGGATGTGAAGTTGCGAGTTCAGAGTACATTCTTTCATCCGTTTTACCAAAGTGAATAGCTGTGAATCCGCCATTATTGGAAGGAAGTTTTTGCTTTACAATATCAGCCTTGATGGTCACTCCAATGTGGTTAGCCTGTCCGGTAAGGTCGGCTGCCGCATGATAATCAGTGCCATCCTTCTTAAAATCATTATTTCTGAGATAACACCAGAGAATGGTTGCCATACCTAACTCATGAGCATATTCAAAAGCTTGTGATATTTCAATAATCTGACGACGACTTTGCTCCGAACCGAAATAAATTGTGGCGCCAACAGCTACCGCACCCATATTCCATGCTTCCTTCACAGTTCCAAACATCACCTGATCGTAAGAGTTTGGATAAGTAAGCAGTTCATTATGGTTCAGTTTTACAACGAAAGGTATTTTATGGGCATATTTACGGGCAACGGCCCCTAATATACCAAATGTGGATGCAACTGCATTACAACCTCCTTCGATTGCCAGTTTCACTATATTTTCAGGATCAAAATAGATCGGATTAGGAGCGAATGATGCTCCGGCTGTATGTTCTATATCCTGGTCGACCGGCAGAATGGATACATACCCGGTATTCGCCAAGCGTCCATGCCCGTATAAAGCCTGCAAGCTATTGAGGGTACGTACATTTCTGTCAGAGTCCACCCAGATTTTATCAATCACATCAGGTCCAGGAACATGAATTAATTTCTTATCTATTGTCTTACACGTATGGTTCAGGTAATATTCTGCCTGTTGTCCCAACAAATCAACTGTTTTACTCATAATATATCCGTTTTTAATTTAGAATCATACTAAATAAACAGTTTTCTTTGTCGATTGTTTTATCGCGAAGCCGAAAAAGATTACTTCTCTCAGAGCAAGTTACAACCCCAGAACTTCATCTATAAGTATCAGCGTGATTCTACCTTTCGGATGGCACTTATGAAGGATTAACCTCTCATTGCAGATACGGTCCGGCGAGGAACAGTCACTGCATTTTCCGGTAATAGAACAAGGCGTTTTCATTCCCTCATGCCGTGCTACATTTCGGGGTGCTGCGATTTCACGAATACGGGAATAGGCATCCTCCGGTGTTTCAACAACTTTATTCCGACCCGCTACTATGATAATCTTACGTGGCCCGAAAGCGATAGGCGCTATGCGATTACCGATCATATCCAGCCAGCGCAACGCTCCGTCCGAGGCACTGATAGCATTTACCCCGGTCATAAATGTATGGCAAACCAAAGCCTGCCTACGGCGTTCAATCAGTTCCTTAAACCTGACGTTCTTTTCAAATGTATCTATGAAACAGTATCTATTCTGGCTGCGCATCCAGTCTATCGTACCCGTGGCATACAACGTTATAGAATCTCCGAATGAAACAGAATCGGGATTTATTTCTTCAATTTTTGAGCGTACTATTATTCCTGCTTCTTGCACATTGGGAGCAACAAGTACTTCAAAGCCATTATTGATAAGTTTCTTGATTAATTTTTCCGGGAAAGCCATAAGCATAGTATTAATTATCGGTGATATTTTCCTTTATCTTTTACCAGTATCACCTTTAACTGCGGATCGAAGAGCATCTCGCGTCCAACGGAAGACAACAAAAGTTGTAACTGACTACTACGATGTTCCCAAGTTAATAGATCTATGGAACGATTCAAACTTTCTTTTATCTCAGTATACCAACATCCGGGAAAGGACAGAGCACTCACAACCTTTTTATCTGCAATTTCCTGCAAGCCCTTAATAAAGCACTTCAATTCTTTTTTGCTTAAATCATCCGGATCATCGTAAGGTACATAAAACGAAGTATAATAACCACTTTGTGTGAATACTTCCAAAGCTTTCCAACTCTGTCCTTCTATAATCAGCCGATCTTTCTCTATCTGAAAAGATTCTACTAATCTGTCCAAACTTGAAAGTGCCATTATTCTATTCTCAGGAGTCAGATTCTTTATATCCAACCACATTTTTCCTTCTTTTTTTCTCATATAAGAAAAATAGGATGCCAGGCCCAGGTAGAAAGTAGTATCAGCATCATGTGTTACATCAAATTTACGACTCTCACGGAAGACGAGATCAACTTCTATATTCGGATAAATCATATGCTTCTCATATAACTTCTCCATCGAATTACAACGATGGAGCCAGATCTTATCCGGATAGCGGCCTATCTCCCGGAATCCCATAAAGAGGATACACATCAATGTCAATACGATTCCCACCACAAGATGAATTGTTTTCATAATCAGTTTCGATAAAAAAATATTTGAAATAAGTTTTTATAGCCCTGTTTGGGTAATGATATTGCCTGTTTGATATTACAAATATACGATTTTTATTCAGATTAGAGAAGAGAAATAGACGAATCGCCCGTTTCTTTCTGTAAAAATGGTACTTTAATCCGTAATTTATCTAATTACAAATATTATCAACCAGCGTAACTTTGCAGCATGAAAATATTAATATAATAAATGAAATATAGAATACTAAAATGATCTATTGAAATATGAAAAAAGTACTTGTAATATCCGGTCATACAGACCTTGCTACTTCAGTAGCTAACAAAACGATCCTTAACACAATTAGCCAGCATCTTCCTGAAGCAGAAATAGTAAAGCTCGACACTCTTTATCCCAACTTCAGAATCGATGTCGACGCAGAGCAACAACGTTTATTGAAAGCCGACATCATCGTGTTGCAGTTTCCAATCTTTTGGTACAGCGCCCCTTCCATACTGGAACGCTGGATGGAAGAAACATTCCGACATGGCTTCTCTCATGGTAGTACCGGCGACAAACTGAAAGGCAAAAAGCTGATACTCTCATTTACTACTGGTGCCCCACAAGAAATGTATTCTCACGAAGGGACAATGGGGTATACGATTGATGAGCTTCTACCCTGCTATAAAGCCACATGTAATCTTTGTCAAATGGAATTTGCCGGATATATCTATACTGGCGGTGTAAGTTACGGCACACGTACAACCCCAGAATTGATAGAACGGCAAAAGGTAAAATCTGTAGAACATGCCGAAAGATTGATCAGATTGATGGAAACACTTTGATTGCGGAAAAAATATGATTTTTTTCTTCATCATTTTTTGTTGCTGAACTTTCCGAAACACAAATGTTATTAGACTACAAATGAAATAAAGTTCATTCATTTTGGTGGATATTTAACCAATATTTTATAATTTTGCAGATGTGTTTTTGAATCTTTTGCGAGAAATATGAAAATATCTTTAAACATTAGACGAATTTTTCTTTTTACTGTCCTTTTCATCAGTAGTTCCGTAAGCAGGTGTCAGATTTATAAGTACATAGGACTGGAAAACGGCCTGAGCAACCAGAAAATATATTATATCCAAAAAGACCGAAGGGGATACATGTGGTTCCTAACCCAAGAAGGGGTAGACCGTTATGACGGAAAACATATCAAGCATTACAATTTTTCAGACGACAGCATGAAGCTGGACTCACGAATTGCTTTGAACTGGCTCTATATGGACAGCGGGAATATATTATGGGTAATCGGTCAGAAAGGTCGTATTTTCAGATATGATTCACAGCATGATAAATTCGAACTGGCCTACGTACATCCGGAACTGATCAGAAATAAATCACAGGCATTTCTAAGTTACGGTTATCTGGACAAGAGCGACCGCATCTGGCTATGCTATAAAGATAGTATTACATGGTATGATATCCGTACCGGAACGACATTGCATATGCCGACACCAGTCAACGGCGAAATAACTGCCATTGAACAGACGGATGGCAACCATTTCTTTATCGGTACAGGGAGTGGGCTGTTTCATACCGGAATAGAAAAGGGGAAACTGAATATAATGCCTAATAAAGTGGTGGAAGGTATCGGCACATCAGTGCATGAACTCTATTACCATGCTGTTTCAAAACAACTGTTTGTGGGAAACTATAAAGAGGGAATACTTATATATGACGTAGGGAAAACAGGAAAAATCATCCCTTGTCAATCACCCAATAATGTAGAGATAAACCGGATCGTTGCTTTGAATGCCCATGAACTTCTAGTAGCCACAGGTGGGAAAGGTGTATATAAACTGGATATGAATACATGCATGAGTGAGCCCTATATAACAGCTGATTATAATAGTTATAACGGGATGAACGGAAACAATATCAATGATATTTATGTAGATGAGGAGGAACGCATCTGGCTTGCCAATTATCCTACCGGTATTACCATCCGTAACAACCGCTATGGAAGTTACGACCTGATAAGGCATTCCCTTGGCAACAGTCTTTCACTGGTGAACGATCAGGTTCATGATGTACTGGAGGACAGTGACGGTGACCTCTGGTTTGCGACCAGTAACGGTATCAGTCTTTATCAGACCGACACAAAAGAATGGCGCTCATTCCTCAGTTCCTTTGATCCGGTACCGGATGATGAGAATCACATCTTTTTGGCACTGTGTGAAGCCTCTCCCGGAGTGATATGGGCCGGCGGTTTTATGCCAGGCATTTGCAAAATAGAAAAGAGGAAAGGATTTAAGATTAGCCACATTTCTCCTGCTGCTATTGCAGGAGTACGTCCCGACCAATATATATTTGACATTAAGAAAGATTCGGCCGGTGACGTCTGGTCCGGCGGATATCATCATTTGAAGCGCATCAATCTTGAGACAAAAAGTGTGCGTCTATATCCGGGAGTAAACTCCATCACTACCATCCAGGAAAAGGACATCCGGCAGATGTGGATTGGTACAAGAATGGGGCTCTACCAGCTTGACAAGGAATCGGGAGTTTATCTGTATGTTGACCTGCCCATTGAATCTCCCTATATATGCGCTCTGTACCAGAGAAACGACGGCATTCTATATATCGGTACCCGTGGAGCTGGATTGCTTGTATATGACATTAATAAAAAGAAGTTCATCCATCAGTACCGTACAGACAATTGTGCGCTGATTTCTGACAATATCTATACAATTCTTCCGCGCCAGGACGAGAGCCTGCTTATGGGTACGGAAAACGGAATTACCATTTATTCACCTAGAGAACACTCCTTCCGCAATTGGACGCGGGAACAAGGATTAATGAGTGTAAATTTCAATACCGGTTCTGCTACAACCTATAGCAAAAATACACTTGTTTTTGGTGGAAATGACGGGGCTGTCAGATTTCCGATAGACATACAGATACCAGAACCACATTACTCACGTCTATTACTACGCGATTTTATGATAGCCTATCATCCCGTTTATCCGGGCGATGACGGTTCTCCGCTGGAAAAGGATATTGACGAGACTGACCGACTGGAACTGGCCTACGGACAAAACTCCTTTTCTCTTGATGTAGCTTCCATTAATTATGATTATCCTTCCAACATTCTTTATTCATGGAAGATTGACGGTTTTCACAAAGAGTGGAGCCGTCCGAGCCTGGACAATCGAATTGTTGTAAGGAATCTGCCTCCCGGCAGTTATACATTGCAGATTCGTGCCATATCCAATGAGGAAAAGTACAAGACCTATGAAACAAGGAGCATTCAGATTGTCATAACGCCTCCGGCATGGGCCAGTGTATGGGCCATGGCTGGATATGCAATCCTACTGGTGTTGGTTATGGCTATCATATTCCGTATCATCATACTGCACAGACAGAAGAAGGTTTCGGATGAAAAGACACGATTCTTCATTAATACTGCCCATGATATACGTACTCCGCTTACATTAATAAAAGCTCCGCTGGAGGAAGTCATAGAAAATCGTATGGTGAAGGAACAGGCAT
>OLIW01000039.1_pt1 | contig 156186 bp, 160 predicted proteins | sample 1601321 | NCBI WGS metagenome assembly OLIW01 (sample SAMEA2452114, study PRJEB22498) | human gut metagenome
ATTAGGCTAAAAAATTATTTGACGAAAAATCAAAAATCAATTTTGGCGAACACTCGAAAAAATAAAAAAAAGAGAATGGATATTAATAATCTCTATTCCAATACACAATCCCGTAGACTACGCATAACAAAGTGGATAAAATGATTAATACATAAACACCCCAAATCCAAGGGTCTTCAATTCCTAAAACCATCATTGTACCTCACTTCCTTTGTTGCCAATATTTTCAAATGCCTTATCAATAACCTCTTGAGCAGGAGGTTTTGTAAGTAAACTAACAACCAATGTAAATATAGCAGAAACAGGAACAGCTATTAACATTACATCAATATAAGGCCATGGCATGGCCGGCAATAAAGTTGCACAACCAAATATTGCTTTACACAATCCTAAACCTTTAGCTGTTTTTGCAAATACAAAGAGTAACCAGAATAAACTAACAAATGTTCCGGAAACAATACCTGCAATAGCACCTTTAGCAGTGATTCCTTTCCAATACAATGCTCCCAAGAACACAGGTAAAAATGCAGCCGCACAGATTTCAAAGAACAGACTTGTTCCAAGAGCAACAATACTTCCTGGAAGAGAAAATGCCAATACTAAAGCTAAAATAATAGCTATAAGAATACCAAGTCTTGTAACTGTAATTTGGTCTGATTTCTGCTTAGCTTTATTTCTTAAAGTACCATAGATATCTACACCAAATGCAGTTCCCTGAGTATGAAGCTGGGAACTGATTGTAGACATTGCCGCTGCCAATAATGATAGCAGGAAAATATATACAAACCATTCAGGCAATGCCATCGTAATAAATGTTGGAATAACTTTGTCAACATTTCCGCCAACAACATCTACAGCTATTTTTCCCAATTTATCAAAGAAATACACATTGGAAAGTGAACCTACAATATAAGCTGTAGTAGGCATTATTGCAATAAATAATCCTCCAACAAGAACTGATCTGTTTAATTCCCTGTCAGATTTAACAGTCATAAATCTTACAATCAGTTGAGGTTGAGCCAATACACCAATACCTACACCAATAAGAGTAGATGAAACCAAACTCCACCAAAACGGTGAACCCAACTCAGGGAATGTTGTCCAACCTGTTCCCCCTGTAGCTGTAGCACTAGCCGGATATAATCCCACCATATCTGTTAATGCTGTGTTTGCATGAGTTACACCACCAAGCAACCAGTAAACAAATCCAAGTAAAAATACCATTGCACAAACCATAATTACTCCCTGTAGCGCATCAGTATACATTACTCCCTTAATACCTCCAAAGAATACATAGAATGTAATTATAACTGATAAAATAAATAAGGATATTCCGAAATCAATCATTAAAGAAGATTCTAAGAATCTTGCAGCACCAATAAGAACTACTGCTGCATAAAGCGGCATAGCACAAAATATAACTAAACCTGAGAAATAATGAATAAATTTACTATTAAAACGTTTGCCCAAGAACTCGGGAAACGTTAGGGAACCTAAACTGTGTCCCATTCTACGGGTTCTTTTACCTAAAAATACAAAAGCTATGAATACCCCAATGATTATGTTTAAAAATGCCAACCATAGAACACTCATACCATATTCACTAGCAACTCCACCAAAACCGACAATAGCTGCAGTCGAAATAAAAGTTGCTCCATAACTTAAAGCCATGATAGCAGGATGTGTATCCTTCCCACCAATCATGAAATCCTCTGAGGATTCTGTTCCTTTCCATGCATAATAACCTACCAATACTAAAGCAAAAATGTAGATTATAAATACAATCGCTAAAATCATAATGTCCATAATTTAAACTCCGAATATATTAAAAAAAATTAATATATGATTAAATTTTTAATATGAATAGTTATATATAATTTTATATTAAAAAATTAGAACAAAGAAATATAATTAAGTGATACAATGGTATGGAACAAACAAGCTGAATGTATGAGTAAAGAAGAAAAAGAAAAATTACAGCTGGAAAGATTACAACAGACTGTTAAATTAGCTTATAACAATGTTTCATTTTATAAAGAAAAATTTGATGAAGCTGGTATCACCCCAGAAGACATAAAAACATTGAAAGATATTGAAAAAATCCCTTTTACAACAAAAGATGATTTAAGAGCAGCTTATCCATTTGGTTTATTTGCTGTTCCCTACGAAGAAATTGTAGAAATTCATGCATCCTCAGGAACAAGCGGAAAACCAACAGTTACCGGATATACCAAAGAAGATTTGGATATCTGGTCAGAGTGTATTGCACGTGGTCTTGGAATGGTAGGTGTTGAAAAAGAATATATTCTTCAAAATGCATTCGGATACGGGTTATTTACTGGAGGATTCGGTATTCACCATGGAGCCCAAAAATTTGGAGCAATAACCGTGCCGATTTCTGCAGGAAACACCAAAAGACAACTTGAAACTATGAAAGACTTCCAAAGTGATGTTATAACATGTACCCCTTCATATGCAATGTATCTTGGAGAAAGTCTTGAAAACTCCGATATTAACTTAGAAGACATTAATCTGAAAATAGGAATCCATGGAGCTGAAATGTGGACTGAAGAAATGAGGCATAAAATTGAAGATACATTAAACATCAAAGCATACAATATCTATGGTTTGACTGAAATTATGGGTCCTGGAGTAGCTCAGGAATGTGTTGAACAAAACGGTATGCATATTCAGGATGATCATTTCTATCCGGAAATTATTAATCCGAAAACTGGAGAAACTCTACCAGCAGGTCAAAAAGGAGAACTTGTATTAACTACACTTACCAAAACAGGAATACCAATTTTAAGATTCAGAACAAAAGATTTAACCTCTTTAATTATAGAACAATGTGCATGTGGAAGAACCAGTGTAAAAATGAGCAGAATAACCGGCAGAAGCGATGACATGTTAAAAATCAGAGGAGTTATGGTTTTCCCATCACAAATCGAAAAAGCTTTACTTAAAATTAAGGGAGCAAGTCCAAATTACTTAATCAAGGTAACAAGACCTGATACCTTAGATGAAGTTGAAGTTAAAGTGGAAGCTACCAAAGAACTATTCTCTGATGAAATGAAAGAAATGGAAAAAACTGAAGCAAAAATTGTAAAATCCATTAAAAGTGAAACTGGATTAAGGGTTAATGTAACATTATGTGAACCTGAATCATTACCGAGAAGTAACGGAAAATCTGTAAGAGTTATTGATGAAAGAAATTTTGAATGAGGTGAAAAATATGGTAGTAAAACAAATATCTGTATTTATAGAAAACAAAGAAGGAAGAATGAAAAAAGCTATTAATACACTAGCTCAAGAAAACATAAACATACGTGCACTTTCAATAGCTGATACAACCAAATATGGAATATTAAGATTAATTGTTTCAGACAACGAAAAAGCTATTGAAGCATTGGAAAAAGACGGGTTTATTGTAAGGGAAAATGACGTTATTATTGTTGCAGTTCCAGATGAACCTAACGGATTAAATACCACATTAGCTATATTTGACGAAAAAGGCATCAATTTGGATTACCTTTATGCATTTGTAAGTTCAAAAACAGAAAAAGCTATTGTAGTAATGAGATTGAAACATATGGATGAAGCAATTGCTCTTTTAAAAGATAGTGATGCACACATCCTAGAAAAAAAAGATATAGAAGATTTATAGAAAAGACTTTCTCTTTTCTTAATCTTCTTCAGTCAAAACAATTTCAATACATTCTTCTACAAAATAATAAGAATCATCCACTTCTTTTAAAGTTTCAGCTTTCTCAGTCAACTCGTTTGATTCCAGTAAATGCATGAAATCGTTGAAAAACAAATTCCACTCGTCTTGTTCATCCTCATCACAATAGCTAGTATTTAACCTAATGTCAGCAGGATTGTCAGACCAGTCCACACCATCATAAAACTCCTGAGCTTCAATATTGCCATCTTCATCATAATCAATAGCTATTGAAAGTTCGAACTTTTTGGTTCCTGCTTCTTTAGATAATTTGAATTCCGGCATTTTGAAAACCTCCATTAATAATATATTTAAAATTCTTTTAACAATGATGCAATGTCTGCTTTAGAATAACCTAAACGGACAAATAAACTTTTGACAGGTTCTGTTTCAGGAACCACTCCAAGTTCTGACCATCTTTTAAAATCATTGTGTAATATGCTGTTTATTAAAAGTTGAATAGTGATTAAATCATCACTTTTAATAGCTACAAAAGCATCTTCATCTTTAAAAACATTTTCAGGATCAATTAAAGTAACCCTGCCCGTTTTATCCTTTTTTAATATAGCATTATCAATTTTATAAGGCATATATAACACCCTCTTTTTAGTACTTAATTATTAATTAATTTATAATTATTTAAATATTTAACCTTTAATCCAATTATAACCACTTTCAATAGCTTTTAAATTTAATTCATGAAATTTCGGTTTCAAATTATTTTTCATAGCTGCAATAACAGATTCTTTGGAAAGTGGGAATTTGTCGTCTGCAGTTACAGCACCTAATAAAACCATGTTTAAAGCCAATACATTTCCGGCATCTATAGCCAATTTAGTTCCGTCAATCGGAAGGACATGTTTGAAATTTTCTTTTAAAACATCAGTAATGTTACCTACACCAGGATAAGGTTTATCTGATGAAGCTGGAACAATAGGATGAGTATTGAATACTATTTTAGTATCATCATTTACTTTATCCAAACCCCTTACCGTTTCTATAGGTTCAAATGAAAGCAACATATCTGCACCATGTTCCGGAATAATTGAACTGTTATAATCCCCTATTTTTAACTCAGTAGAAACAGAACCTCCTCTTTGAGACATTCCATGAATTTCACTCATAACTACATTTAATCCTTGGTTCATTGCAGCTTCTCCAATAATTACAGAGGTTTTAATAATTCCTTGACCTCCAACACCGCAAATATAAATATTATAATGATTATCCATATTTATTCACCTCTTCCAGCTTCTAAGGCACCATATTTACAAACTTGGATACATACACCACATCCATCACACATAGACGGATCAATAGCTATTTTTCCACCATCTTTTGAAATAGCAGGACATGCAAGTTCACTTACACATTTATTACATCCATTACAATTGGAATCAATATAATTTACTGGTGGTTTCCTAGTTTTACCTTTAATTAAAGTACATGGAGCTTTAGCTATAATCACACAAACTTCATCACGTTCTAAAGCTTCTTTATATGTTTTAACTACCTGATCCAAGTTTAACGGATTAATTACACGAACATAATTGCATCCACAGGCTAAAGCCAGTTTACGTATGGAAATTTCCGGTGCATCATCACCCATTCCATCAACAGGAATTCCAGGGTTTGGCTGACCTCCAGTCATAGCTGTAATCCTATTATCCAATACAGTTAAAATAAAATTGTTTTTATTGTGAACTGCATTTATCAAAGGTGATATTCCGCTATGGAAAAATGTTGAGTCACCAATGAAACTTATTACTTTCTGATTTGTAGCTATTGAAAATCCGCAGCCGTCCCCTACACTTGATCCCATAGACAACAAGTAATCCGCAGCATTATATGGTGGATTTATTCCTAAAGTGTAACATCCAATATCTGATGCAAATACAGCATCTTTAAGAGGAATTCCCAATTCCTCCAATGCTTTATTTACTCCATAATACATTGCTCTGTGAGGGCATCCCGCACAAAGTACCGGAGCTCTGGAAGGAATTTCTTCTTGTAAATTAAGTAAATTATCAGAATAATCATCGGTATTTTCTTCAATGAAGTTTAAATATTTATTGAAACCATTAGCTACAATATCTGAATTAAATTCATGATATACTGGGAAGGTTCCATCTAATTTACCATGAACAACAGTATTTAAATTATTTTTACCAATAGCTACCAATGTATCCTTTTCTATAATCGGATCTACCTCTTCTACAATAAAGACTTCATCATAATCCTTTACAAAATCAGCTACCTTATCATAAGGGAAAGGATATGAAAATCCAAGTTTTAAAACATCAATGTCCAGATTATTATATCTGATTACATCATAAGCATAATTATAAGCACTGCTTGAAGCAATGACACCATATTTTTTATTCTGGCTGAAATAAGATTCAACATTGAAATCTGACTCGTTGGTTATTTTATTAATTTCATCCATTTTTTCCACTAATGCAACATGCATATCCTTTGCAAATGCCGGAACCGGAACAAACTGTGCAGGGTTTTTCTTGAAAAATCCTTTTTTCCAATGGCTTTCACCTTCTGAAGAATTATCTACCACCTCACCAAATTCAACAACACCCCTCATATGAGATACACGAGTGGTTGTTCTTACAATAACCGGCAATTTAAATTGTTCAGATAAATCAAAAGCATATTTAACCATGTCTTTAACTTCCTGACAATTAGAAGGTTCTAAAATAGGCACATTTGCTAAACGTCCGTAATTACGGGTATCCTGTTCATTTTGAGATGAAAAAAGTGACGGGTCATCTGCAGATAAAATAACCATACCGCCATTTACTCCACTGTAAGCAGTTGTCATAAATGAATCACTGGCTACATTCATACCCACATGTTTCATGAAAGTAAATGAACGCAGTCCAGATGCCGCAGCAGTAGCTGCAACTTCCATAGCTACTTTTTCATTTGTAGAAAACTCAAAATAAATGTTAGCTTCCTTAGCCAATCCGGATAAAACATTTCCAATTTCTGATGAAGGAGTACCTGGATAAGTAGCTGCAACAGAAACACCAGCTTCTATAACTCCCCTTACAGCTGCCTCATTACCTAACAAAAATTGTTTATCACCAGGTTTCCCTGTTACTAATTCTTTTAAGTTCATTATTTATTTCCTCAAATAATTTAAAAATCTAATAAAATATATAATATAATAGGTTTAGATATAATATAAATATTATACTTATTTTATATTTGATTATGAGTAAAGGGGTAAAGTAATGATTAAAGTATATGTATCAAGGTTTGACAGAGAAGTGGACAGTGAACCTCATTTGGAGTGTTATGAAATAGAACAGACACCTCAAATGAAAGTTTTAGATGCCATTAATGCCATTAATGAAAAATATGATGCCGACATCAGCATTAGAAGCTCATGTAGAGCAGGACAGTGCGGTTCCTGCGGAATATTATTTAATGGAAATGGGGCTCTTGCATGTCAAAAAGATATAAAGGACGGCGCAATAATTGAACCTCAAAATTTCCCAGTAATTAAAGATTTGATTGTTGATAAAAGCCAGATAGAACAGGAAGTAAAAGATTTGCAACTCTCTTTAAATCCTCAAAGACATGATGATGATTTAAATGAAAATCTAACTCCGGAAAATATTAAAAATACCAAAAAAGTTAGAAGCTGTATTGAATGCTATTCCTGTTTTGCAACCTGTCCTGTTATAAAATTCATTAAAACAAAATTTGGCGGACCTTACATAATGAGATATCTTTCCAAATTTGAATCAGACCCAAGAGATGAATTTGACAGGCTCGATGAAAGTTTAAAAGAAGGATTATACAAATGTACCAGTTGTGGAAAGTGTAAGGCTGTTTGTCCTAAAGATATAAACACCTTTGGAGATGCAATTGAACGTTTAAGGGAAATTGCATGCAAAGAAGGTAAAGGACCGCTTCCGGAACATGTTGCATTTAAAGAAAATATAGAAAAAACAGGAAGGTCAATCAAAGCTGAAGGGCCAAGTTTTATTGAAGAAGTTAAAAATGACAACGGTTCAAAAATAGCATTATTTACCGGATGTATGGTAGATAATAAATTACACCACATTGGAGAAGCATTAATTGATGTGCTTGAAGCTAATGGAATAACCATAGATATTCCTGAAGGACAGGTATGCTGCGGTTCACCATTAATAAGAACAGGTCAGACAGACATGGTTCAGGAACTTGTTGATAAAAACAATGAAGTTTTCAGGGATTATGATACTGTACTTACCATTTGTGCAGGATGCGGTTCCACCCTTAAAAATGACCATCCAAAATATGGATCCAATCTAAATGTAATGGACATCAGTGAATTTTTAGTGGATAAATTGGATACTGACAAAATGAAGGAACTGAACACAACAGTAACCTGGCATGACCCTTGTCATTTAGGCAGAGGTCAGGGAATTAAAGGCCAACCTCGTGACATTCTTGAACAGATTCCCGGAGTTACCTTTAAAGAAATGAAATATCCGTGCCAATGCTGTGGAGCAGGAGGTGGAATAAAAGCAGGACATCCTGAAATTGCTATGACTCTTGCAAAAGAAAAAGCAAAAATGATTGAAGACACCGGTGCAGAATCAGTGATTACAATCTGTCCGTTCTGCCAATACAACATTCAAGACGGATTGGATGCAATTGACCGTGAAGACATAAAAGCTATGAACATAATTGAGCTATTACAACTAGCTTATCAGAAAGATTAGATAAATAGGGGTTGATTAAAATAGGAGATGCAGCTGTAAGTGAAGAAAAAATAGTTGAAACCAACTTAAATTCACCAGAAGTCAAAGAAAAAACTAAAAGTGAAAAAAAATCAACCTCTTCGAAAAAATCAAAATCCAAAAAACAGTCCAGAGGAATAAAAATAGCTAAAGGTCCTGAAGATGATGCTGAAAAAGAATTAAGCAATTTTAAAAACAACATTTACATTGTTTTTGTAGAATGTGAAACACCTGGAAATATCGGTTTTCTTGCAAGAACTATGGCGAATTTTGGACTGAAGAATTTGGTTCTTATCAATCCACCTACTTTAACCCCTGAAGCATTTTATCAGGCAACACATGGAAAATACATTGTCGATAATGCTAAAATATATCATACTCTTGATGAATTCTATCAGAGCCAAAGGATAGACTTTAAAGTAGCTTCAACTGGTGTAGCCGGAGGAAGTTACAATCTCTCAAGAATCCCTGTAAGGCCTGAAAATCTTGGAAAAAACATCAATACCAACAATAAAACCGCTATTTTATTTGGAAGGGAAGGAAATGGACTTACAAATGAAGAAATTGAAGACTGCGACATTTGTGTTTCAATTCCAACTGATCCCACATACCCTATTTTAAACATATCTCATGCAGCAGCCATTATTTTCTATGAATTATTTAAAAATATGCATGAATATCCTGTTGAAGGTCTGGAAGAAAGTACAGCTATTGAAAAAGAATATGTGCTGAAAGATATGTATGACTTGATTGATGGTTTAGATATCCCTGAACACAAAAAGAAAAACGGACTCAAATCATTTAAAAATATTATTAATAGAGCCTACATTACAGGCAGAGAAGCCCATACATTAAAAGGAATTTTAAGACGTTTAAAAATGAAAATGGGTAAACAATGAGAAAAATTAGTTTTGCAGACATAAGCATATTTATAGTAAACTACATCTTCAACTGGAGATTCAGAATAGCTAAATTAACTAAACAATCCAAAATAATAAGGAAAATCATTGACAAGGGATTATTTGAAGATGATGACGTTACAGTTATTCCAAATACAATAAAAATCAATAAAACAATAGAAGCTGAAAAATCTGAGTTTATTCCAACAGATATCTTGAAAGAAGTTATTGAAAAAATTGGCGATATTGTAATAATGAACAGCTGCCTTTGTAGAACATCCAACAATTGTAAGGATTATCCTCAGGACATAGGCTGTATTTTCCTTGGGCCAACAGCCAGAAAAATTCCGCAAAACCTTTGCCATAAAGCAAGTAAAAAAGAAGCCCTGGACCATGTTGATAAAGCAGATGCTGCAGGATTAAGCCATATAATCGGCAGGAATAAAATTGATTCTGTTTGGATGAATGTAAAACCAAAAGAAGGCCTTTTAACCATATGTCACTGCTGTCCATGCTGTTGCTTGTGGAAAGTAATACCTCAATTAGACGACAAAATAAGCGATAAAATGCACAAATTAGATGGTGTGGAAATAGCTATTGATAACTCAAAATGCATAGACTGCATGAAATGTTTAAATGAAATATACATGTCTGAGGCTATTAGTTTTAAAGACAATGCCATCCAAATCAATCAAAATAAATGCAGAGGCTGCGGACTCTGTGTTAATATTTGTAAACAAAATGCTATTACTTTAAAATACAACGATAAATCAATTGATTCAATAGTCAACAAATTACAAAATTTAGTTGAACTTTAAAAACCGAATATAAACTATTTTTTTACAATGAAAGTTCATTAAAAAGACAAAGCCAGGTTAAAATATTTTAAAAAAATTTTTATAATTGTAATTGAAGAAATATAATTACATAATGAAAATTTATGAATATTATTAAAAATGAAATAAAAAAGATTCTTTTTATTATGAACAAAAATTAAATTAATCGCTTATTCATTCAAAGAAAATAAAATAATCTGGAATTAATGTTAAGTTTAAACAATTATTTTGTCAAAAAAGAGTTTTTTGAAGTTAAAGGAGATAAAATGAGTGAAAATAGTAATATGCTATTAGGCGTTAAAGACAAACCTCCTGCAGTAAATTGGATTTTACTTGCTATACAGCATGTATGTGCTATGTTTGGAGCTACTATTTTAGTACCAATTGTTGTAAATACTACTGTTGGATCAGATGTCTTATCAATACCTGTAGCTCTTGTCACCTCTGGTATAGGTACTCTCATTTACATTGCATGTACTAGAGGAAGAAGTCCTGTTTATCTGGGAAGTTCATTTGCATTTATTGCACCAATGGTAGCAGGATATGCAATAGCTGGAAAAGCCAGTGTTTTTACAGCTATAATGTGTGTAGGAATAGTGTATGCAATTATTTCAACTATAATTAGAGTAGTTGGTAAAGAATGGATTAATAAAATATTGCCTCCTGTTGTTGTTGGGCCTATGATTATGATTATTGGTCTGTCACTTGCACCAACGGCAATCGAAGAAATTGGTTTGAATGCTAGTTCAGTTCCAATCACAAGTTTAATAATAGCTTTTGTTGCATTTTTAAGTACTGCAATTTTAGCAGTCAGAGGAAAAGGAATACTAAGAGTAATCCCATTTTTAATTGGAATTATAATAGGTTATATTGTAGCAGCACTTCTCGGAGTAGTTGACTTCTCCGGAGTTGCAAGTGCCCACATTATTGAAATTCCAAAATTCTACATACCATTTGTTGATTATAATCTTAATTTTGGAGCAATACTGACAATTGTACCAATTGCATTAGTAACTATGGTTGAACATGTTGGAGACCACAAAGTTTTAAGTGAAATTATCGGAAGAGACCTGATTCAGGATCCAGGTCTTGACAGAACTCTTTTAGGTGACGGTATAGCTACTTTTATTGCAGCACTTCTTGGTGGACCTGCAAACACAACCTACGGAGAAAATACATCTGTTGTAGGTATGACTAGAGTTGCATCTGTTTATGTAATTGGACTTGCCGCTATTATAGCTATTATCTTTGCATTTTCAGGACATTTAACTGCACTGTTAACTGCAATTCCATCCCCTGTTCTTGGAGGTATTTCAATCCTTCTTTATGGATTTATCTGTGTAAACGGTCTTAAAATCTTAATCCACAACCATGTTGATTTTACAAACACTAAAAATGTAGTTGTTGCAGCTACAATGTTAGTTTTAGGTTTAGGAGGAGCTACACTATCCATCGCATACGGAAATTTATCATTAGCTATTTCCGGCATGTCTTTAGCAGCAATCATTGGAATCATCCTTAACTTATGTATTCCGGAGGAAAAACATGAATGAAATTGTTCTGAACCATCCATTAATAACACATAAATTAGGTATTTTAAGGGATATCCATACAGGAACTAAAGAATTTCGTGAATTAATTACGGAAATTTCCACACTTCTTTGTTACGAAGCAACTAAAGATGCAAAATTGGAAAAAACAATAATAGAAACTCCTCTTGAAAAAATGGAAACCGGCAAACTAAATGAAGACAATTATGCAATTGTACCAATTTTAAGAGCGGGAATGGGTATGCTTGATGGAATTATAAATGTAATTCCAAATGCAAAAGTAGGCCACATCGGTCTTTACAGAGATGAGGAAACATTCCAGCCTATTGAATACTATTTTAAAATGCCAGAAAATGTTAGTCAAAGAGAAGTACTGATTATTGATCCTATGCTTGCAACAGGCGGAAGTGCATCTGCAACTATTTCAAGACTTAAAGAAGAAGGAGTTAAAAAAATCAAACTTTTATGTGTTGTTGCAGCTCCTGAAGGAATTAATTTAATTGAAAAAGACCACCCTGATGTTCAAATTTACTGTGCAACAGTAGACAGAACTTTAAATGAAAGCGCATACATTCTACCAGGTCTTGGAGATGCTGGTGACAGAGTATACGGTACAAAATAATACTATGAATTATTCATAGTATTCCTTTTCTTTTTTAAAATACAGAATAGAAAGAGTTTAATTTAATCATATGCCTCCTCCAAATACCAAAAATATACCATAACCTATGAAAATTAATACTAAATAAATAACAGATCCTTTTTTATAACCTTGTACAGTTCTAAGATCAAATGGAACAACATTATCCAAAATATCTGGAGACGCTATGAATATTTGAGTTAAAAAAGAAAATAAAAAATACAATACTGCCCAAATTAATGGATAAGTACCATAAATCAAACTAATTAAAATAGTCCTTATTGAAAATTCAAGACCTGCCATTGCATTAAGCTGACCCAGCATGAAATAAAATGGAGGGCAATAATCTAATTGTTTGGGTGTGACAATTATCTTATTTTCATAAGCATCAATCCTTAAAAACATCAAAATAAATGGGATAGGCATGGCAATAAGAAAAGCTGTTGCTACAATTATATTACCATAATGCAAACCCATTACAAAGAAAAGTATAGAAAATAATGGAGCAGCTGTTGTAATTAAAACAATAGCTGCTTTATAAGACATTCCTTCATTTCTTCCAGGAACAATGTAGTATCCATCATAGCCCAAACCATATTTTTCATCAATCCATTCTCTTTTATATATAACCATACTAAATAAAAAAGAAAACACACTATTTGCCAATAAAATCATAATAAGTTCATTGAAGCTCCATTTAAACAATACCTTCATTAAACCAAATAATAAACAACCAATCAATAAACCTACCAAAAAAATATAAATTGAATATCCTTTGAGTTCATCATTAGGTATTTTGTCCCAACGACGAAATGCAAATCTAAAAATATTTTTCAAAATAACACTCCTCATTCATTTTTATGAATTATCATTAATAATTTCATGTACAAAACTTGGAAAAACGTCCCATTTAGCAACATCCTTAATTTTTTCTATAAACTGCACATCATATAAATTTTTCAAAATTAAGTCTTTAACTCCAAATTGAATAAATTTCTTTTCAAAGGTTACGCAAACACTTTGAAAAATAGGTTTACACACATAATAAACATCCACTTTTTTAATAGCATATCTAATAATATTTTCGCCTAATTTAATATCTCCACCAACAAAAGGTAAACGCCAAGCCATAACCTAATCAAATACAAAAAAAGCATAATCAACAGATGACGCATCATCATCAAACAAACCATCTGCATAAGCCAATATACATTCACCAATACCTGCTATAGCTATAGCTAAACATGCTAATTCAGGAGAACTCAATATTACACCTGCAAAAAGCAATATCGCACCTATAGAAATTATTTCACTACCTACAAATCCTATTGCTGTGGATATAATAAAATCTTCCCAATCAAAACCAATACTATTAATTTCATTAGTGATATTATTACTTGTTTCTTTAATCTCATTTATTCCTTGTATAACTCCATTAGTAAAATTACCCACAGAATCTAAATATTTACTCTCCAAAGAACTCATATTTAATAAATTATAACCATATTCCCTTGCATCTTCAGTTATATTATCATGATAACAAGGCATAGCACAAATCAAACTATCAGAAAGCATAGCATCTCGAACAATACCAGTAGCTTTATCTAAAATTAAAAACATTCCTTTTTGATCGTTTTTAAAAATCAAATATTTATCATTAGCTAAAATATCCCATGAATTGTTATTTAAAAAATCAACAATCATAGATAATGTAACTGTTCCAATTTCAGTATTATTCCATATAAAAGTTCCAACCATCTGTTCAATAATGCTGTAACTAAAAGAACATGCAAACCTGAAATTCCAAATATTAGAATCATTTCCTTGAACTTTCATGCCCATACCATGATCAGATTCACCAGTAATATAATACACTTCTATAATCATTACACATAGAGAAAACTACTGGAGAAACTCTATTCCAAGTTACATTATAATAATTAGCAAATTTATCTGCTAACTTATCATGTTCATAAATTACAAGTAAAGCTGATAAAAATGAACCATATGCTGCATTCATTTCACCTGCAGACAATAATTCACCATAATCTAACCAATATTTTAATTTAGAATTAGATACATTCGAAGTAACAAAAGCAAAACTACGCAGTCCCTCATAACCAATATTCAAATTATTTTCATCAATTAAATTATCATAATAAATTAAACTAATTCTATGAATAGTATTATCTAAAAACTTTAAGTTATATTTTTCTTTTTCATCCCCAAACATTATATTTGATGCATCACCAACACTAATTAAATAATCAAAACACTGAAGCAGTTATCAAACAAAATAAAATACATCAAAATAATACTTAAAATATCAAATTTATCCAAAACTTAAAAAATAATAACCCACAAAAATATATTATATTAATTTTGTTTGTGTGAAAAAATGGCTATTTTAAGTGATAAAACCATAAAAGAATATCTCGAAGAAGGTAAAATTGTAATTGATCCTTTGAAGGATGAACAGCAAATCCAACCTTCATCAGTAGATATGCGATTGGGTGATGAGTTTAAAGTCTTTAAGGTAATTAGAAAACCTTATATTGATCCGAAAGACGAAGAAGATATTGCAGAATACATGGAATCCAGTACAGTTCCTGAAGGTGAAGCATTTATAATCCACCCAAATGAATTTGCACTAGCTACAACACAGGAATATGTTAAAGTACCTGATGATTTAGTAGCTAGAGTTGAAGGCCGTTCCAGTATGGGAAGACTTGGTGTTACAATGCATGTTACAGCAGGATATGTCGATCCTGGCTTTGAAGGTAGAATAACCTTAGAAATATCCAATATCGGAGCCATGCCTGTTGCACTCTATCCTGGTCAAAGAGTATGCCAGCTAGTATTTGAAACTATGACTACTCCTGCCGAGTTACCTTATGGTCATCCGAAAAGAAATAGCAAATATATGAAGCAGTTGAAACCTGAATCTAGCAGAGTTAAACTAGATTATGAATTAAAAAATAATGGAAGTTAATACTTATGAATCATGACAAAATGACAAATATCAGTGCAAAAAGAGGATTTTTATGGCCATCCTTTGAAATATATTCCGGAGTTTCCGGATTTACAGATTATGGACCTCTTGGAGCCAGCTTGAAGAATAATATAATGCAGAAATGGAGAAAACAATATGTTTCTGGAGAAGGGTTTTATGAAATAGAAGGCCCTACTGTAATGCCTAAAGAAGTTTTAAAAGCATCAGGACATGTTGACAACTTTACAGATCCAATGACCAAATGTGAAGAATGCGGAGAAGTATTTAGAGCAGACCACATTATTGAAGAAGTTATTGGTGAAGATGTAGAAAGCCTGGAAAATGAAGAGCTTGACCAGATAGTTATTGACAATGCCATCAAATGTCCGGAATGTGGTGGAAAACTTTCCAATATCTGGAATTACAATTTAATGTTTAAAACCATGATTGGAGCCAAAGGTGACAAAGTAGGTTATATGAGACCTGAAACAGCTCAGGGAATTTTTATATTATTCAAACGTCTTGAAAGATTCTTTAGAGGAAAACTTCCGTTTGGAGTTGTTCAACTTGGAAAAGCATATAGAAATGAAATTTCACCTAGGCAGGGAGTTATTCGTTTAAGGGAATTCACACAAGCAGAAGCTGAAATATTTTTAAATCCTAAAGACAAAAGCACCCCTAAATTTAGCCAGATAGCTGATGAAGTTTTACGCTTAAATTCCCAGGATGTTCAAATAAATAACAGCGAACCTTTAGAGATTACTGCCCGTGAAGCACTTGACAAAGGAATTGTAGCTAATGAAATGTTAGTTTATCAGTTATACTTAGCCAGAAAATTTTTAAATGAAATTGGTATTCCTAATGATGTTTTAAGATTCAGACAACACTTACCTGGAGAAATGGCTCATTATGCTCTTGACTGCTGGGATGTTGAAGTTAAAACCGACAAATATGGTTGGGTTGAAATAATCGGAATTGCTGACAGGGGAGATTATGACTTAACATCACACAGCAAATACAGTAATGATGATTTAAATGTATTTATTGAATATGATGAACCTAAAACAGTGAAAAAAACAGTTGTAAAACCTAATTTGTCCAAATTCGGACCTATATTCAAAGGAGATTCCCCTAAGGTAAAACAGGCAATTGAAGAATCTGATGTAAATGAAATCAAACAGGCAATTGCAAATGATGGAAAATATGTAGTTAGTCTGGATAAGGATTATGAGCTAACTTCCGATTTACTGCTTTTCGAAGATGTTGAAGAAGAAATCTCCGGTGAAAAAATAGTTCCTCATGTTATTGAGCCTTCATTTGGTATTGACCGTATTGTTTATTCTGTTTTATTACATTCATTTAAAGAAACAGACGCAAAAGATTACTTTAAATTTGCACCTTCTGTTGCTCCTGTCCAAGTGGGAATTTATCCTCTTGTAAACAAAGAAGGCCCTCGTGAAATAGCTATTGAAATAACCGACAAATTAAGAGAATCAGGATTTAAAGTTGAATATGATGTAAGTGGAACAATTGGTAAAAGATATGCCAGAGCAGATGAAATTGGTATTCCTCTTGCAATAACTGTTGATTTTGACAGCTTAGAAGATAATAAAATAACTGTAAGAAACAGAGACAGTGAAGCTCAGGAAAGAATAGCTATTGATGAAATAAAAGATTATTTGGAAGAATATTATAAATGAGTAAAAAATACTCATTTATTAATCTTATTTTTAAAGTTTTCAAATAAATTTTCACCCCATTTAATGCATTCCTCTTTTTTAGAAGTTATTATTCTGTTTTGGTCAAAATTTCCGTCTTCCTTAAAAAGGCCAAGAATCATTACTTTATCAGTTACAACCAATAAGAAAGCATTTTCAATATTAAAAGCAGTTAAATCCACATTGTCATTTTCCAGATTTAAGAAATATTCAAAGTTCTCTTTAATGTTTTTGGGAATTATTAATTCAATATGGCTGCCCTCATCAATTAAATCATTTATATATTTATTAAAATCCCCATAGAAAAAGGGAAGAACACATTTTAAACTGGAAGCTTCATTTAACGCATATTGAATTATATTATATGTTCTATAAACATCCTTTTCATTAGATTCAACTAAAATAGCTCTACCAAGCAGATATAATTGAGCTACTGATTTTTCAGGAATCATATCTACAATATGAGCATCCAGAATATTAAAAAACTTATTAAATAGATTTATTGTATCCTTTAATTCCAAAATATTAGACACATATAGTTCAGTTGTATTTGAGATATGATACAAATTTCCGCTTCTATAAATAAATCCTCCCAGTTCCAGTCCAAACATGTTACTGGATATTGAGCTGTAACTTAATCCTGTAGTTCTATTAATGTCTTTCATGTTCAATGGCTGTTCATATAAAGTTGCCAAAATTTTCAACCTTACTAAAGAGTTTGTTATATATTTAATTTCTTCAGATATTGTTTCATAGTTTTCCATGCATTCTTGATTTTCATTCACAGGTATCACCAAAAAAGTATTACTGGCAAAGGTATTTTTAATACTAAAAAAATATAAAAACTCTCAAAGTGAGCAGATGTGTAAAATAACACATAAGAAAAATATAAAAATAATAACTCTGAGGCATTAATTTTTTTAAGATAGACAACCATAATACTAATCACAAAACAGACATTTTATAAGAAAGTGATTGAAATGATTGACACACATATGCATGGAGATTCAAGAAGTAGTGAAGATTTTGGCGAAATGTATTTATCTGGAATAGATACTGCAATAACTTGTGCTTTCTACCCGTACAAGCTAAATAATGAAAGCACCCTTTTAAATCATTTAGAGAGAATTCTCAACTATGACACCAAAAGAGCTAAAGAATATGGGCTTGATTTAAAAGTCGCTTTAGGAATTCACCCTGCAAACACAAGTGTAAATCCCGATTTAATATATGAAAACCTCTACAAATGGATTGAAAACAAACAGATAATAGCTATTGGAGAAATAGGTCTTGAAGATTTAACAGATAGTGAAATAGCCCTCTTTAAAAAACAGCTAGATATTGGTGAAGAAACTAAAACAAAAGTTATTGTTCACACACCACGTAAAAATAAAAAAGAAGTTTTAAAAGTTATTCAGGACATTGTACCGCAACATATTGACCCGAAACTAGTCGTTATTGACCATATAAATCAAAATGTAGCTGAAGATGTAATTGACAAAGACTACACATTAGGATTAACAGTACAGCCTCAAAAAATGGACAAAGAAGAAGCAATAGCTATATTGGATGAATACGGATTTGACAAATTCCTTCTAAATAGTGACATCAGCAATAAACCCTCAGATCCTTTGTCCGTTCCAAAAACAGTACGTGAGCTTGAAAAATTAGGATACAAAAAAACAGAAATAGAGAAAGTAGCATTTAAAAATGCTGAAAAATTCTTTAAAATATAAGAATTTTCTTACTTTCTAACTAAACTGACTCCTTTTGGAGCTATAATAATTAAATTTTTATCATTGCAGCGGGAAAGTAAAAGTGCTTCTGCACCATAATTACTTCTCATTTGTTTAATTTTTTCACCGGCAAGTTTGAAATTAGCCGGACTTTCTTTTTCTAAAAAAGATAAATCTAAAATAACAGGATTGCTTTCTTCAAGAACTTGGTCTACAACATAATTAATATCATCAATAGTTTTCGGCCTTATCAGCATTATTTCATAGAAAGACTGTTCCGGAGAAATAGACACATCATCATAATAGCTATGGCTACTTAAATCTGAAGCATTATTATTTGACATTCTAAAGTCACTAGAAGGGGTACTTGGTCTTCTATAATTATTTTGCTGTTTATTATGTAAAGATGTATCTTCTTCAAAACCTAAACTTCTTTTTAAAGCATCAGTGAAACCCATTTAAATTACTCTCCTAAATAATCAAATATCGCATCTAATAATTTTGAAGCACCATTGTTATAAACATCCTCTACAGGCAGGTTATATTTGTGTTCAAAGTATTCAGCATCTAAATCCAATTCAGCATTTTTAAGATTAATTGAAATTCCTACAACTTTTGTAGGTTCAACAGCTTCAATAGCTCTAATTTCTTCTTCAATGCCTCTAGGTTCCCTATATGGATGATTTGGTCTGTGTCCAATAATAACTGCATCAGGAGCAGCGCCAATTAAAATAGCTGCAGATAAACCTCTTGGATGAGGATTTCCCTTTTCGGTTAAACTGGACTGACCTTCAATGAAAATAATATCTGGTTTTTTAGTTTCTTCAACATATTTAATTGCAGACAACACTGCTGCAGGAACATCCATAGCTGATAAACTTCCTGCTCTGAAATTAAATTCTGTAGGTTCCTCAAGACCCATTTCATCAGTGGAAATAACTGCTGAAGTTAAGCCTCTTTGAGTAGCTGCAATTCCCAATTTCTTGGAAGTGGTTCTTTTACCGCATTCCTGAGAAGTTCCTCCAACAAAGATTACCGGAGCTTTAGGTTCATATGAGATTTTCGGTAAAACTTCACATGACTTTTCAGGAGCTATTCCAGCTATTTTTTCAACAACATCTAACCTAGGACCTATTTCTTTGATAATTAAATTTTTTGAATCAGCAAATTTTTTTAAAGAAATATTATCTTCAATAGATAATGACCTAAATGAAGTTATGACATTTAAACCAGCATCAATAGCCTGAACAGCATATTTAATAGCAGATCCTTCAGCACCAATAGGCAACATAATAACAAGAGAATTTGCAGAAGTTTCGCTTAAACATTCTTCCAAACTACCAGAAACAGTTTGACCGCAAAACTGAGTTCCCTGTTTATTAACATCATCATCTATAAATCCAACTGCCTCAATGCCTTCAAGATTGGAGAATTTTTCACCGCCTCCACCACAACCAACAACGATGAATGGATTCAAATCTTGAAGTTCTTTAACAGAATTTACTGAATACAAAAATATCACTCCTATAACTTATAATTTATAACAACTGTGTAACAAAATAATCTTAATTTTTTATAAAAACTTTATTAAAAAAAAGGTTTTCAAAAAATTATAATCTATTTATTAAATATTAGTTTTCTTATTATTAAAAGATAATGTTTTTATAAATAAAATATGATAATTATTATATAACTATCAAAAAAGATTAGGAGACTACCAACATGAGAAAACCTTATGTTATATTAATTGGAAGTGCCTCTGGAATTGGTAAATCAACAATAGCTGCAGAATTAGCTAAACAATTAAACATAAAACATTTAATAGAAAGTGATTTTATACGTGCTGTAGTTAGGGGAATTATTGGAAAGGAATATGCTCCTGCACTTCACAATTCATCTTATGAAGCATATAAAAGCTTAAGAAACAAGTCAAAATATGATAACTATGATGAGTTGGTATCAGCAGGATTTGACGAACATGCATCTTATGTTATCCCTGCTTTAGAAAAAGTAATTCAAAGGGCAATTACAGATTATGATGACATCATAATTGAAGGAGTGCATTTGGTTCCGGGATTAATTGATATTGAACAATTCTACGAAGATGCAAATATTTATTTCTTCATATTATCATCAGATGAAGAAGCACATAAAGAAAGATTTGTTAAAAGAGCAATTCAAATACACAGAGGTGGAAAACAGCTAGAATTCTTTACAGAAAACAGAATAATCCACAACCACCTAATATCACAGGCTGAAAAATTTAATGCAACAATAGTGAAAACTGAAAATATTAACAATACATTATCCAAACTGCTTAAAACAATAAAACAAACTTGTAAAACCGTGTGCTTAACAAACAGCGTTGATGAATTAGAAGAAGTGGTTGACATCATCATAAAACAGAATAACAGCAGCATAACAAAAATTGTATACAAACTAGGGGGATTTAAAGATTCCCTAGTTAAAACCACCAATATTTCAGATTCCGATGAAGCAACCAAATTTATTAAAAGTATAAATGAAAACAAAGATAAAAAAGAAGATTTAAATAAATTATACGCTCTGTCAAAATACAGAAAATTTACCATCTGTGCACCTGATGATGACAGTTTAAATAATATAATTGAAGAATTAACAAAAAGAGGATTTGTTTATAATGAATGAAACAGAAATTAACGAAATGAGTATTAAATGTCCTGCATGCAACACTGAAAACACAGCCAAATCCATAATGAAAGAAATTGAAATACCACATTTTGGAAAGGTTTTAGAAACAACTATCATTTGTGAATCCTGTGGATTTAAACACAGCGACATTATAGCACTTGAACAGAATGACCCTGCAAAATATATTTTAAAAATAAATAAAGATAATTTATCCACCAGAATTGTCAGATCACAGTCAGCAACTGTGTCCATTCCAGAAATTGGTGTTAAAGTGGAACCCGGTCCAAAATCAGAAGGATATGTAACTAATGTTGAAGGTGTAATCACCCGATTTGAAGATGCAGTAAAACAGGCACTTCATTTATTTAATGACAATACTTCTCAAAAAAATGCACAGCTAGTTTTAAATGATTTGAAAAGTATAGTAAATGGAGAAAAAACAGCTACTTTAATTATTGAAGATCCATTCGGTCAAAGTAATGTTGTAAGTGATGATGTTGAAATATTAGATATTCCTGAAGAGGAATTAAAATTATTAAAAACAGGTTTCAGTATTATTGAAGATAATTAAAAAGGAAGAATTTATTCTTCTTCCTCTGTTTCTTCATCATCATGTGCTAAAAAGCTGCTTAAATCATCTTCTTCAGCAACATCTTTTAATTTTAAAGTTCTTTGAACATCCATAGCTAATGCATTACAGTCTGCTTTAATAGCTTCTAAATGTAATAAAATTCTTTCTTTTTCTTGATTAATCCTTGTAATGTTGGTGTATGGGTAAGTAGATTCCTTAAGCATTTCATACTCAATAGTAGTATAAGGATAATCGTTTAATTGTTTACATACGTTTTTAAGAACTTCACCTAAGAATTTGTTCATTTCTACTTTTACTCTTTCCCTAATCATTTTGTCGTCATCAAGATTTTCTTTCATTAAACGAACAACTTCTGCTTTAGCGAAAGGTAATTTTTCTTCATCTTCTTCTATAAATTCTTCGGTTGTTTCTTCAATCATTTCTTCATCAGACATAATTTCACATCATAATGTTTAATATTGAGTAAAAATAGTAATTTTTGATAAAAAATTATCAATACATCAATATCTAAAGATATATTTGTTAAAAGTCCTATTTAAAAGTATTGATAATTTAAGAATTATGAATTATCTTTTTAATACTTTTATTAAAAAACATTAAAATAATTGATGCAAAAATCAATAATTCCTATAGTTTAAAATTTTTAAAAAATCCTTTTAAAAAAATAAAAAATAGTAGCCGAATAGCTACTTTAAATTATCTTTTCTTTGAAATTTTAATAGGTAAAAATCCGATTGATATCATTGAAACTAAAAGCAGCAGCACAATCGGCAAACCTGTTTTTGGCAATTCAATAGTTGTTAAAGACTGCGGATGTGTCAAATTTTCTAATTTTGAAACCATAGACTTTTGAAGTGAATTTTTAGCCAATACTAAAAGATAAGTATCATTTACAGGATTTTCTATTTTTTCTGTTGTGTTTTCACTTACAAAAACACTTGTTCCGTCCTGATTATTGGATTTGTCATAATCAAAAGTATCAGATGAAACAGCAACTTTATTTTCAAATTTACCGCAAGCGTTTGCAGCAGCATTAATAGTCAGCCTGACTTTTTCACCATAAGCTAATGAATCAATAGTTAAAACATTGTTTGTATTATTGAAATTGCCTTTGGTGCTTTCAAATGAAATTACTTTTAAATTAGGGTTTAATAATTCACTTACCTTAATATTTTCAGCACTGTCAGGACCGTTATTTGTAATTTCAATTACATATTCAATTAAATCATTGATGTTAACTTCCTGTTTTGATACTGATTTTTCAATAGACAAATCTGCAGCCGGTTTAACATGCACTGATTTTTCAAAATAGTTGTTAGTTAAATTACTGTCTTTTTCATTGCCTTTGACATTAACAACATTTGTAATGTCTCCTGTTTTTACAATTTTAGAGACAATATTCAATTGCAGCTTTTCACCGGCATTTAAATTACCGACATCACATATGCCATTTACCGGATTATAAAAACCTTTAGACAGATAAGATGAAATATATTCAACAGACTTTGGAAGCAAATCATTAACTATAACTCCAGTAGCCATATTCGGCCCATTATTTGAAACGATTATTGTCCATTTAATCAAATCATTATAATTGGGATTTGAATTGTTGATTAATTTAATAACTGACAAATCAGCTATTTTAACTGCATTAACCGATTCATTATCATGATTATTTGATTCATTCCAATCATATTGTGTGGAATTGACACTGCCAAAGTTTAGAATTTTTCCGATTTTATTAACTTTACAATAAATATTTAAAGTTTCATCAGTTTCAGGTGCTAATGAGTCAATCGTCCATATACCCGATTTAACATCATAATTTCCTTTTGTTGAGCTAGACTTTACAAATATCAGCCCGTCATCCAATAAATCATTAACCTGAACATTTGTAGCTATGTCAGGACCGTTATTTGAAACAACAACTGACCATTTAATTATTTCACCAAAATCCGGAGAAGTATTGTTTACATACTTTTTAACAAAAAGATCAGCACTTTGAGCAACCTCAATACTTTTATTTACAATATTATTAGTCAAATTACAATCATATTCATTTCCTGCAATATCAGCAATATTGACAAGTTTTCCTGTTTTATTAACTAAACAGATTATTGTTAATTCTTTTGTTTGATTATTAAGCAATTTGCCAACATTCCAAGTTCCATTAAATGATTTATCAATACTGATTAATCCTTCAGGCAAAATATCACAAACAACAACACCTGTTGCAGTATCAGGACCATTATTAGTAACTCTTAAAGTCCATTCAACCAATGAATTAAATTTAGGATTAGTATCATTGACTAATTTTTTAATAGCTAAGTCAGCACATACATCAACATCAATGGACTGATTATCATAGTTATTGGTTAAATTCCAATCATATTCCCTTCCAGACACAGAAGCGTCATTTGTTATTTTTCCTGTTTTATTAACTAAAGTCACAATATCTATAGAAACGGATTTGCCCCTTTCCAAAGTTCCAATATTCCACAATTCTGATTTTACATCATAATTTCCGGTGCTGGAAAGATAAATCAAATCTTTAGAAAGCAAATCACAAACAACAACATCCGTAGCCTTATCAGGTCCATTATTAGTAACATTTAAAGTCCATTTAACTAAAGAGTTAAAGTTAGGAGTGGTATCATTGACCCCCATTTCAATAGCTAAATCTGCTGATGGATTAACATTAAGACTTGCTGAATCATTATTGTTTTTTAAATTCCAATCGTATTCATTTCCAGACACACTGGCTTCATTTATAAAAGTTCCTGTCTTATTAACTAAAGTTTTTATATTAATTATTTTGGATTCACCAATGTTAAGAGAATCAATATTTAAAATGCCTGTTTTTTTGTCATAGTTTTCATCATCACAGCTTAAAATAATTAAACCTTCAGAAATTAAGTCTTTTAATCTGATTCCAGTTCCAATATTGGGGCCATTATTTGTAATTTTTAATGTCCATATTACTATATCGCCATAATTAACATCAATCCCATTAGAACTTTTATTTAGTTGAAGATCTGCTTTAGGAAAAACACTAAAATAAGTAACATTTGCAATATATTTGTAGTAAGTGTCCTCGAAATGGGTTGCACTAACCTTATATCTGCCGGGTTTTAAATTTTTTAAGATATTTGAAACCTGCCCTTTAAAATCAGATTTTAAAGTTTTATTAAATGCTACAGACCCATCTTCATGAGTTACAGTTAATAAAATATCCATATTGTATTCTCTGCTGTCCTGATATAATTTTCCATTATCTACAGCTCCCAAAATAGGAGTTTCACCATTTACTTTAATTTTATCTTGTTTTGCATTATTATAAATTGCATTTGAAACAAACAAATCATTATATTTAGCTATATTATTTCCACCAAATATAGTAGCTGAAACTTCACAATCATCACCATAATAAATATTTTTAGCACAAATCGGCAATGCATAAACCCATGCTTGATTTTCTGCCATTGCATTATCTGAAATAACACAGTTCAAACCGGATTTGTCATAGTAAATAGCACTCCCATTTCTCGCTATATTATTATTGAATATATTTTTATTAATAGTAGCTGAAGAACTGTTTACATAAATAGCTCCTCCCAAACCGTCATCTAATTTTTTAGCATCCGGAATAGCTTCATTAGCTATAAATGAAGAATCTACAATAGTTGTTTTATCTCCATTAATATAAATCGCACCTCCATTTACATTAGCTATGTTTTTATTAAACTCAACATCATCAACAGTGACTGTTTTAGCTATAATATTAATTGCACCGCCATTTATTGCTGCAATATTTTTATTAAATATGGATTTATGAATTTCAATATTTTTACCTTTTAATTGAACAGCACCTCCATAAGGAGCATTATTCTGCTCAAAGTTACAATTGACTACTATCAACTCCATATCCCCATCAATATAACCTGTACTTAATGCACCACCATAAAGTTTTGCAGAGTTGTTTATGAATACACAATCCTCAATACTACCTGATGCATGGTAAGTTAAGGCTCCTCCCTGACCTGCAGAGTTATTGATAAATTTACAATTTTGATAAATTATTCCTGCCCTAACACATCCTGCACCACCATGAGAATTATTTAAATTCCTACCAATAGCCCCATTGTTAATAAAACTACAGTTTACAACATAGGAACAAAGATTATATTCATCACGACCAATTTGAATTGCACCACCATATGCTTCATGATTACTTGTTGGTTTGACTTTATTAGACACAAAATTACATCCAATAACTTTAGTATTATTTCCATAAACACCAATAGCCCCGGCAGCTACCTGTGCAAAGTTATTTGTAAAATTACAGTTTTTTATAATTAAATTTTCACCTTCTTCCGGATATTTACCACTATCATTAAAAATGGAACATACATAAATTGCTGCTCCTGCATAGTCTGCATAATTATTTTCAAAAACTGAATCTTTAATAACTACATTCTTACCCAGAACAATCATTGCACCTCCATGACCAGACATTCCATTTACAAATTTTAAATTACTTATTTGGCAATTTGAACCTGTTTTTTGAATTGAAAAAATACATGAAATATTTTTTCCATCTAAAACAGTATCTGAACCGCCTACAATATTGATATTTTTATTTACATAAACATGAGAATCCTTGTTTTGAGCACTATAATAACCATTTAAATGAATTGTTCCACCATTATCTATATCATCAATTGCTTTTTGAATATCACTGAATTTACCTCCATTTAAAGTTATTTCACTACTTCCTACAATATCATTTTGAGAATTTTCCAAATTATCTTTGCATACACTTACTTCCGGAACTTCCGAAGTTTCATTTAAATCAGCACTAAAAGCTGTACCTGAAGCTGCTAAAAATAAAATCATTAAAAGCACAGAAATAAGAAAATGCTTCTGTTTGTTTTTAAACATTATAAATCTCCTATTTTGAGGACATTTTTAACCACCATCAATTAACCTGAATCAGCTATTAATTAGCAATTAAACTTTTTATTTTAGCATAGAACTTGAAAATAACACTTTTTAAATATAAAATTTGAAAATAAACCGAAAATTAATATTTAACTATTAGTTTAGTTAACTAAAACCAAATATTTTAAAAACAAATACCTGGCCATAACTTACAAATTTATTTCAATCTGACATTACAAATGTTATTTTTCAAAATAACTGCAATATAGAATTTAAAATAAAAGATAACTGTTTTAAATCCTCAAAAATCTTATTAAACTTCAAATTATTTAAATTTTTTCTAATAAAGAAATAAAAATTAATAAAATCAAAAAATAATCCATTTAAACAATAATTCAATATTGTGCCATGAAAAAATTATTATAGAATAAAAATTGAAATAAAAATATGAAAAAACAAATTGCAATTATCATACTGACCATTCTATTATTGGCCAGTGTAATTCAGGATGTATCTGCAGCCACTACTGTTTTTCTAACGTCAGACAATATAATGGGCACAAATGATGATGCAGATATGCTTAATTCCATAAAAACCTATATTGAAGAGATCAGCAATGGAAAAATCAATGTAATTGTAGATAGTCAATCCCCAGGACCTGGAGAAGGAACAAGAGCTATTGAAGCTGATTCAAATGTTAGTGTAGTGTTTGCGGCTGTAGATCCGGGCAATTTCTTAGTTTTAAGCAAATATTCAACAGCCACCACAGATAAACAGATAATCTTTGTAAATACTGGAGATTATGATTTAGATACTGCTGAATCCTTAAGAAGAGCGTGGGACGATAACTACTCAAAAACAATTTTTGCAGGAATCAATAACCCAGGAACATTTCTTAATGATGCGGGAATTAGCTATATCCAGCCATTGAAAGAATATCCTGATGCAGGTTCTGACGGCATTATAAATCAAAATAATGATGATGTAAACAAATATATTGCCCAAGAAATTGTTAATAATATAAACAGCTATGACAGCACCAAACATTATGACAATAATCTGGTAATAACTCATAAATTAGCTCCTTCAAATATGGCTCATGGCAGTCAAAGTCTTTTAGAAAGTTCGGATAATGAAATGAATGGAACTTACAACTCTTATTCAGCTCCACAACTGTTATATTTAACCAGCTCTTATTTAAATGGAAACGGATTAGAAAATCCCGGAGATTATAAAGCTCCAGATTCTCCATTGAAGTACTCCATTTTAACTAAGGATTCCTATTCAATTTATGATTATATAAAAATGGGCGGAATTGTTAAAAATTATATGGGTGAAAACGGACAGGCTCCAAATTACATAAATTACGAAGGTGCATATATTAGCTATTACGATTTACAGTACAATTTTGCTAAAATAACTGCAAATCATACTGACGGATCACATATGGATTTTGATAGAGAATATCATTTTGATAAAGTTAATGACAGTATTTTATTAACTATATTGCCAATTGTATTGATTATTTTAGTTATTATGTTTATTTATATGATTTTTAAAAGACTATTGCACAGATAAGGTTAAATTAACCTTTTTTATTTTTTTATTTTAAAATCAATAATGTTGTAAGCATCAATTATTGTTATTGCAATTGTTGTCACACCAACTGTTTTATATACTATAATAAATATATATTAAAACTGTAAATTTTCAAAAATAAAATTTATAAAAATGATTTTTATGAAATGTGACGTAAACTTGTTTAAAAACGACGATATTAAATTTATTACATTTATTTCCATAATACACAGACAATATATGACATATTTAAATAATTATCTTAAAAAAGAAGGAATAACCGCATCACATGCACCTATACTTAGCTATTTATTATACAAAGACATATCCTGTCAAGAAGAAATTGGAAATCATTTTAAAATAGATAAAGGAAGTATAGCCAGATCAATACAAAAACTACAAGAAAAACAATTTATTAACAAGGAAATAGATGAAAACAACAGAAGAAAATACCAATTGTCTTTAACTGAAAAAGGCAGAGCAGTTGCTTTAAAAATCATGGATTTAAATAATGAATGGGAAAACCAAATATATTCAACCTGTAATACTGATGAAAAGCAGATAGTTGAACTAATGAGGAAAATAACCATATCATCAATAAACATTCAAAAAAACACACAAAAGGAGGAAAAAAATGGCTGATATGACCAAAGGAAAACATGCAAATATTGAATTAATAACTGGAGACCCTAAAAAAGCTATTAATAAATTAGCTTGGCCTATGATGCTATCAATGCTTCTTATAATGCTTTATAATTTAGCAGATAGTGTATGGGTATCAGGACTTGGAGCAGATGCTCTAGCAGCACTAGGTTTTATAACACCACTATTTATGATTATTATCGGACTTGGAAACGGAATAGGTGCCGGTGCAAACTCATTAATCGCAAGAGCATTTGGGGCTAAAAAAGACGAATTAGCAAATAATGCTGCACTGCACTCTGTTGTATTAACTGTAATCATAGGAATTGTAATACCAATCATATTACTTCCGTTAATACCTGAAATAGTTGTAATTATGGGTGGAGCCAGCGTTACAGAATTATGTATGGATTACAGTAAAGTTACATTTGGATTATTGATTGTATTTTTATTCTCATCAGTACTTTCATCAATATTAAGGTCAGAAGGAGATGTAAACAGAGCTACAATCGCAATAGCTATTACTGCAGTATTAAATATAATCATAGATCCGATTTTTATATATTATTTAAATATGGGGATAGCTGGGGCTGCATGGGCAACCGTAATCTCTGCAGGAATTTCATGTATTGTAATGGCTTACTGGATATGGGTTAAAAAAGACACCTACATGAATTTAAGCTTTGATCAATTCAAAAAAAGCAAAGGAATCGTAGTTGAAATTATGAAAGTAGCTATACCTTCCACTGCAGAGCAATTAATTATGTCCGGACTTACAATGGCAATAAATGCAATGCTTGTTATAGTTTCAACAACAACTGCAGTAGCAGTATATACTGCAAGTATGAGAATTGTATCAATGGCAATGATTCCATTAATGGGGATAGCTACTGCCCTTTTAACAGTAGCAGGAGCAGCATACGGTGCCCGTAACTATGAAAAATTAAAAACCAGTTTCACATACAGTATCAAATTCGGATTGGTAATTTCATTGATTTTAGGAGCTCTAACATTTATCTTTGCACCACAAATCGCATTGATGTTCTCATATTCTGCAGCAACAGCATATCTTACACCTCAAATTGCATTTGCACTTAGAATATTCTGTTTCTTCTTAATATTCGTACCGTTCGGTATTGCAGGATCATTTGTATTCCAAGGAGTTGGAAAAGGAACATCTTCATTACTAATAACTATCATAAGGTCATTATTTGCTGAAGTAGTCTTTGCATACTTGTTTGGAATAGTTCTAGGTTACGGAGAAATGGGTATCTTTGCAGGAGTAATTATTGGAAGCTTTATCGGTTCCATGTTTGGTTACAGCTGGGCAAGATTATTCATTAAAAAACTTAAAATTAAATTTGGTCATGCCGACTAAATTTAATTCTTTTTCTTATTTTAAAAATTTATAAAACATACATACATCTATTTTCAGTTAAATTAACCTACATTAATATTCTTAAAATCATTTCATCACATGTTCCCATTATACTTAAGTAATATTCAACTCCAACACCAACTTTCAAATACAAATCATCACTTATTTATTATTTAATATTTGAATAACTCCCCAATTAACCCCATCTTCCAAAAAAGAATTAACAAAAATAAAATATACAATGATTCAACAGCAAATATAAGAGTACTTTCCCATGAACCTAAATGTCCCCTAAAATCCTTTTCAGCACGAAGACAATTCTCATAAATCCCTGAAAAAATCTCTAATACCATACCAAAAATTACTAAAGCACAAAGAAACATGAACTTTGAAAACCCATAATAAAAAACCAAAACACATGCTCCAACAATCAAAAAAATAAATGAAAGACTATTGAAAACATAATACCTAAACATGATATTTTTAACTCTTTCCTGATAACTTAAAGAACGCCTTCTAGAAACTAAAATCCTAAAAAAATCCCTAAAATTCATAAAATACACACCCCACAACAATACACCTAAAAACAAATACTAAAACTCACACAAAAAATATAAAACTTATCTCCCATAATTTAACTTCATCATCACAATAATAAAAATAAACAATAAAACGTAAATTATATAAACAACTGAAATAAGTTTATCCATTTTGTTTAAATATTCTCCAAAACCACATTTGTTACAGATATCCTCATTATATGTATCTGAAATTATCAAAAATATTATGCCAAAAGTTATTAAAGCAAAATCAAGTATAAACTTTGAGGAATCATTATAAAAAATCAACACACAAATACTGGCAATCAAAAAAATAAACGAAACCCCCGCAAAAACAAAAAATTTAAATATAATATTCATATGTTTTTCAGGATAACTTAAAGAATCACGATTAGAAATTAAAATCCTAAAAAAATCCTTAAAATCCACTTAATTCCCCCCCAAGAACATAATAATTGAATAATATTATATTTAATACACCAAATATAAATATTTTAAACAATATTTCAGAATAACCCCATGACCTAAAAAAATAATAAAAATAAAATATAGCTATTTTTAAAGCAAAAACCCACAAACTTATATGAAAACTAAAAATCAATTTTTCTTTTTACAGCAAATAATAATTTAAAATTTAAATAATATCATCCAAATAAATAATAGTTAAGGTGAATATATGAAGATAGTTGTAGCAATTGGAGGATCAATTTTATTAAAAGAATATGACTGTAAAAAATTCCAGGAATATAGTGAAATATTAAAATCATTAGCTAGCGAACATGAAATATTCGTTGTTGTAGGTGGAGGAAAACCTGCTAGAGAATATATTGGAGTTGTTCGTGAACTTGGAGCTGGTGAAGCTCAGTGCGATGATATTGGAATTGAAGTTACAAGAATTAATGCTAAATTGTTATTATCTGCACTTGGAGATGCTGCTTATCAGAAAGTACCCCATAACTTCCAGGAAGCTTTGGAATATTCAGCTACCGGAAAAATAATTGTAATGGGTGGAACAGAACCTGCACACAGTACAGATGCAGTTTCCGCTATTTTAGCAGAATACATCCATGCAGATAAACTTATTAACCTAACCTCTGTTGACGGAATGTATGATAAAGATCCAAACAAGTACGAAGATGCTAAGTTAATTAAAGAAATTACAGCTAGTGAAATGATAGAATTCATCAGCGGAAAAGACACAAAGGCCGGAACCTATGAATTCTTTGATATGACTGCAATTCAAATGATTAAAAGATCATCTCTTGAAACTGTAATAGCTAACGGTTATGATTCTGAAAACTTAATTAAAGCTATTAATGGTGAGGAAGTAGGAACCAAAGTTATCAGCAAATAAATAGGTGATTAAGTGGAAAATCTTATTGATATTGGCCTTAATTTAATGCATCCTTCTTTTAGAAAAAATAGAGAAAGTATAATTGAAGATGCCATTGATGAAGGTGTTTCCAAATTTATAATTACAGGAACCAATGTCAAAGCAAGTCAGATAGCTTGTGAATATGCATCCAATTATCCGGGAACTTTATATTCAACTTCCGGTGTTCATCCTCATGATGCAAAAACATGTGATGATCATACTCTTTTGGAACTGGAAAAAATAGCTAAAAATGATTGTGTTATAGCTATTGGAGAATGCGGTCTTGATTATAACCGTGATTTTTCTCCAAGAGATGTTCAAAGAAAATGGTTTGAAAAACAGGTCGAATTAGCTGAAAATTTAGATATGCCTTTATTTTTACATGAAAGAGAGGCCCACAAAGATTTATATGATATTTTAAAAAAGCATGAAGATGTTTGTGAAAAATCAGTAGTTCACTGTTTTACAGGAACCAAGCAGGAAGCTCAAAATTATATTGATTTGGGATGCTGCATTGGTGTTACCGGATGGATTTGTGATATGGAAAGAGGCAGTGCCCTGCAGGATGCTGTAAGTGTAATTCCAACCAACAAATTAATGATAGAAACAGATGCTCCATTTTTAATACCTAAAAACTTTGATAAAAAACCTAAAAGTAATAAAAATGAACCCAAATATTTACCTCATATCCTAAAAACAATTGCTCATTATAAAAACGATTATGATGTAGAAAAACTTGCAAAAGAAGTTACAAAAACTACTAAAGACTTTTTTAAAATATAAAAATATGGTGATAATATGGCTGTAGAACCACATAAACATTGTCCAATTTGCGGAACCCCTATACCTTTAAATGAACTTGTATGCTCTCCAGACTGTCAAAAAGTTTGGGATCAAAGACTTAATCAACAAAAGAAAAGCAGATATATGTTAACTGGAGTTATCATTCTTTTCTTAGCTATTTGGGCAGTAATGACTTTCATGAAATAAGTGATGAAAATGATATTGACATCTGCAAACACACTGGAAAATAAGAAAATTGTTGAATATAAAGGTTTAGTAACTGGAGAATCCTTAATCGGTGCTAACATTTATAAAGATTTATTTTCCGGTGTTCGGGATGTTGTAGGTGGAAGAACCTCAAGATATGAAGAAGAAATCCAAAAAGCACGTGATATTGCACTGAACAGTATGGAAGAAAAAGCAGAATATTTAGGTGCAAATGCTATTATCGGATTGAAAATTTCTTACGATAACTTAGGCGGCACTATGGGAAATACAATTCTTGTAACAGCTTACGGTACTGCTATAAAATACGAATAATATGAATCTTAAAGAAAGAATAGAAAATGTGGAAAACTTGAAAGAAGCTATTATCTGCATTTCTTTTGGAACATTTGTTGGTATTTTAACTTATTATATTTTTTTATACTTCCATATTGATATTTATGGATGGAATTTTGGACTTATTTTTGCTCCATTAGCTGCAGGATATGCTGAAACCATATTGGCTAAACGAATAATTGGCGAAGATATTGGAGCCATCAGCGCATTTATTTTATTTCTTGTAACTGTAGTTTACGGTTTTATTATAGCCAATCCTACACTTGGAGTAAATGTAATCACTTTCGGATCAATAATTGTAATTTTACAGGCAGCTCTTCCCACACTTATTAACTATTTCTTTTTAGTTGTTATAATTGGAATAATCTCCTATTTCTTTGGGACATTTAAAAAAATTACAGATTATACCTATTCCAAATTATCTGACATGTATTATAAAATAACAGGAAAGCAAAAACCCATAAGAACTATTGATGCGGAAGTTGTTGAAAATGAACTGGAAAGCAATAAACAAATAAATGATTTGGATTTTATATTCATAACCAGCTCACATCCAATCAATAAAAAAATAGAAATCATAGACCACTTTCATGCAACAGTATTTTTGGAAAGAGATAAAAAACTAATCCACATTGACCCTGAAAAATATGAAAAAGACACTTTAAAAATGCTTAAAAAAGCTAAAGACAGTGTCCTAATCCAAATAGCTAATGAAATTAAAGCTCATGGAGGAAATGGAATCCTGGATTTAAAAATAGAATATGGGTTAATCGGTTTAGGTGGAGACAGTTTTCAAATTACTGCAATGGGAATGGGAGTTAAATTTAAAGATTAAGGAACTACTCCCAGCATTTTAAGTGAAATATACAAAACCACCAAACCAAATATCTGTTTTAATCTTTTTTCAGGAACATTATGAGCTATTTTTGCACCATAATAAGCTAAAGGTACTGAAAACATTGCGATAACTGCAAAATTAACTAAACTTACATAACCCAATGAATACGGAAACGGATTAACTCCCCAGCCAGATATTATATATGATACGGTCCCTCCAATAGCTGTTAGGCTAATAAATACTGATGAAATTCCGATAGCTTCAATCATTGAAAATCCGAATATTACAGTTAAAATTAGAATTATAAATACTCCTCCCCCAACACCTAAAAGACCTGAGGAAATTCCAACCAATACCCCTACAACAGCTATGTTTATTAAATTAAATTTGGCTCTAGCTTTTGAAGTCTTTTTATCGGCAGACATCAAGTTACGAATAGCTATAAACAACAATAAACATCCAAATATGATTTTTAATATTTGTGTCGGCAGCATTGATGCAATCAGACCGCCCAATATGCTCCCAACAATACCGAATAACCCCAGTCTTATTCCTGGTTTTAAAATATTGTCCATAACTTTTAAATGCCTAGATGCACCGCTTGTTGCTGTCGGAATAATAATGGCCAGACTGGTTCCAAGAGATATCATCATGGCAAGTGACGGGTCAACTCCAAGATACTCCAACAGGAAATACTGGAATGGAACAATTAAAAATCCTCCTCCAACACCTAAAAGACCTGATGCAAATCCTGCAACAACACCAATTAAAATTAAACCAATGAAATATTCTAATGTAAATATCATAAAAACACGTATTCAGTAAATCTTTTAAATCATTAAAAACTTAAATTAATTTTAATGAAAAGGAATAATATTATATTGGCCGGATTCATATTTATATTATTTGCAGGTGTACTTTTTATAACAGACATCTTCAATCCAATAATAAGGCCAATAACTCGAGTATTTCTAATGGGTTCTTCTAAAGGAAAAGATATTTTATTTTTTGGACTTTTTGGACTGTTTTTAATTTTAAGTCAAACATTTACCCTGAAAAATAAAGATATTAACTCTGACAAATACTTAAAAATAGCTATCTGTGTAGGATGTCTTTTGCTAATTTCAGGAATTATTGCCGAAATCCTGTTTAGACAGTCTTTAGGAATTCCATTAAATGTGACTTTTATGAGTGAAAGTTCACAGGCTGCAAGTACCAGTATTTTACATACTCATCTGCTGAAATCCATTTTTGGAGAAGCTGTAACCTCCCTGATCGGACCGTTTATCAGTAGCGGAATCAATACAGGAGTTGGATTATATGCCTATGTTCCGAATATCGCTAAAACAGCAATCATATTATTCCCTATTTTATTTATATTAGAAATATTGGCCAATCAAAAACGTTTAGCTCCAACAACAATCCTTTTAAGTTTCTTTTCAACCTGTTTACTTATTGGAGCATTAGACGGAGGAATGTTTTCCACACCTTCAATGTTAGGTATTTGCGGACTTTTTTTAGTTTACAGAAACCATTATTATTTCGATTATTATATCGGAGGAGTTGTTTTAAAAAATAAGAAAATATTAAATGATTCCAAAAAAGAATATCCCTACTACAAGGATGCAGGGTTAAGTGAAGTGAAATTCCATCTCCACAGACTACTGCCCTACATTATAGCTATTCTTTTTATAACTTTAAGAATTTCAATAGCTATTTTTGGAGCAAATGATGAATATTACACACTTGAAGTCGTAAATCCTGCAGACAATATTGAACTAAATGATTTTCCAGTAGAAAGTATTCATCATAGTGAAAACAAAACAGTTTATACACTTGATTCCGACTATAATGAATTGAATTTAATCAAGGATTTGAAAATACCTCTAAACAATAAATGTGACTACTACACGATTTCATGGAACATTTACTCATATATTTAATAAAAACTTATAAGTTTTAAAAATTAATATTAACATATGATTTTAAGCATTATTATACCTACATATAATGAAGAAGAATACCTTCCCGTACTTCTAGAAAGTATTAAACAGCAGGATTTCAGAGACTATGAAATAATTGTTGCTGATGCTAACTCTAAAGACAATACTGTAAAAATAGCTGAAGAATACGGATGTATTGTTGTTGAAGGCGGAATGCCTGCAGTAGGTAGAAATAATGGTGCGAAAGTAGCTAAAGGTGAGTATTTACTATTTTTAGACTCTGATTTAAAACTTACCGAAGATTATCTTGCAAAAGTTATCTATGAATTTAAAATGGAAAGATTGGGTATTGCAATTACACAAATGAAACCCCTATCCAAAAAAACAGAAGATAAAATCTTACATGATTTGGCCAATTTGTTTATGATAAGCGTTGAAAAAATAAAGCCACACGGTGCCGGATGTTATGGTATAATAGCTAAAAGGGAATTGCATGAATGCTGCGGCGGATTTGATGAAGAATTAACTTTCGGTGAAGATACAGAATATATTGAAAGATTGGCCAAAAAAGAAAGATTTAAAGTATTGAGAAATGCTAAAATTGGAGTTTCAACAAGAAGGCTTGAAGAGGAAGGACTGGCAACACTAGCTAAGCAATACGGTAAAAGTACTGTAAATGACTTTTTAGGCATTAGAACAGAAGCTTCAGATTTAAATTATGGTTTTGATCATGGAAAAGAACATATAAGCAAACATAAATTAGATAAAATTGCTCTGGAATCTGAAAAATTGGACCGTTTGAAAAACAGCTATGATGAATCCAAACAAAAAATAAACACTGCAAAAGTCTATCTTAAAAAAGCCAAAAAAACAAAAATCAGAGATAAAAAAGTAATTTTTTATTGTATCTGTGGAGAGGGAATGGGTCATGCTATCCGAAGCAGCGTAATAATCGACCGTATAAAAGACAAATATGACGTTTACATTTTCAGCAGCGACCGTGCTTACAAATATTTAAATGAAAAATTTGACAATGTCTATAAAATCGGCGGATTCAACACAGTTTATATAAATAACAAAGTCAGCAATACAAAAACATTAATGAATGCCATTAAACGTAATCCTCTAAACATTAAAGAAGGATATGAAGAACTATATAAAAAAGCAAGAAAATTATCTCCTGACGTTATTGTTACTGATTTTGAAATCTATGCAACAATGGTTTCCAAACTTCTCAGCATTCCATTAATAAGTCTGGACAATATCCATATGATTACCCAAACTGCAATTGACTATCCTCCAAAGCATCAGGGAGAAATGCTAAAAGCAAAAGGTGTAATAAAGTCATATGTAATAAAACCGAAAATACATATTTTAACCAGCTTCTTTTATCCGAAAATCAAGCCTAAAAAAAGGGCGGTGCTCTATCCTCCAGTGATTCGTGAAGATATCTTAAAGCTGGAACCTACAATTGAAGATCACATTATTGTCTATCAGACCAGTAAAGAAAGTGTGAAATTAGTCGAGCAATTGAAATCATTAAATGAAAAATTTATTGTTTACGGATTTAATAAGGACAAAACAGACGAAAATCTGACTTACAAATTATTTAATGAAGATGAGTTCTACAATGATTTAGCCAGTGCCAAGGCAGTAATCTGTAATGGTGGATTTACCTTTATATCAGAAGCCATATCCCTTAAAAAACCAATATACAGCGTTCCAGCTATTGGAAACTTTGAACAAACATTAAACGGATTTTATGTTCAGAAATTAGGTTATGGAGAATATCATGAAAAGATGAGTCCTCAAAAAGTGGAAAAATTCTTAAAAAGGCTCTCCAAATATCAGAAAAAACTAGCTAAAGTTAAAAAAACAAATAACGATGGAATTGTCAATGAATTAATATATCGTATTGAAAAATATAGTAAAAAAAGTTAAAATAGGGTGGTTTATAAAGTTACACCCATTTCAAGTTGTTCTGTTAATTCTTTATACCTGTTTCTTATAGTTACTTCAGTAACACCTGCAATATCTGCTACATCTCTTTGGGTTTTTCTCTCACCCAACAATACAGATGCAATATATAATGCAGCTGCAGCTACACCAGTTGGTCCTCTACCGGAAGTCAAACCTTTTTCCATTGCTTTTTCAATAATTTCAATAGCTCTGGATTGTGCTTCACCAGACAAACCTAATTCACTAGCAAATCTAGGCACATAATCGACCGGAGAAGTTGGAGGTAATTTAATGTTTAATTCCCTTGTAAGGAATCTGTAAGTCCTACCTACTTCTTTTTTAGTAACTCTTGAAACTTCAGCTATTTCATCTAAAGTACGGGGAACATTACAACGTCTGCAAGCAGCATATAAAGAAGCAGCAACTACTCCTTCAATACTCCTTCCACGAATAAGTTTGTTGTCCACTGCACTTCTGTATACTACAGATGCAGCTTCCCTCACACTTCTTGGAAGACCTAATCTTGAAGAATCTCTGTCCAGCTCACTTAATGCAAATGCCAAGTTACGTTCTGTAGCACCAGAAATCCTAATTTTTCTTTGCCATTTCCTTAATCTATACCATTGTGCTCTGTTTCTTGCAGGAATATCACGACCATAAATGTCCTTATTCCTCCAGTCAATCATGGTACTTAAACCTTTATCGTGAATGGTGTAAGTGATTGGAGCTCCAACCCTAGTACGTTTATCTCTTTGTTCGTGGTCAAATGCCCTCCATTCAGGACCCATATCCACTAGATTTTCATCAATAACTAATCCACAGTGAGCACAAACTACTTCTGCCCTTTCATAATCACCAATTAATTCTGTGGAACCACATTCCGGACATACGGTTTGTTTATCTTTATCATAAACATCACCTTGCATAATTTCTTTTTCTGTTCTTTTATGTCCGACCTTTTTAGGGATTTCGTTTACTTTTTGTTTCGTGTTTTCACCCTCCTCTTCCTAGGTTTCTTAGATTTTGGTCTTGATACAAATAGTTTTTCACCATAGTTTCTCTTGATTTTATCTAAATTAGCAGATTTAAATAATTTAATTGAAACATACGGACTTTTAGTAGGTCCAAAAACATAGCTAACCTTGCCTATTTTAGTTTTATCGCTATTAAAAACAATACCACCAGGACTAGGTGTTTTAGATGATCTAGCTATTAATTTTCCAGAATTTGCAATATGCAAACTATTTCCTAAAACTTTCATAAAAAATCAATCATAAAATAATCTGTATCAACTATTAATATGCATGTGATAATATATAAATGTATCGATATATTTATATATCAATAAAATTTGCTATTTAAATGTTTTACTATTTAATTGTCCTAAACACTATTTTAACCCAGCAGCCTGAGACAAAGTTTTACCACCATTAATAGCATCAATGATACCTAATTCCTTTACTTTAATAGCTAATGTTTGAGTCATGACCTGTTTAAACAAAGACTGAGGAATAATAACAACGCCGGTTTCATCACCATAGAAAAAGTCACCTGGTTGAATAGTCATATCCCCAACAGAAATATCCACATTGATTTCTCCCAATCCTAAAGCACTTCCTGCATTTGGAGCATAATCACAAGCAAAAATAGGATAATCCATATAATACAGAGCATCCAAATCTCTGACAGACCCATAAATTACAGTAGCTTTAACACCATTAGCTTTAGCACAGGTTGAAGCTAATTCACCCCATACAGACATGTCAGAATTATTGGTTTTAATAAATAATATATCTCCATCATTAGCTTCATCAATAGCTAATGCGGAAGTTCCCCAATCATCACTGTTGGTTTTGCAGGTAGTAATTCTACCCCAAACCCTTAATCTGTTAATAGGTTTCAATTCTTTGATAACACCTGATCTTCTTGAAATTCCGTTATATGCATCGGAAATTTGGCAGGTGGAAACACCTTCAAGTAAAGACTTCAAGTTAATATAATTTTTATAGTTTTTTTTATTGAAAACCAAATCTTCAATGGATATTTCACTTAAATCTATATCTTCCACATCAATTTTCTTATTTAAGTCTTTTTTATTGTGTAATAAATCACTAGGTGTTACTGACATTAAATCACTTCTCTTAATTAATATATAGATATATGTAAGAACCGCTTAAAAAAGATTTTTCAAAAATTTTGACATAACTAACTAATTATATATATTAGTATTTTCAAAATACTTAATGAAGTATAAAAAAATACTCACAATTATACTTAAAGAGTTTATTTACATTCATTATTACAATTTAATTATTATTCAATTTAAAAACAAAACAGGAGCAATTAATATTACTAACTAAATATAATCTTAAAAAATAAAGAAAAATAGCTAATATGTTCTATATAGGCTATAAATGAAATTAGTAATATGCTCAGTAGATTTTAACTCTTTTTAGTGTATAAAAGATATCTTAACTAAAAGATATTAGATATGTTTATCAAGATTATTTCTTAAAATACCCAATTTTTAGAAAGATAAGAAAATAAGCCAATAAAAATAAAAAGGAGGCTTAACAATGGGAAAAGGAGAAGAATTAACTACAACAAAATACTTAATTCATGCACAAATTAATGCAAATGGTATTGTAGAAAAACCAGATGTAGTCGGTGCAGTATTTGGACAAACAGAAGGATTATTAAGTAATGATTTAGATTTAAGAGAACTTCAAAGAACTGGAAGAATCGGCAGGATTCAGGTAATGATCCATTCCAATGGTGGAAGAGCTAAAGGAGAAATTGTAATTCCATCCAGCTTAGACAGAGTTGAAACCGCCATTCTTGCAGCATCACTTGAAACAATTAACCGTGTTGGACCCTGTGAAGCAGAAATTCACACAGTTAAAGTTGAAGATGTAAGAGCAGTTAAAAGAGAACAGGTTGTAAACCGTGCAAAGGAAATCTACAAAAACATGATTGAAAGTGTCAGCCCTGCAAGTATGAGAATGATTGAAGAAGTAAGAGAAGCAATGCGTGTTCATGAAATTTCAGAATATGGTGAAGACAGATTGCCAGCAGGTCCAAGCATACACACTTCCGATGCAATTATTGTGGTAGAAGGTCGTAGCGATGTATTGAACTTACTTAAATACGGCATCAAAAATACTGTAGCTGTTGAAGGAGTCAGTGTTCCACAATCCATAGGAAACCTAAGTAAAAAAAGAACAACAACTGCATTTGTAGATGGAGACCGTGGTGGAGAACTTATTTTAAAAGAACTCCTGCAAATCGGAGATGTTGACTATATTACACGTGCTCCTAAAGGTAAAGAAGTTGAAGACCTTGAAAAAGATGAAGTATTGGTTGCCCTAAGGGACAAAGTTCCTACAGCACAATTTTTAGCTAATCACAATATATTAAGTGAATCTGACAGCAAAAACTCCCATAAAAAACATAACGGCAAACACAACAACAAACATTCAAATAACAAACATCAACAACACGAAACTAAAGTCAAAGAAGAAGTGCAAATTGAAGAAATTCCTATTGAAGATGACGAAACAAAATTAATGAAAGACATGTTAAAAGAATTTGAAGGCAGCGGCTGTGGAGCTATACTGGACGAAGCTTTAAACATGACTCAGGAAGTGGAAGTTGAAAACATTTATGAAGAAATTAAAAATATAGAAACAAGTGCAGACACAGTTATTTTTGATGGAATCATAAGTCAGAGACTTGTTGATGTTGCTTCATTAAAAGGAATTAAAAGATTAGTTGCATTTAGATCCATGAACATAGTTAAAAAACCGGATAACTTAAAAATAATAACCATGGATTAATAAGGTGTCCTAATGGAAACATATGATTTTAAAAATGAGATTATAGACAAAAACGGGAATAAAATAAATATTCTCGACGTTTATAATTTTAATAAAATAAAAGAAAGTTACATAACTTCTTTAAAGAACAACAACTATTCACAAAACACCATCAAAACCTATTCATCAATAATACATAAATTTACTACTTATCTAAAAAATCAAATAGCTATTTATAATGAAAAAGAGTTCATAAAATACTTCAATAGCTATATACTCTATTTAAAACAAGTGAAAAATGTTAGTCAAAATTACCTTTACCTGGTTACGGTAGTTGTCAAGAAGTTTCTTGAGTTTAACAATATTCATTTCTTAGATTCAATTACAACACCAAAAAGAATTAAATCACCACCTAATTTTTTAACACAAAAAGAAGTAAAACAACTTCTGGACAGCATTACATGGGATGAAAATTCAGATAGTGATTTTCGCATCATTACCAAACTACGGGACAAACTGATAGTGACCCTATTATATTCATCAGGACTGCGTGTTTCTGAACTTATAAACTTAACTGTAGACAATGTAAATTTTGAAGGAAAACAGTTATCCATTGTAGGCAAAAACAACAGCAGAGTTATTTTACTTGATGAATCAACCAAACAGTTAATACAAAAATATTTGGAAAAAAGAACACAGAAAAGCAATTATCTGGTAGTTAACAAAAGCGGAAATCCATTAACTCCACGATATGTTCAGCTAATGATAAAAAAATACGGAAATGAAAGCGGCATCGAAAAGAAAATAACACCTCACATTTTACGCCATTCCTATGCAACACATCTATTTGAACAGGGAGTGAATATCAAGATAATTCAGCAACTGCTTGGACACAGCAATTTGTCCACAACCCAAATTTACAGTCAGGACGCCAATAATTAACTCTTTTTTGCAATGTGCTTGTACAAAAAATTAAATAGTAAAAATGATAAACATATTAAAGTATGATGATTTAAAAATCAAGGAGGAATACTATGAATATGAATAATTATTATACTGCTAGAAAAAACATATTCCAAGGAATACGCGAATCTAGCACTGTCGCTAAAATATTAATGTCATTTTTAATGGCTTGTTTTACAGGTTTAATGGCTCAAATTATCATTCCACTCCCATGGACTCCTGTGCCAATAACTGCACAAACATTTGCAGTGTTATGCTCCGGATTAATACTCGGTAAAAGATACGGCTGTTTAAGTCAAATTTTATATGTTGCTCTTGGTGCAACTTGCGTACCATGGTTTGCTAGTATGAGTGGTGGAATAGATGTTCTTCTTGGATCCAATTGCGGATACTTTATAGGATTTATTCTTGCATCCTACTTTATCGGTACTATAACTGACAAATATGCAGATGCACGTAACTTCACTAAAATGGCAGCAGTTATTGGAGTAGCTAACTTTGCAATAATTTACATTCCAGGACTTGCCGGATTAGCTTTATGGGCTTACATGAGCCAAGGTGCAATGCTTTCAATCTCTGAATTATTAATTATGGGATTCATTCCATTTATTGTTGGAGATATTGTAAAAATATTAGGTGCAGCATCTGTTTCTAAAGTATTTTTACCAAAAGAATAAATAAGGTTTTTTAACCTTTTCTTTTTTTATTTACTGATATTATGAAAATTAAATTAAGAGGACATCACTTGTTATGTCTTCAGGGATTTCAGGGTTATGGATACAACGACAGTTTTGTTAAAAATATGACATATATAAATAACCTGAGAAAATCTGAAAATACAACTATTACCATTACAAATAAAGCTGATGATATCTGCAGATGCTGTCCAAATTTAAAAAATGACCTTTGCGGAAATGAAAAACAGAATGCAGAAATCATAAAGATGGATAATGAAATCCTATCCAAAATAGATAATAGTAAAGAATATGATGCATTAAAGCTATTTAATGAAACTAAACATATTTTTAACAGCAAAAATAGTGTCAAAGATGTATGTGAAGACTGCTGTTGGCATGAAGAATGTCTATTTTATAAAAATTTAAAATAAACCGATATATTTATATACTACTTATCAAATAAATATAGAATGTTGTACTACTGGTACAAACAAAATTATAGTCCCGTAGGGTAGTGGTAATCCTTCTAGGCTTTGGACCCGGAGACGGCGGTTCGACTCCGCTCGGGACTATTTTTAAAAAAAACTTTTTTTGCTTGATATTTTATGGAAAAATTACTTCTTATTGGAATAAATACTCGAAGTATGATTGAAAGCGGACTAAAACTAAATTATACTATTTATTCAACTAGCTATTTTTCAACATCCGATGTTCCGTCAATTGAAAACCAGAAAATAATATTGGATGAAAGTATTAATCCTGACTGCGGTGTTTTTGAAGATAAATTCAGCAGCGAAAATATTTTAAATGTTTCCAAAGACTATCTTGATGAGGTAGATTATATTATTCCGATTTCAGGAATTTCACCAAATGATTTTGAAAAAAAACATCAAAAAAAGATTCTGGGAAATAAAGACATCAGCAAAGTTGAAGACAAATACCGATTTTATAAAGAAATCCGAAACGAATTTTTAACTCCTGAAACTTTTTATGTGAATGATGTAGATGAAGCTGTTGAAATTCAAAAAAATAATCCTGAAGTTCAATATATTGCAAAACCACTTAAAGGATCAGGAGGATATAACACAAACTTATTAAATAATCAATCACAACTTCAATTAAACTGTGATGAAAAACTGATTGTTCAGGAATATATTGAAGGTATAAATTTAAGTTCTTCAGTATTGGCCAGTGAAAATGAAGCTGAAAACATTGTAAATTCAAGACTGCTAACCCAGCATGACTTTGAAAAAAACAGCCAGTTCAAATATGTTGGAAATATCCTTCCCCTAACCGAAAAATCAATATTGGCACCTGTAAAAAATACTGATGCAATAAACAGAGAAATGGCAGATACTTCTGAAAAACTAATCCGAAAATTTGAATTAATCGGATCAAATGGTGTAGATTTTATTTTAAATAAAAACGGATTATATGTAATTGAAATAAATCCCAGAATTCAGGGAACATTTGAATGTGTCCAGCAAGCTTTAGGAATCAATATGCTTGAAGCACATATCAAAGCCTGTCAAAATGAAATAATAGCTATTGACAAAGCTGAATATTACAGCTATAAAAAAATAATATACTCCCCCAAAACAGTAAAGTATGAAAAAATAGATTTAAACAACCTTTATGATATGCCTCATCTCGGATCAATTACACAAAAAGATGAGCCGTTACTTACAATAATAGATAAAGATAAAGATTTTGATAAGTTATATGAAAAAGTAGAATTATCTAGCCAAACTGTAAATAAGCTAGCTAATAAATCCCAATAAGTATAAAATAAATATAATTGTACCTATAGTTATCATAAACGTTACTATTATCATAGATCTAGTTAACCAGATAAATAATTTCGCCTTATTGTCAGGGTCCTTTAAAAATTGGTCTATAGGGTTACGTTGCATAAATACACCTCTTTCTAGAATTTTCCAGTAATTAAAAATTTTTACAATAACTAATAAAAATAACTTTTTTTAAATAAATAAAGCCTAACAAAGCTTAAAATTTAAAATAAATAATAAAAATAGATAGAAAATGAAGAAGTTAAGTAAAACTTAAGCTTCTACTTCAGCAGCTTCTTCTTCAATAGCTGCTTCTTTAGCCTCATTATCTTTCTTCTCGATAGTGGACCTGATCATTTTCAATCTAACAAAGTTTTCCCTTTCCATTTCCTGGAGTCTCATATCAATATATTTTTCAGTGTTTTCGAATCTTGGAATCATAATATGCTCTAACGCATTTACCCTACGTTTAGTAGCCTCAATTTCTTCAGCAAGTAAGAAAATAGTTTTTTCCACTTCACCAAGTTCAATTAAGAATTTAATAGATTCCTCAAATTTCTTAGCAGCTTCATCTAATTGTATAGTGGTGTCAGAAAAGCTGTAACCTCTGTCAATAATTGATCTTTCTTCCATTTTAACATTGGTTACAGGAACTGATACACCCATAACACTTCTAGATTTAATATCTACATCGATAGATTCTTTAACTGATAAAGATGCTTTCCTAACAGCTAAGTCACCCATAGCTATTTGAGCTTCAAGTAAAGCTTCATTAGCTTCTTTTAAGCTTCTTTCAGCAGCTTCACGAACACCTTTGACACGATCCAAAATATCAAAAAACTCTTTGATTAAAGCATCCCTTTTCTCTTTGAGTAAACCATGCCCTTTTACAGCGAGTTTAGTTCTATTTTTAAGAGATAATAATTCCATCCTTGTTGGATTTATTCCATCTATAATATCTTGTGCCATTTAATCACCCGTTATATGAATGAGCTTATTCTTTTGGAAGGTATTGTTCAATAAATTCTTCTTTAACACGTTTAAGTTCAGATTTAGGTAAGATTTTAAGTAAGTCCCAACCAAGATCTAAGGTTTCAATGATAGACCTATCTTCGTCTTTACTTTGAGTAATGAATTTACCTTCGAATTCTTCAGCAAATTCTAAGAATTTTTGATCCCTTTCGGTAAGAGCTTCTTCCCCTACAACAGCAACTAAGTCTCTTAATTCACGACCACCTGCATATGCAGAGTAAAGTTGGTCAGATACACCACTGTGATCATCACGAGTTTTGTCTCCACCGATACCACCACTCATCAAACGAGAAAGTGATGGAAGTACATCTACAGGAGGATAAATACCTTTCCTGTTGAGTTCTCTGCTTAATACAATTTGTCCTTCAGTAATATAACCAGTTAAATCTGGAATTGGGTGAGTAATATCGTCTTGAGGCATAACTAAGATAGGCATTTGAGTAATAGAACCTTCTTTACCATCAATACGTCCTGCTCTTTCATATATGTTAGCTAAATCAGTATACATGTATCCAGGATATCCTCTTCTTCCAGGTACTTCATCCCTAGCTGCGGAAATTTCCCTTAATGCTTCACAGTAGTTGGTCATATCAGTTAAAATTACCAATACTTGCATACCTAAAGTAAATGCGAAATATTCTGCAGTAGTTAAAGCCATTTTAGGAGTTAAGATTCTTTCAATAGCTGGGTCATCAGCTAAGTTCATGAATACAGTTACTTTTTCAAGAGCTCCAGTACGTTCGAAATCTCTCATAAAGAAGTTAGCTTCTTCGTGAGTAATACCCATAGCAGCGAATATTACTGCAAACTCTGCATCGTCCCCAAGCACTTTAGCTTGTCTTGCGATTTGAGCTGCTAATTCGTTGTGAGGTAAACCAGAACCTGAGAAAATAGGAAGTTTTTGACCTCTTACTAAAGTGTTCATACCGTCAATGGTAGAGATACCAGTTTGAATAAATTCTTCAGGGAATTCACGAGAAGCTGGGTTCATTGGACTTCCATTAATATCTAATTCTTCATCAGGAATTATTTCTGGTCCGCCGTCAATAGGTTTACCGATACCATTGAACATACGACCCATCATATCTCTAGATACACCAATTTTAGCAGTTTGACCGGTGAATCTAGCTTTAGTATTTTTAGTGTTTAAGTCAGTTGTTCCTTCGAACACTTGAATAACTGCAACATCGTCAGTTACTTCAAGAACTTGTCCACTTCTTTTTTCACCATTAGGTGTTTCGATATCTACAATTTCGTTGTAACCTACGCCTTCTACACCTTCAACAACCATTAAAGGACCGGAGACTTCGGAGATTGTAGTATATTCTCTTGTTTTAATATTTGTGTTCATATTTAAGCCTCACTGCATTGTTTAGTAATAGCTGCTTGAATTTCTTCACATTTAGCTGCAAATTCGTCTTGTGGAATGTATTTCATTTTACCAATTTCTTCTTTAACAGGTAATGCTACTATGTTTTGAATAGGAACTCCCCTGCCAACAGCTGCAAGAGCTTCTTTATGGAATAATAAAATAGTTTTTAACATATTGTATTGTTTGACAGGTGGACAATATGTATCAATGTCATCAAATGCATTTTGTTGTAAGAAATCTTCTCTTAACATACGAGTAGTTTCTAAAGTAGCTTGGTCAGCTTCAGGTAATGCATCAGGACCAACTAATTGTACAATTTCTTGAAGTTCTGCTTCTTTTTGTAATAAAATCATAGCTTGATCACGAGTTTCTCTCCAATCAGCAGCTACATTTTCAGCCCACCAGCCTTCAATACTGTCTACATATAAGGAATAACTTTGTAACCAGTCAATTGAAGGGAAGTGACGTTTATCTGCAAGAGATGCATCTAAAGCCCAAAATACTTTACAGATACGTAAAGTGTTCTGAGTAACAGGTTCAGATAAGTCCCCACCAGGAGGTGATACAGCACCAACAACAGTAATGGAAGCTACATCAGAAGTAGTACCAATAGTGTTTACTCTTCCTGCTCTTTCATAGAATTGAGCAAGTCTGGATGCTAAGTATGCAGGGTAACCTTCTTCCCCAGGCATTTCTTCAAGTCTTCCGGAAATCTCCCTCATAGCTTCAGCCCATCTTGAGGTTGAATCAGCCATAAGTGCTACATCGTAACCTTGGTCACGGTAATATTCAGCAATAGTAATACCTGTGTATACACATGCTTCACGAGCTGCTACCGGCATGTTTGAAGTGTTTGCAATAAGAACAGTTCTGTCCATTAATGGGTTTCCAGTTTTAGGGTCATCAAGGTATGGGAATTCAGTAAGTACTTCAGTCATTTCGTTACCACGTTCTCCACATCCAATATAAATAACAATATCTGCATCTGCCCATTTAGCTAATTGCTGTTGGGTAACAGTTTTACCTGATCCGAAAGGACCTGGAATAGCTGCTGCTCCACCTTTAGCTACTGAAAAGAAAGTATCTTGTGCTCTTTGACCAGTTACAAGAGGTACATCAGGGTCCAATTTATCTACATATGGACGTCCTTTCCTTACAGGCCATTTTTGAAGCATTTGGATTTTTTCGTCACCTTTATCAGTTGCAACTTCAGCAATGTCTTCTAATACTGTGTATTCACCTTCAGAAGCAATGCTTGTTAATTCACCTTCAATCATTGGAGGAACTAATATTTTTTGTAAAACTGCAGAAGTTTCTTGTACTTCACCAAGAACATCTCCACCTTTAACTTTGTCTCCAACTTTAGCTACTGGTTTGAATGTCCATTTTTTCTCTTTACTGATAGATTCTGCATCTACTCCCCTAGCAATGAAATCACCAGATTCTTCTCTGATGAGTTCTAAAGGCCTTTGAATACCATCAAAAATGGAACCCATTACACCAGGACCAAGTTCTACAGACAATGGACCTCCAGTACTTTCAACTACTTCACCTGGTTGAATACCAGCTGTTTCTTCATATACTTGAATGGTAGCGGTGTCACCTTCAAGCTCAATAATTTCCCCAATGAGCTTTTGTTCACCTACTCTAACCATTTCATACATCTGAGCTCCTCTCATACCATCCGCGATAATAACAGGCCCAGCAATTTTAATAATTTTTCCTTCGATAATCATTTAACCATCTCTACCCCAATAACTCTTTTGATGAGATCTGCCATTTGATCAGATGATCCTTCAGAGGACCCGTCTTTATCAGGTATCTCAATTATCATTGGTAATACACTAGAACCAATTTTCCTATTAATATGATTTCTAATTTCGTTAGCTAATACTTGAGTAATAATTATAATTGAAATTTCTTCATCTAAAATTTTATCAAAAGCTGCGACAGCTTCTTCAGCAGAATTAGCTACTTCTGCTCTTTTAACTCCACCAAGTCTAAAACCTGATACAACATCAATATCTCCAATAATTGCTACAGAACTCATATTAACATCTCCATAATTTTAGAGTTAGGGAATCCAGCTTCTCTTTTTGCTCTTGCAATAATTTTTAAATTTTTAATTTCAGTTTCTTTTTGACTTACATAACCAATAATTGGACCAATTCCTAATGGTTTTTTCATAGATAAAGATTTTGCACTTTTTGACAAGTAAGCATCTAAAGCTTTTTCAAATACTGCAATGGAAGCATTTTCATTATATTTAGCCATAGCATCAGTTAATACATCAGAGTATTTAGTGCCTTCTAAACCGGATATTACATTTGTAACATCAGGAGATTCCATTAAATCTTTAAGTTTCCATTCACGTAATTGGTAACCGTCTTCTAATATATAAGGAGCAATATCATCATAAGACAAATTGTCTTTTTTTGCCCTTATAATCAATTTAAGATTAGCTATATCTACTTGAGTTCCAACATATGAGAATAAAATTTGTTTATTTTCATCAGCAGGAACATTGGAAGAACGTAATAAACTTTCTAAATAATATTTATCTAAAGCAGATTCTAATGCAAGAACCATACCACTATTTTCGTATTTTGGAAGAGCATCTTCTAATACAGCAGCATATTCTGTGCCGTCCAAACTTGTAACTACATCAGTTACTCCGTCAGCATCAATTAAAGAACGTAAATCTTCATATAAAACTCCACGTGGAATTAATAAATCTTCAGTTTCTTCTTCAGTAAGGCCAACTTCTTTAGCAGTTAAAAGACTTTTAATGTTATTAATATCAGTTTTTTTAGACATTACAACAAAAGAACTTCTAATTTCCTTTGGAGCAATTCTTGCTACAAATTCATAAGTATCAGCACATTGAATATCTAATGCTTTATCAACAGGATATTCTTCTAATACGTCAGCATAATCAGGAACACCTTTAAGATAATTTTCAAATTCGTGAACATTGTTTGTTTCAACAATTTCAGATAATTGTTTTTCATCAAATAATCTTCCTTTTCTTGCACGTACGCTTGCACTAGGAGTAAGATATGGATAAATATCCAAAATTGGTCTAGATGTAATGATTACGACTATTGCACCTATAACGATAACAGCAATTACACATAAAACTAAGAAAGTTTCATTTGTAAGACCTGCTGAACTAATAAGTGTTGCAATTTCATCAGCCATAATTTATCCTCCTAATTTTTAAATAAAACATTAGCAACTTCACTACGTAATAATCCTTTAAATCTATCTAGTCTAGATTCGATAGTGTTATTTACTTCAATGTCACCATTTCTAGTTTTGAGTATAGCTCCACCAATAGCATCAATAGGTTCACCTAATACTAAGGTTGTGCTTACACCAGTTTTAGTTGCAAGGTCTGCAGATAATTTTTTCAAATGACCTTCAACTTTCGCAACATCAGATTCTTTAACTTGAACGATTAAATCTCCACCACCAAGTTCTTCAGTAGCTTCTTCAATCATTTTTATTAAGGATTCTGAATATTCTGCATCATCACTAGAAGCTTTAGCTTTTAAATCTTCAGTAGCTTTAGCAAAAGCTGCTTCAATGACTTCTTCTTTAGCTCCTAATTCTGCTCTACGAGCATTCATCTTAGCTTCGGAAATAATTTGCTGATATTTCATATCAGATTGTTTTTTACCATTATCTAAAATTTTATTCTTTTCTGCTTCAGCAGTTTTTTCAGCATCACTATTAATAGTTGCTATTTCTGCTTGTGCATCTTGAATAATTTTATCAGCTTTCTCCTGGGCTTCAGACTTAATGCTTTCAACAATTTTATTTGTGCCTGAGCTCATACAGATTGCCTCCTTAACCTAATATTCCACCGAATACCATAAGTAAGATTGCAATCAAGAATCCATAAATAGCCTGAGTCTCTGGCAATGCAGAGAAAATAATACCTCTAGCAAACATGTCATTATCTTCAACAATAGCACCTACAGATGAGGATGCTGCGATACCTTGTCCCATACCGGAACCTAAACCTGCGAAACCAATAGCTGCACCTACACCGATAGCTACAACACCTGCTTCAGTAGATAAACCTTCTCCGCCACCTAATAATCCAGAGAATACTAATAATAAGATTGCAATCAAGAATCCATAAATAGCCTGAGTCTCTGGCAATGCAGAGAAAATAATACCTCTAGCAAACATGTCGTTATCTTCTGCAACTGCACCTACAGATCCAGCTGCTGCCATACCTTGCCCTAAACCGGAACCTAATCCAGCGAAACCAATTGCTACTCCAGCACCAATAGCTGCTAAAGCAGTACCTAAAGCAATATCCACCATATTTAATTCACCTTTGAATAATAATTAATTTTGATATATTTAAATAAAAAATTTTAATTTTTAAGTTTTGTAAAAGTTCTGTTTGCTTTGAAAGCTTGGAACTTGTTTTTACCTTCCATATAGAACTGTGAAAAGAACTCCACGTAATGAAGACGTAAAGAGTTAATAAATGCACCTAAAATTTGGAACAAGAAGTTTGCAATATGTCCGAATATAAATATGAAAATTGCAAGAACAATACCAATAACTGGAATCATATCATTACATAAGTTAGTTAAGATATTTACAGTCATAGCAATACCTCCTGTAGCTAAACATAATGCTAAAAGACGAGCATAAGACAAGACATCTCCCATAAATCCGAAAACATCCATAACTCCATAAGCTCCATTAGCGTATATTAACATAGCAAGACATGCAATTATTAAAACTGCTCCAATTCCGTATCCGATCATACCTATTGCAGGCATCATAAATCCTAATACTAAAAATATAATACCGGCTTCTAAAACAAACCAGCAAAGCTGAGATCCAATAGCTTCTTTTATTTCTCCATATCTGAAATTATTGATAGCTCCAATAATAAAACCAATATTAGTATAAATTATACCAATAGCTATTGCTATTATTAAAATAGTATCTGGATGTACAAAAGCTTCAACAGCAGGCACAACAGTAGGCAACTTATAATTCAACATTCTTTCTGTGAAATCTCCTAACAAACCATTAGTTAGAAGACCCAATATAATTGCCCAAATACCACATGCTGTAAGAATATAACCGAATGATTTCATTGTATCATTGAGTTTACCCATACCCCTTACTAAAACAACACCTATGATAGCTACAATAGCACCATAAAATGCATCAGTTAAACAGTACCCGAATAAGAACGGGAACACAACTGCTACAAAGAATGTTGGATCTATAGCATTATATCTTACTGGAGAATACATATCCACAAGAACCTCATAAGGTTTTACATAACCTTTATTAGTTTGTAAAATAGGTACATCTTCATCATCAGTACCTTCAACATCAATTAATTCAAAGGTACAATGTCCATCAGAACTTTTTTCTACTAATTGCTCAACTTTATCAGTATCTTTAACAGGTACCCATGCTTCTAACATATAGGTATCTTTTGTTTGAACAAAAGCAGCAAGTATTTCATTCTTTTCTTTTTCATTTTCTAATTCTTCTTTAAGAGATAAAATATCGTCATCCCATCTTTCAGCAATAGCTTTTAAATCACTTTTAGCTGAATTACGTTCAGATTCTATGGTTACTAATCTAGAATCAGCACTTGAGATAATTTGCTGTGGAGTTCCCTTAACATTGGAAACTTCAACTCTCTCAAAGTCAAATTTACGAAGTGTTGAATAAACATCTTCGCCGAATTCTTTTAAAGTCACTACGATAATATTTGCAGTTTCTTTATCATCATTAGGGACTATAAAAACATCTAATTCATCAGTCAATTTACTTAAGTTACTTTCAATTTCTGAAGCAGACTCAGCATTAATCCTACCAACAGTTATGGAAGTGTACTTAGAATCTTTTAAAAGAGCCAAGTCCATGTCTAAATTATATAAACGCTTAGCTAAACTTTTATTAGAAGTCAATACACTTGTTTCAGAGTCGAGTGCGGAAAATTTACCTTCAATAACTTTTGTTTCACTTTCAACTTGAGCCAAAAGGTCTTCTGCTTTATTTATTAAAGCTTCAGTATCTAAATCCCCAACTTCTTTTTGAATAGGCATTTCTGGACTAATAAAAGACTTTATTGTGTCTTTGATCCCATGGCCTTCGGATAAAGAATTTCCTAATAGTTCAGAAATAGCACTTGTTTTCATTAAAAGTGAAGATAACTTACCAGTGAAAGCAGATGCTTTTGAAGGAGTTACTAACTCCGCTAATTCAGGATCTTGCTGAATACTATCAGAAATCTCGTTGATTTGTACTAATCCTTGTTCGTGGAGTGCACTAACAGTAGGGGATATGTACTCATCAAGAGTAACGATTCTAATTTTACGCATTCTAGCTGTCTTGAACATTAATCTCACACTATAAAACATTTTTGACAATAATAGAAGCAGCATCATCCACATTTGCCATAGCTTTTTCTTTTAAGGAAGCTACATTAGCTTCTCCATCTTTAGCAATAGATTGTGCTTCTTTTTTAGCTTTGTCTTCTGCATCAAAAACAGTATTTTTAGCTTCTTCTTCTGCTGCTTTTTTTGCCTCATTTATAATATTTTCGGCATTTATTTTTGATTCATTTATCATATCCACAGATTTGGACTCTGAATCAAGAATAAGTTGTTCAGCATCAGATTCAGCTTTTTTTATCATTGCGATAGCTTCTGATATCTCTGCCATAATTAATCACCATGGTATATTAATCTTTATTGGGAAGCATATATATCTTTTACGATTTATATTTAACATGACCTAATTCACTGATTTAAGGAAAAATAAAAGAATAATCGAAAAATTAAGACAATAAACAACATAAAGACATTGAAAATTACAATCTGTTCAGAAAATTTTAAATAAATATAGCATATATTGAGCAATGTTTAATTTTAAAAGTAAAATTTTATACAGTCAGATAACGGTGCCATGAACATGTGAAATGTTAAAAAAAAGAGGAGTTACCTATAAAAATATTTTAAAATACTCATAGGTAATTTTTGCAGATATGCCAATACAGCTATTACAACAATAGCAAGACCAATAATACCCAACAAATAGTTATACGGAGTAGCAAGTAAAGTATAACCGCTTATTCCAATAATAATTCCTTCAAAAAAGAAAACTGCCTTAGCCCATTGCGGTTTAGCAACAATAACAATATAAGCAATTCCAATTAAAACTAAAATAATTGCACTAGCTATACTGTCATTAGTTATTGTCTGAGTAAATAAAGGACGAACTCCTAAAAATATTACCAGAACAGCTAACAGAATTCCCAATAATTTAATATTCTTAACTTTAATCATGATTATTTCTTTTAAACTTTATAATATTTATATTATAATAAAATATAATAGTAGATAAAGGTGATGAAAATGGACAGAAGTGTATGGACTATTAACAACAAACATTTTACATTAATCCTAGATGCAAAAACAGAAAGCGGAAAAGTTAGTGACAGAAAATTCAGTCCAGGAGAAGACATCTGGACTAATGAAATACCTCAGCTTAAATTTGAAGATGAAAATACCCAAAAGGAATATGATAATTTCATATCAGATTTGCTGATGTTATTGTCAGAACCTAATGTTGATCAGGTGTTTATTGATGCTAAAATAGGTGAAGAATCAGAATATGATACTTCAGCCACTTATGAACCAGTAATAATAAGAAAAATAGAAGATTATGAAGTAGAAAAAATTATAAGTTAATCTTAAAACATTGCATTAGCTTTTTCCAATACTTCATCAATAGTATTAAATTCCAAAGCATCTCCAGATTCGGCTTTGGTTTCGGTTGTTATTAAAACATTCGGACTTGTCCAAAGTAAAGAATATGCCAGATATGCAACATTAACCATAAGCATAGGCATAAACAGGAATAATCCAATGAATAAAAAGAACATATGTGCTGCATAATTTCCATACCTTTTCTTTTTCATTAAAATATAATGATTTTCCTGCTGAGTAATTTTAAATTTCTCTTGAGCCAATTCCTCAGAAATATTATTCATTTCCTTGGAATTATCTGCTTTTAATATAAACAATTTCATTATAATCTAAATATATTCAACAAATTCATCAATTTCTTTTCTTGGAGTGTCTCTTGGTTCTGCATTTCCATATCCCAAAGGAGTAAACAATACAGGAACTTCATTATCATTTAAATTTAAAAATTCTCTGGCCTTATCAGCTTTAAATGCTGCAATGTAACAGGTTCCAAGTCCAACATTAGTAGCTGCCAAAATAATATGGTCCATTACAATAGTTGCATCAATATCAGCTATATTCTTTCCGTCCCAAGGTCTTGTCCATGCTTCATCAACATTAGCTACAACACATAATACATAAGGAGCTTCCACAAACCATTTAGCCCCATAAATTTCAGACAAAGATTCTTTATTTTTTTTAGTGTCAATTACAAACACTTTAAAAGGCTGGTTATTCACTCCTGTCGGAGCTATTGTAGCTGCTTTCAATACATATTCAAGTTTTTCATCTTCAACTTCCTTGTCCAAATATCCTCTTACACTATACCTTTTATTAATTACATCATCAAAATCCATATTATCTACCTTCCAGGACCATCATAAACAATGTCGTCAATGTCACAAAAACGTCTAAATTCATCTTCATCAATAGTTTCTTCATGAATATGAGCAATAATGCCCGGAACACGGCCAATAATAAATACTCCCAATCCTAATTTTGGGTCAAAACCTAAATCAGACAAAATTGCTGCATTTGCCCCGTCAACATTTAAACGAATGTTTTTCTTTTGATAAAGCAAATCTTCAATGGCCAATGCTAATTTAGTATGGGGACCAACACATCCTTCTTTTATAACAAGTTCCATTAATTTATCTGCTCTTGGATCGGCATTATGATATCTGTGTCCAAAACCAGGAATTTTAGTATTTTTAGAGACAATATATTCATTGTATAAATCAATAGCCAAACTAGCTATCTGTTTATTGTCAATATCTGCATCTCCGGTTAACATTAAAGAGTCAATCTTGGACTGGTATAATTCCATGGTTTTTTCAATAGCTCCTGCATGTTTATGTCCAAATGACAATAGTGCACCAGCCACAGCAGCATTTAATGGAGAACCTGAAGAGGCAACAAGTCTTGCTGTTTGTGTACTTGGAGGAGTGGCTCCGTGATCACAAAAAGAAACTAAAACATGATTAAATAATTTTCCCTCTTTTATTGAAGGCAATCTCCCTTTCAGAAGAAGAAAAACCATATCACTATATCTAATTTTTTCAATTAAATCTCTTTGATTGTATCCCCTAGTAACAATTTTATCAGGTTCCACTTTAGAAATAGCTGTTCTTAGTGAATGCTCGTTAATTTTAAAATTATTTTCCGACATTGTTTTAATTTCCTCAATTTAATAATTAAAATATAATTATAATCCATTATAAATGTAATGTTGCAACTCTCGGTTCTACAAAACAGGAAGGTCTGACTGAAACAATTCTAACACCGCTTGCCCTTTGATTACCTACATTAACAAATGAACCTAAAACTGTGGTTTTTCCACAAAAACCCAATGGTCCGATATTTGTTTCGTTTAATTTCTGAGTTACATAATTTTCCAAATCACTTTGGGAATCTAAATTTCCATAAACAATTGATTTTAACAGTAATGATGATGCCTCATAATGTGTACGGCCGATACCAACAGCAGGAACAGAAGGAGTGCATCCCAACATTTTAAGTGATTCGCTTAACCAGCCGATAGCTGTACCAATTACATTTTCAATTGATCTTTTATGATATACCCTATATGTCTTTGCCCTTATTTCAGGACCTCCCCCTTCCAGTATAAAATGGATGTTTAAAGTGTCCGGAGAAATATTTCTTTTATATGTTGAATCATCACTGAAAGAATCTATTAAAAAGGATGCTGCTTTCATCTGCCCAGGACTGTTATACAATCCTTTTGATTGTTCAATTCGCTCAACATCATTACCTTTAACAGCCATAGGGCGGGCAGGCAAATTATTTAATCCTTTTTCAATTCCCTCATTAATCTGAGCTATTAACTCCCCTGTGATTTCTCTTTTTTCACCTATTTCAATGATTACATGAGGAATTCCTGTATCATCACATAAAGGGAATTTGGTCTTACTGGCTACTTTATAATTTTCTAAAATTTGATTTAAAGCCCACAAAGCATTTTCATTATCTTCAACAGAAATGGCTTTTTTTAATGCATTGAATTTATCTTCAGAGAGATTTGTACTGGCTTTAATTATTGCATTTGAAACATCTTCTATGATATCCATATAATCACTCAGGAATAGATAAATCATTAGATCCTTTAGGAGAAGATATTGCATCGCTATAATATTGGTCAATCATTCTTTTGACCAGTTTAACCTGTTTAATACGAGCAATAGCTTCTTTTTCAGAAGTATCCCAATTATGAGACTGTGCTACTGAACCTCCTGTTTTTAAATATACTGGAGAAGCTACTTTAATAATCTTCGGAACTTCATAATGTCTGATAAATCCGCCAGTTGATTTCGGATTTTCAGTATGCAAATCTAAAGGCATATACACTGCTTTACGAATAGCTGCAATCATAGGAATTTGCAAATCTCTAACTGGATTGAAAGAATTAAGACCGTTTTCTTCAAGTAATTTTGCAGATGCGGGATTTCCATGTCCAGTATGTGCAGACATTTTGAAATGAAGTGATTTCGGAAGTTCACCTGCTTTTCTCATCTGGTTTAAAGTCCAAAGTAAACCCTCATCATATAATAATATTCCACGAACTCCCAAATCGGCAGCTCTTTTAACATCTTCAATTGCATAAACTAAATTGTCATATCCTCTTAAGCGATATCCTATCCTGCTTCCTTCCTTAGTATGGACAGTTGCACTGGTATCATAGGTAGCTCTTGGACCTACAGATAAAAAAAGTTCACATTCATATTTCTTAGCCAGGTCAACCATTTCTGTAATTTCTTCATCAGTAAGCAGCATTATTCCTTTGGTTTGAGTAATACGATGAATAATTATTTCATTTTTAGAAGCTTCCTTAAGTAAGGTATCCATTATTTTTGGAGATTGTATTCCTGGAACCTCAAAACGATACTGTCCTCCATCATTAAAACGTTTAAATGATTCAAAATCGCCATAAGCCCTTTTAATTCCAAGCTGTTCCAAGAATTCTTCAGTTTTTTTCATAGTATCTACTCATTTAATGTTTCCATAAGTTGTTTTATAGAATAATCTTCAATATTATCAACAACAAGCAATTTATTTAAATCAAAATCAGGATTCAAACTTTTGAATTTGTCAATTAAATCTTTTAATTGATATGGATTTTCAAAATCACCTTTTGGCAATAATGTAATATTTTGGAAAATTCCCCCTCTAAAAGATTCATCCAACTTAATAATAACATTTGATGGTCTTTTATTTGGATATAGCTCATCCAATCCACTATCAGAAACAATGATTATTTTACTGGCCAGATTCTTAATACTGTTAACTTTATCAACTGTTGAATAGCTATCAAGCAGGCCAAATTCAATTAACTGATTTAAATCATCCAAATCAATTTCACCACAAACAAGCATAATGGCCACTGCATAAGGCAAACTCTGTTTTAATTCTTCGACATTTTTCGGATTATAATTATCATGTTTAGCAGCTACATCATATGTTTTGATAATCACATTTCCAATATGCTCATACTCTTCACCTATACTTGCCTTTAGTTTTAAAACAGTATCTATTGAAGAGTGCAAATGTCTGCAAAACGGATATTTTTTAAAGTAAATGTCCCTGACCCTAACTTTACCCATATTTTTTAGAGCAACATCTAAAGAAAAATCACTATCTGACAAAACCATTGTTTTTAAAAAACCTTCATCCCCATCAAAAATTGTTCCGGCACCAGTGAATCCGTTTAAAGCCAAAAATGCAGATATTAATCCATTATAAACAGCTTTTCCAACATGAAGAACTTTGCCCATACTCCCATTATGGTCAGACTCTAAAAGACCTGCAGCCTGAGTTCCACACAAACCTAAAGCATTTAATGTTTGGTTTTCATCAAGATTAAGCAATTTAGAAGCAACAGCACCTGCAACAAATGTTCCGACAGTTCCTGTTGTATGAAATCCATTGTTTCTATGTTGAGGATTGACAATTTGGCCCAGCATTATTCCGACTTCATAACCTGCAATAACCGCTTCTAAAAAAGATTTGCCGTCCAAATCATAAGCTTCACTAATAGCCAAGGCAGTTGGGAAAATAACTGCACCCAAATGAATTTGTGCGCCTCTATGACCATCATCCAATTCCAAAACATGAGCTGAAATACCATTTAAAAAACCTGCATTCAGCAGATTTGTTTTAAAATTGGGCATACCAATAACAGAAGATTCCAGCTCAAACTCCATATTTCCAAAAAATAGTTCACTAATCGTATTGAAAGCTATTCTAGAAGATTCTTCATTTACTCCCCTATATGTGACTCCAAAAAAATCAATAAATGCTGCTTTTACCACATTAAGGGTTTCTTTTGATGCCTGTTCATAACGATAGTTTGAAATAAATTTGGAAATATTTTGTAAAAACATAAAACACCTTAATAATTAAATTGTAAAAATAGTCTTAAATAGTTAACTTAAATGGTGTTAAAAATTAACACCAAGGTGTACCGCTTAGAACTAAAACTATGTGTGCAATTAATGCAGATCCAAGGTAAGTTCCAGTAATGATACAAATAGTTACTATCATACCTCTCCAACCCATAGCCTTGAACTGATCCCAGTTTTTACCAATACCAATACCAACATATGCCAAAAACACGGTTACAATAGACAATAACTCTACTTGTCCCACATATTTAACTACAAATGGAGAAGTCGGTACCATAGGTATGGAAACTGCAATACCAATAAGACTTATGTAAATAATTGAAGAGACATTAAATGGCAAATATCTCTCAAGCAATAAACCGGCCAAAGTTATAATAGATAAAATCAACATTCCAATAAGGGAATCAGATATCGGATGTTTATAACCTATCCAATTTCCGACAACTGTGATAACTGAAAATATAACCAATAATAAAATCCAATTAATTATACCATGTGTTGAAACTGTTTCTGAACCGTCAATTACATCAACCATTATTTTTCCTCCTCTAAATGAGAAACAGAAGTTTCTCTTCCAATTTTAGGTTCAAGCCAAGCATATAATTTTTGAGCTAATGGAATAGCTAAAAATATACAGAAATAAATTCCAACACAGAAGGAAATTAAATTACTGAATCCTGCAAATGCCTGAATATTTGTACTCATACTTGCCGGGAAAGCATTTAACAATGGAGCTAATGCGGCTGCATTCATACTTGCACTGCCTACCCCTGTTGCCATTGCAAATGCATATGGATGAAGTGGTAAAACTGATACACATAAACATGACAGAAAACTGATGTATAACGTTCCAATAACAGTTCCAATAATAAATACTGTTAAAACTCCTCTAGTTTCTGCAGAATCAAATCCAAATTTATCAATAACAACTGCCACATTGGTTTCACGACCAATAGAATTAGTCATACCAATAGTTTCTTTTTTAAATCCTAAAAGCAATGCCACAGGAAGTGCTAAAAATACAGTTCCTAAATTACCAAACTCCTGTAAAACTAAAGCAGGACCAACATCAAGTAAAATATGGAATGACTGACCACTAGCTACTGCTAATTTTGCAAGCAACGGCCCTATAAATAACAGCATTGCACTTTCTGCAATTTTAGATTGTTTTTTAGTAATCCATTTAACTGGTTTTAATAAGAACAAAGCCAAACCAATAACCATTGCATATAACAACGGCATAATTACAACACAAATGTCTTTTGTAAGATTAAATTCAACAGGCCCTATAAATTCGGAAATAATAACCAAAAAAAGCACAGTAATATGTAATCTATAATCTTTCCATGGTGCTTTCTTTAAAATAGTTTTATCAGTCTTATCACGATATATGTGCTCAGTTCCCTTAACTTTTTCGTTTTTATCGCTAATCTGTGCCCACTCCAACCTAATTTTATAAATATTATATTAAAATACCTATTACTTAATACATAATTCGACCTATTATATAAATTAATACTATTCCAAGCTCAAAAATTCCTTTAATAGGAACAAAAACCCTTAAAAATTAAAATAAAATTCACAAAATAAGAACGATTAAATAAAGAATCAGAGCTGATAAAAATAAAAAATAAAAATATATGATGGTTAATTTCTATAAATCCATCCTACAAATAGGTTTTGACAAATGACGCCTAGCAGAAACTGGTGTTTCATAAAACTGACCATTTTTTAATTTTCTGAAAATTTTAATAGGAACTTTTTTATTATCATTAATTTTATTTCCGCATTTTTTACATTTAAATCCCTTATTTTTTCCAGCAGAAGTCATTCTTTTTCCACATTCACAAATAGGGTTTTTATATTCAACATCATTTAATTTAACAACTTGAAACTTTTCAATATTAAATGTATTTTGTTCTCCAATTCCACCGAAGAGTTTAATAATATCTCCAGGTCTTAAATCAGATACAAGTTTTCTAAAATTTTTTGTTGGTTCATATGCTCCACATTCAATCTCACCAGAATCATCAAAGATGTAAAAAAACATATGGCCACCATCAATAATTGTTGGTTTGTTTTTTACAGTTCCCACAACTTCATAGCATCCAAACTGTTTCATACTAGCTATATCATCCGTTTTTTGAATGTGCATATCAGTGTGTTGATTAGTCTTGAAAATGCAATAATTTTCCACAGGTTCTTCAACCAGAACTATTTTTTTAGCTCTCTCAAGAGCCTCAACAGTGTTTGATCTGATACCATACAAAACAGGACATGGAGTTTTAGGTTCTATAGCTATATAATCTTCACTATAATCAACATTTTCAAAAGTTTCAGGATAAGTTTCCCTATCCATCAAATAAACGGAATCATAATCAATGTGTCTTTTAGTACCATAATTTTCAGGCACCCTATACGCCAACAGTTCATAAGTGAAATCCTCCAAAGGCAGCCCAATAGCTGCAATAGATCCAATAATTCCTCTTCCTTTCTTAAACTTATGAAGTTCACAGCCGATAGAATTTCCAAATTCTTCAGCTTCCTTAATTGTGATAAATGAATAAATAGCCTTAAATGAATATTCAACCATTTCATCAGTTATTTCACCATCATAAAATACAACACCAGGATTTGTATTATCACAGTCAAACATAGCTAATTTTTCCACTTCATCCAAAACTATTTTCTTAGCTAAATCAGCTTTATCATCATTTAATATTTTAAAAGCAACACCGCCGTTTCCCCGTGTTTTGAATCTTGCAAATGGATTTAATCTAATTAAACGAGGACAACCAACAATTTCAATACCTACTTCCTTTAATTTATCAATAATATGGCAGGCCAAATAAGTAGTACACATACCGTCTGGAGAGTCAGTATCATCAATCCCAATATGCAAATATTTAATTAAAATCACCTATTATTAATATTATAAAAAACTATAATATAAACATATATTTCACATAGAGGGATTAAATTATGTTAAATCGAAGTAAAATGTTACAAGAAATAGATAATTTATTAACCTCTGAAGGTTATAAAACATCTAACATTTACGATCAAGGATCATTTGACCTTGTAGCACGTAAAAACTTATTAATTTTACTTTTAAAAACTTTTTTAAATATAGACAGTATTAATGAAGCCAATGCTCATGAAATGAAACAATTAGCTAATATATTCCTTGCTTCCCCGATTATAATTGGTGAAAAATCAAGAAACGGCATTCTGGAAGAAGGAGTAATCTATGAAAGATATGATATTCCTGCTATAAGTTTTGAAACCTTAAAAAATATGATACTTTACAAGGAATATCCTGAAATCCTTGCAGACAGAGGAGGATACTTTGTTAAAGTTGACGGTAATGTTATAAAGCAATACAGAGAAGAATATTCATTATCATTAAAAGATTTGGCTGATTTGGCTCATGTATCAAGAGCAACAATGTACAAATATGAAAATGAAATTGTCAGAGCCAATACAGAAACAGCTATGATTCTCGAAGAAATACTAAATACAAAAGTAACATTGGATATTGATTTATTAAAACCGACCATAAGCGAAGATATTGAATACAGTAATGTTGAAGGAGCAGATGATTTATCCAAACTTGGTTACGGTATTTTATCTACAAATAAAAGTCCTTTTGATGCTGTAGCAAAAATGAAAAGCTCAAAAGACAAATCATCATTATTAACTAATGTTGAGAAAAACAGAAGTGAAAAAACTTTAAAAAGAATGGCTATCCCATTAAAAGATTTGTCAATGATTACATCTTCGGAACCTGTTTTTATAATAAATAATGACAAAATAAAAGATTCGCTTGGAACCATTCCTGTGATTAAATCCTGGGAATTGAAAGAATTTGAAAATCCTTCTGAATTATTGAAAATTATTAGAGAAAGAAAAGACAACTTGTGATAATATGGTAGAAAACTTAAAAATTGAAGGAATAAAAGATTATCCTATTAAATGGATTTGTAACTTTAGAGGGCAAAAAGCTATTGGAATTTGCGGATATTCTCAAAAAATAGCTATGTTTGCAGCAGATTCAAGAGTCTCAAAGATTCTTGAAGATATTGTAATCGGAACAAAAGAAGAACTTGAAGGCTACGGCTGCGAAGAAAAAGACAGATGCTGCAACTTTGAATGTGAATTTTGTGAAATTAATCCAAGACAATACCTGCAAATTACTGGCAAAAAACCTTCAAATAAAAACATTAAAGAATTAGAGCAAGGTTTGGAAAGTTTAAACCTTGAAATCAAACAAAAAAATCTAGTTCCATTTGACAACTATGAAATAGTAGATTTTAAGGAAGATTAAATATTTTTCAATATTGTAACATCTTCCACAACTTCTTTTTTACTAGCTACACCAAAAGTCACCAAATCAACATAATCCAAAGTATTTAAAAAATCAAATGCTTCAGCAGGCTTTAAAATCCCTGCTGCCAAAATACGAGTCGCTATTATTTTTTTATCCAATTTTTCAATTTTAACTTTGAATTCCTGTCTTTCTTTTGGTAAAAATGAAGGAATATCCATCATATAAGCCAGTTTATTTATAGGAACCATATAATAATCAAACAAATCTAAAACAGGATTATCCATAAGCAAATCAGTAGTTTTATTTGGAAAAGCAGTTATTAATCCGGAGGCAGCAGATGTATCATTAATCTGAGACAAAATATTTGAAGTCAGATTCCAGTCATAACCGTCAACAATAAACTCGTCAACAAGCATTAAAGGACAATCATAATTATCAAATAATTCAATATCATCTTCCCAATCCACCTCTTTAGCTACATCATAATTGGGATTCATATAATCAACATCAGACTTTCCGACAGTAGCTACAACCTTCATGTCACAGCCCTCATCTAAAGCCATATCAAATCCTTTAATTAATGCATCATCATTAACTAAGTTAATAGCCCTAACTCCATGATTATAAGACTCAATGATAATATCAGCTATTGCATCAGGATTTCTATGCAAATCCAAATCATACAATCTGGATCTATGGCCAAAATAAGGTTCAGCTATAAAAGGAGCATTACCTAAAATCATTCTGGGAACTGATTTGTTTTTAAATTCAAAATCATCTTGAAAAATGAAATCACAACCAGATTATTCTTCTTTTTCAACTACAACAGCAGTTCCATAAGCAAGAATCTCCTGCATAACATTAGAAATATCATTAGAATCAAAACGTACTGCAACAATAGCATTTCCACCTAATTGTTTGGCATGTTCAATTAATCTTTCCAATGCTTCATCCCTTGAATCTTCCATCATGGAAACATATTCTTTAATTTCTCCACCAACTAAAGAGCGTAAACCGGCAGATACCTGACCGCCTACACCCCTACTTCTAACAGTCAAACCATAGACAAAACCTTTTGTTTCAATAATTTTAAAACCTGGTATTTCATTTGCAGTTGCTATTGGAAATTCATTTACAGATACCATAATAAAAACCTCATAAATATATGCAAAATAATTAAAATTTTAAATATTAAGAAATATAAAATTTTAATCAGTATTTATTTTATTAATTTATAAATTTAATAAATTTTTCTAATAAATAAAAACAAATAAAAATGGTGAAATAATGAAAGTACTTATTGCAGATGCAATTAATGAAAAAGGTATTGAAAATTTAAAGGAGGCTGCAGAAGTCGTTGTAGACACTACAATCACTCCTGAAGAATTAGCAAATACAATTCATGAATATGAAGGTATTATCGTAAGAAGTAGAACAAAACTTACTAAAGAAGTTATTGACAAAGCAGACAATCTTAAAATAATCGCAAGAGCAGGTGTTGGAGTAGACAATATTGATTTAAATGCTGCTACCGAAAAAGGTATTATGGTAGTTAACTCTCCAGAATCAACCTCCATTACTGTAGCAGAACACACTATGGGATTATTACTCAGTCTTGCTCGTAAATCAGCAATTGCAGACAAATCTGTAAAAGAAGGTAAATGGGAAAAGAAAAAATTCATGGGTGTTGAACTTAGAAACAAAACCCTCGGTGTAATCGGAATGGGTAGAATCGGTTCACAGGTTGTAAACAGATGTAAAGCATTTGAAATGGATGCTGTAGCATACGACCCATACTTGCCTGAAGAAGTAGCTGCTCAAATGGGAGTGGAATTAACTGATTTGGAAACTGTACTTAAAAAAGCTGATTTCATTACAATCCACGTACCTCTTACTCCAGAAACCAAACACTTAATTTCTACAAAAGAGTTTGAAATAATGAAAGACACAGCATTTATTGCAAACTGTGCACGTGGTGGAATCATAGATGAAGATGCATTATACGAAGCATTATCCAATGATAAAATTGGCGGAGCTGCTTTAGATGTATACGAAGAAGAACCACCAGCAAAAGACTGCAAATTATTCGAACTTGATAATATCGTATTAACTCCACACATTGCAGCTTCAACTAAAGAAGCACAAAGAGATGCTGCAATTATTGTAGCAGATGAAATTATCGATTTGATTAATGGAGGAACACCTCAAAATGTATTAAACCTCCCACGTATCGACAGAAACACCTATCAGGAAGTAACTCCGTACTTAGAATTATGTGAAAAATTAGGTAGCTTCATCTCACAAGCAGTAAACGGAAAAATCAAAGAAATAGAAGTTATCTACTCTGGAGAATTATCCAAAATCGATAATCTTGAAATGTTAACCAGAACTGTACTTCAAGGAGCAGTAAATCCATTTTTAAGCTCCCCAGTTACTGCAGTAAACGCTTCCATTGTAGCTAAAAACAGAGGAATTATCGTAACTGAAGGCAAAACTGAAAATTCAAAAGGATATGATTCCTTAATTAAAGTAACTGCAAAAAGTGAAGATGATGAATTCTCTGCAGAAGGAACTACCTTACATGACCCTAAAATCTTAAAAGTAAATGATTACTGGGTAGATGTAAAACCTGAAGGCCACATGTTCATAGCTAAATATGAAGACGTACCTGGAAGTATTGGTAAAATTGGCACCGCATTAGGAGAATACGGAATAAACATTGGAATTATGCAAGTGGGAAGAGATGAAAAAGGCGGAAGAGCTATAATGATCTTAACTCTTGATAAAGAAATTCCAAAAGAAGTAATTAAAAAAATCCAAGACTTAGACAATGTCTATGATGCTATTGGATTAGAATTATAATAAAAAACAATTATTTCACCATATTGTTTTTTATTTTTTTATTCTTTAAATTATCACTTAAAAAACACCATAATAAAAATCATCCTGAAAAATCCCCCCAACTTTCTCAATTAAAGAGTGCTCTACATTAAAGTTGTTAAATGTAATCTTCAGGACTGTTCATATTATTATTTTCTATCAAACATCAAAATTAATAGTTTTATCCAATACTCCAATACACATTTATATTAAATTACATGTCTTTTTTATTTTAATAATCCCTAAAATTCTCTTCAATGTAATGATCATAGTCTATTTCAATCCAATTATACATATCCCAATGTCCTGTAGCTTCACAATATTCCCGAGTAACTCTATCTAAAGCTTTTTCTTCATCTGTTTCATCAGGATTCATAAAAGTATTCCCTCTACCAAATGCCATCCACATTTCCCTATGTGTTTTTTCCAATTCGCGATAATAATATCTAACCATTTCATTATCATCAAATTTCAATGCACTAAAATCATAAGGATTAGATAAATGCTCAGTATCATTTATTATCTCTTCTGCATGCTCTAAAAAATAATCAACATTTAATCCTCCAACAGGACGCATATCTGAATAATCATCAATTTCAGGAGTACTATTTTCATCAATAAATTCTGAATATTCCGGATTATCTTTAACCCATTGTCTGAAGTCTTCAAAATCTTCACCTATTGAAATATGTCTTTTTGAATAGATTTCATCCATTGTTTTTTCATATAATCCTTTTTCTTTCAAAAAATCATACCAATTAGACAAATTTATAGCCATCCTCACAATAGATGGAAGGTATCCTGGGTATTTTTCTAATTCTGAGGATTTATCTTTTATTCTATCATAATACCATTGCATATTTAATCTTCTCGTTTTTTAGTCATTAATAATACTGTTGCAGTTCTTTTATTAATAGTTGTTTCATTTATTAATTTAAACAATTCTATTAACTATTTTCTTGTTTAATTTTTCCATTAAATAAATAATTAAACTTGGTCTTCTTTTTAAATCTACCCAAATAATTCATAATATAATTCAAATTAGACATTAAATTGTCTTTTACTTTTTTAATCAAGTATTTCATGTTTTTTAATAAAAATACAATTAAAAGTCAACCCCATTTAGAAATTGCAAAAAAAACATTGTATTATAATGGATTTTTTCAGTGATGCTTCAATAGTTTTCAAACAATGTTTTTAAAGAATGAATAATATGTGTTTAAATAGTATGGGTAAGAGAATATATAATAAATATTTTTAAATGTGTTTTTCAGTTAAAAATATGCTTAATTTGAAATAAAACAAGTGATAAAATGAACAATGAAAAAATTTCTTCATTTGAAATAAAAAAACATAATAAGTTTTCGTGGAGTTATGTTTATATTGCTGATGGCAAAAAATATGATATTCATGGTACATCCACAGATAATTTAAGAAAAAAAGTATTAGCTAGAGATTTACCATGGGATGATGAAAATTATCCTGAAGATGAACTTACTAAAACACAGTATGATTCCATGAAAGCAACAATTGAAAATAGCTACACTCCATATAATGAAGCAACAAAAGATTATGAAGACAGCCAAACTAGACGTGAGTGGAACCCTAGTTCCAAAAAATGGGATAGGTATCGGGATAAATCCTATTAAGTATGTTTTCAATGAAAGACACGCTTAAAATTCAATATTGTCCTAGAATTAAGATTTTAAAAATATAGCATTTTACCAAAAAGATTATACCTAATATGCAAATGAAGAAATTTAATAATAAAATTGAAATATATTTAGAACTTTCTGAAATTACAGAAATGCTGAAGGAGTGGAAAAAATATACAATTAAAACATCCAGTAAACTTTTACAAACACGAAAAAATAGAAAACATAAGTTGGAAGCTATGGATTTTTAAAATTAATAACCCCAACTTAAAACATATCCATGACTATCACATACTCTTTTATATCCATCATCATAATATATTCTATGATTCCCATCAGGCAAATTAACACGATACAATTCATGTTTATTGGGATCCCATCCATCTGGCATCACATCAGATTCATGAGCAGTAAATATTTCTTTACCTCCTTGTATTGTAGTAGGTCTTTGATAATTATCTGAAGAATTAGAATTTACATTATCCGTCTGATTTAATGAAACTACCTTATTTATAATAGATATATTTTGTACAATATTCGATGAATCATAATTATCATCTCCTAAAAATACACATTTTGCCACATAATTTCCAGAATTTGCATTTATACCAAAACTAGATACACCATTTTTATCAGTAGTAATATTCAAGTTATTAACATTTCCGCCATCATCTACCAATTTTATACAAACAGTTTTATTAGCTATTCCTTTTCCATTATTATCCGCCAGTTTGACTGTAAAATTATCCCCATTATTCAATGTAGAATTAGATGTTATAACCAAATCTGTTTCTTGTTTAAATACTGATAAATTACTTCCGAAACAAATAAAAACCAAAATAATCATTAAAATAATAGCTACAGTCGACAAGATAATTACTTTTTTATCTACCATATTTCAACCTCCGATATGTACATCCTGTCTTATCTAAATCATGTTTTAAAGAATTTAAAACTAATTCCAATACTATCAAAAGCATTATTAATTAAATTTTAATTGCATCTTTTCTTAAAACAACATATATTATTTTTATTTTCTTTTTATAGTATTTAAACACATTTAATCATTCTTTTAAAAAGTATTATTAAAAAGCTATAAAAACATTACGAAAAAACAAAGTTGCCACATTGTTTATCAATTAAATAAAATTCCACATAATCCAAATATGAATCAAACCCATAAATTACAATGTTTTTTCAATTTCTGAAACAAATATGGCTATTTTTATAGAACAATACATTTAAAATTCAATATTGTCCTAGAATTAAGATTTTAAAAATAAATAAAAAATTAGGGAATTAATCATCTTTTGGAAGCTTATAAATACGTTTAATATTTCCGTTTTCATCTAATTCAATTTGAATATTGTCTCCATCACAAAGAGGTGGCAATTCTATATTGGAAATTATGGCAGGATTACTGTTTTGAGTTCTTTTTTCATATTCCCTGTAATCCTGATCGATATCTTCATCTTCCAGGTCAAAATCATATTCATCATCAAAAAATCCCGGTTTTAACTCTTCACCGTCTTTTAAAACATCATCTTCATCAAAAAATTCGCTAATGTCTCCGTCGATTTCATCAGCATAGTCACCTACAGTATAAGATATTGGCTGGCCGTACTTGTCATATGCCATGAATGTTTCCAAGCTATATGGCAGACATACAATCATATGAAATAAACCATTTTTAGAAAATGTTTTTAAATCTGCACCGGAAGGCTGTGCACTTGGTCCCGGATGTGAATGAACTGATCCCCAGTATTTTAAAGTGGGAGGTAACATCTCAGTATGTACAACAGCTCCAACATCACAGGTTTCGCCGGGCAAAAAAATCAGACTGGTAATATAGAGTATTTTATCTTTTATTTTGCCATCAAAAAAGGCTAAAAATTCATTAGGATAAGCTTTCTTAGCATAATAAATTACAGATTCAAGGACTTCCCTGTCAACTCTAACTTCTCTGAATTCATCACTGTCTGTATTAAATAATTTTGAAAGAAACCCCATAATATCACAATTAAATTATATTTATATCCTTAAAAAAGTTTTCGCTGAAAATTGGAATTTCCAAATCTGCAAATAAAAAGCTACGATAAGATACCTGGTTTTTGTTTTCCTTTTTATTGTAACCTACAATTTCTTTATCTTGTTTGTAAATAGCTATTCCCCGTTTTTTCCAATTATCTTCATCATTGAGATTAATTCCTTCTCTAAATAATAGTTCATGAATATCTGATGACTTCAATCCTTTTATTTTTTCATTAGCTACCTTATCACCATATTTTGATTTTAAAATATGGATTCCATGAGCATTTATGCAGTTTCTCCAGGCTTCATCCTGTCTCCATTTAAAATATTTATAAATATCATCGTCAATTATTGGAATAATCCTGCTGTCAAATGCAATCGGCTTGGCAATTTCCTTATTTAAATTGTATGTAAATGAACTGGCTGCAAAACTGGCTACTACTGAATTTATTTTTTCAATTCTGCCATTAAATGGAATATTATCCAAAAGAATGCTTATTTCATCTGAAAATGTGTAAATAAATACTGGAGCAAACTCATTGAATAAATCTTTAGACACTTTAACCATCAATCTTGCAAAATCTTCATCATAGGGTTTTTCAAGGTTTAAATTTTTAGCTAATGAATGGAAACTTCTCCCATCCAGCCTTAAGATAATTTTTGAGTTTACGGGAACTTTCAAATCCCCATAAACTTCATATTCCTTCATTTCCTACAATCCTACAGTAATAGATTCATTGAAACTTTTAAGTAATTTAATAGCTGAAAGTGCAGCCAGCATACTGGTTTTCGGATTTGCACTGCATGGGAAATTTTTAGTAGTTGTTTTAAACTCACCAAAGTCTCCTTTTGCAGTAATTTCATGAACATTCCTGTCTACATTCGGATCTACAATGATTTTTACATTAATATCCTGATTACAGGCCAAACTTATAGTTGCAGCTACATTGATATTAAGTGGAAATTCTTTTACTGCTTCTGATGCCTTACCTTCAAATAAAACTTCCTCTTTATCAATGTCTTTACCTAAAGATTTAGGGGATTTACGGGTAACCAAGTTAACTTCCTCTAAATTAAAATCAGCTACTGCTTTAATACCGTCCAATCCTACAACTGCTCCTGAAGGAAGGTGTATTCTTGTACCTTTCTTTTTACAAATATCATTTACTTTATTGTAGAATTCCTTATCCATAAATGCGCCAATACTCATAATAATCATGTCTACACCATGAGACAATACATTTGGAGCATGTTCTTTAACTGAATCCGGAGAAGCACATTCCAAAACCAAATCAACTTTGTCCAACATATCCTCCAAATCTAAAACAGCCACACCATTAGCAAAAGATGCTAAATTTTCTGCTCTTTCAACATCATTATCATAAAAATATTCAATATCTATATTATTATCCTCTGGAACAATGCTACTTGCTATGATATTAGCGATAGCACCGCAACCTATAATTCCCACTTTCATAAAATCACGACAAAAAAAATAATTTAATTAAAAATACAAGAAAAATAAAAAATAAATAAAAAAAGATGAAAAATTAACTTTAGAATTTTTCAAATTCTGCTTGTGCTTTAGGCTCACTTTGTTTTGGAACCTGAGCTTGTTGATTAGGAGAAATAGCTTCAGACACTGGTGGTTCATGTCTTACTTTTTTCATATCCCTTGGATTAATCAACATGATATCGCCAATAGCTTGAACTTTATCAAAATCAATAGTTAATAAATCATTTTTAAAAGATCTTACATCATGTTCTTCTTCAGGAGCTACCTGAAAACTCCTTTTCATAAGGTCCCTGAAACCTACCTGTTTTTTCTCAGGTTCAATAGCTCTTACCTGCAATTTAGAAATTGTACCTAATCTAATGTTAAGAATTACATCAGCCACTCTTCCGACATAGTGTCCTGTTACTGTATAAATATCTAATTCTTTTAAACTTGAAACTTCCACCATTTGATACACCACAATAAGTAATCTAATTCGTGTTATACTTAAAGTAAATTAATAACTTTAACTTATTTTAAATTTATTTACTTGTTAATATAAATAGTTTATGATGTAACAAATTTTTAAGCAAAATAAGCCATAAAACAAGGAAAAAATATAAGAATATATTGGAATAAATATTTTAAAGAGAATACAAAGGAGACTATAAATTGTGGGACACAAGTAAAGATTATAGAATTTTAGTAGCAAACCATGCAAGAGAACAATGTTTAAATATTATTCAGACTGCATCATTTAGAGGAAATTGGAATAAAAAATTAGCTATTGAAACAGCAAAAAATATGAATAGTGATTTTCAATCATTAAGTTACTCTTATCTTGAAGGAGACGATTTGGTTAACTCTCCAGACGTTGCATCAATAATTGAAAAAGGAGAAAAAATTGTTGAGTGTTTAGGTGGAGACGGATGGAACAAAACTTTCATAAGCAATGCTCCTAAAGAAGATAAGGAAAAAACAATGGAAAATGTAGCTAAAGTAAGATTTTTCATAGACTCTGTTTTAGGTCTTAAAGACCGTTTAGCCCTAGGTCCCATCAATGATCCGATTATCGGAATCGATATAAAAGTTGGAGAAATAATGAGTGTTACAAAACACCCCAATGCAGATTCTTTAATGATATGTAATGTTAATTTAGGAAAAAGAGCCATAACTGTAGTTACAAATGATTTAAATGTAAAAGAAGGAAACAGTGTTGGTGTTTCATTACTTCCGCCACAGTCATTTATGGAAACCACCAGTGAAGGAATGTTCCTTGGAATGGACGGAAATATCTTAAAAGAAGTTGAAGGAGAGCTTGGAGAAATGCCAAAAGGAATTCCTATGGACTCTCTTAACGAAACACGTAATCTGGTAGAAGCGTTTTTAAAATAGACTATCTTAAATTTAATCCTATTAATTTTTCTTTAGTCATTTCTTCTACTGCATATTTTACTCCTTCTTTTCCAGTTCCACTATTTTTAAATCCTCCGAAAGGCATGTTATCGGTTCTGAATGTAGATTGTTTATTTACAAAAACCGTACCTGCTTCAATTTCATTTGCACATCTTAATCCATCTCTAAAGTTTTCAGTAAATACTCCTGCCTGAAGACCATATTCCGTATCATTAGCTACTTTAATAGCTTCATCAGTTGATTTTACTTTGATAATCGGTGCAACTGGACCGAATGTTTCATTTACAACAACATCCATATCCGGAGTGACATTATCCAGTACTGTAGCTTCGTAAAATGCACCGTCTCTTTTTCCACCAGTCAGTATTTTGGCACCTGCCTTAACTGCATTATTAACTGTTTCTTCAACCATGCGAGCAGCATCTTCATCAATAAGTGTTCCCAATACTGTGTTTTTATCCATAGGATCACCCATTTTGATTTTTTTAGTTTCCCTAACCAATTTTTGCGTAAACTCATCAGCTATTGACTCATCAACAATAATCCTTTTAACGCCCATACATACCTGTCCGGCATTTAAATAAGCACCATTCATTACTCCGTTAACTGCCCTGTCAATGTCCGCATCCTTTAGAACAACAAGAGGATCATTACCTCCCAATTCCAAAGTAACTTTTTTCATTCCCGCTCTTGAAGCTATAAGCAGTCCGGTAGCTACACTTCCAGTAAATGAAATTTTATCTACTTTAGGAGATGTTACCAGTGCATCACCTACTTCTGAACCATATCCTGTTACAGTATTGATAACACCATCTGGAAACTCCTCATTTACAAGTTCTGCAAATTTCATAACTGTCAATGGTGCATTTATTGGAGGTTTTATAATTACAGTATTTTTACATGCAATAGCAGGAGCTATTTTATGAATTGATAAATTTAGGGGATAATTAAATGGAGTTATAGCTGCTACAACACCTAATGGAACCCTCTGAGTAAATGCAAAAAAACCTTTACCGTTTATCCCACCATCCAGCGGAACTGTTTCACCATAAATTCTTTTAGCTTCTTCTGCTGAAAGTTTTAATGTTTCAATTGAACGGTTAACTTCAACAACAGACTCATTAATAGGTTTACCTACCTCTTTTGTAAGCAATTCAGCCAATTCATCTTTGTTATCTTTTAATTTTTCGTAAACTGCATATAATTTATTTGAAATTTTAAATGCAGACATTTCCTGAATAGAATCTTTAGCATTAACTGCAGTATCAATAGCCAAATCCACATTATTTAAATGGGAAACAGGAACTGTATCTATAACTTCCCCATTGTATGGATTTTTAACTTCCGCCAAATCATCAGCTGAAATATGTTTACCATTTATTAACATATCCATTTTATCACCTTATTTAATTATATTAAAAAAACATATATTTAAAGTAATTAACTGAACAAATATTAATATTATGGAAACTGCTAGATTTGAAACATTTGCTGATGCAATAATTGCAATAGCTATGACTGTACTTGTTCTAAAACTGCCCCAGCCAGAAAGTGCAACAATTGCTGCTTTTTGGGCATTGAAAACTTATTATCTTGCTTATTTCATCAGTTTTTTAACATTGTTCAACATATGGTACAGCAACCACAACCTATTCCAGATTGTAGAAAATATTGACAATACTGCAGTAATACTGAATGGAATCCTGATTTTTGAAATAACATTGATCCCATATTTTACATTATGGTTAACACAGGATGCATATTCAATAGCTAGTGAAACCAGCTTTGGATTACTGTTTATTGGAATAAATATTGCATGTAACTTATCAGTTAGGGCTGTTCATAAAAGCGACCCATATAATGACAAATTAATAAAAGCAGATTATGACAATCTATATGCATTAATCCCATTAACTGTAATTCTGATTGGTTTTGTATTAACTTACAGTGTTTTTATTCCAGGAATTTATATCAGCTGTTTAATTGCAGTTATAATGTGGATAGCTATAGCCAGAATACATAGAAAAGGTGTTGAAAAATGGAAAGTGAAAGATTTGAAGCATTAATTGATGCAATTCTTGCAATCATAATAACAATAATTGTTTTAGAAATTCCAACACCTGCAAACGGCAGCTGGCAAGCTTTAGGAGAACTGCATCTGGAATTTATTGTTTATTTAATCAGTTTCATAGTTTGTTTTAACTACTGGAACTATCACAACAACTTATTCAGCATCGTAAACTATATTGATTATAAAGTCATCTGGTCAAGTGGACTTTCAATATTTATATTGTCCTTGCTTCCTTATCTGACAAGTTTTGTAGCTAATAACTTCCATTCATTCTTTGCTCAGTCAATATATGGACTGGATTTCCTATTAGTTAATTTAATTTACATCTATACCTCAGAAAGTCTAAAAAATGCAGATAAAGGGAATATTGCTCTGCAAGTAGCGCTAGATAAGAATTATGAATTTATAGCAACGATAGTTACCATCATAATCGGATATGTAATTGGTTATTTCTTCTATCCTCCAGCAATAATTGCTTCCTGTTTAGTTGCAATAATTATCATATGGTCCATGCCATATATAACTAAGTAAAATATTTTGATAAAGAATCTAACTTATTATTAAAGTTAGAAACTTCTTCACCTTTAATTTCACCAGACAGGCCAGCGATATAATTCCTGTAAAACATTAAAGTCAGTAAAACAACTACTATAATCCCACCAATCAATAAAATAAATTCTGCTGAAGTCTGACCTTTATTATCCAACATATTATCACCTAATTTAAAAACATAGCACCTGCAAAATTGGAAATCAGATAAAATATCCCATAAGAAACCAGAGCCAACGGTACAGAAAACTTGATTCCCTTTTTAACATTCCCATACATTATTATGCTTACTATCAAACCAACCAAAACCGAATGAATTACCAGATAAATCTGTCCTGCAAATGGCGCTGCCAAAATTAACTGTGTCTGCTTCCCAAAGCTTTGCATAAACTGGGAGTAAACACTAACCATCCCTAAAGCAAAAGGACTGGCTATTACTGCAGAAATTATTAAAAACATGACTGCCATCATAACAGAAGATTTTCTTTCGCGTTTTAAAGCCAACATATCCCTTAAATTATTTGAAACATCAAAAATGACATTGGCAATACTTGATCCGCTTTTACGACTTCCCAATATTATTGTAAAAATTCTCTCAAGTTCTTTTGACTTTAATCTTTGAGCCATAGCCATCCATGCATCATCAAAGTTTCGCCCAACTTTAATCTCAGCAATTGCCCGTCTTGTTTCATCATATAAAGGCCCTTCACCATATTTGGACATATCTTCCATTGCATTTTCAAAACTTAAACCAACTTTTAACATAGCTGAAAGCTGTCTTAAAAAGTCAGGAGCTGATTTTTCAATTTCTGCTGCCCTTTTTTCCTGTTTTATAAAAACATAAGTAGCAACAAAAGGAATAATTAACAAAGGTAAAAATAAAGACAAATCAGAAATTTTAAAAAATACAATAAATATTCCAATTACAATATCTGCAAATAAAATAAAAAATATTAAAATAGCTAAAAATTTAGATGCAACTATCCCAATGTCCCCGCTTAGCAAAAATTCCTGAACTTTGGATAATTGCTCTTCAGAAAGTTTATTTTCTAAAAATAAAGATAATGAATAAATAATTTTAGATTCCATAGATTAAAATACAACTTTAAAATATATAAAATCTCAGTTGTAAATTAAATCAATTTTTGAAAACTTATTCAATAATTAAAGGTAAATCACCAATTATTCTTCCTTTATTTTTTTCAATAGCTATTGTATCTTCAAGTCTGACACCAAAATTATCTTCCAGATAAATTCCTGGTTCAACTGTAATAACCATGCCCTTCTCAATTACTGTTTTGTCCTTAGTTGAAAATGTAGGTATTTCATGAATATCCAAACCTACACTATGGCCTGTTGAGTGAATGTAATTATCACCATAACCATATTCACTTATAATATCACGAGCCACCTTATCAATTTCACAGCATTTAAGACCAGGTTTAATTGCTTTTATGGCCTTATCATGAGCTTCTGCTACAATATCACAAATTTCATTTTGTTTTTCTGTATACACAATAGTTCTTGTATTATCTGAACAGTACCCATGATATTTTGCTCCCCAGTCAATCAATATTGGTTTTTCCAACTGTTTATCCTGAGGTGTTGCATGAGGCAGACTTGAATTTGAACCGCTTGTTACAATAGTATCAAAAGAACTGCCATCCGCACCATATTTTCTCATTAAGTTGTCCAATTCCAGAGCAACAATATTTTCAGGATTTGTATTGTTTAAAATATCCAAATCAACAAATGCTTTTTGAGCAATCTGTGTTGCTTTTTGGATTTTATCTATTTCATCAGCTGTTTTAATTTGTCTTTGAGCATCAATAAATGTTTCAGATTTTATATTGAAAGAATCTTTGAATTTTTCATATGTACTGTAAACCAAACTCGGTTCAATAGCCAAATTGGAAATTCCTTCCTTTTTAAGCTCCCCAAGCATATCTGAAAATGAAGTAAATTCTTTAACTTCAATTGTTGATGTTTTATTAGCTATCTCCATATCCATTTTTGATGCATAAATAATTGGATCTTCTTTTATAACACAAAAAGCAAAACTAGTAGGTCTGTAATTTGAAATATAGTGAATATTTGTAAATTGTGCAAGCAAATAACCCTGATACTCCTTTTTTTCCATGTCTTTTAAAATATTGTTAATATGAAATTCATTTATTTCCATTTTTACACCTTTCATCAATAAACATTATATTTTTCTGGTTTTAATATCTTTCAAAATATTGGAACAACAGTTATATATAATTTTTATTTTAAAATTATTAAATAGCATTTAATCTAAACACAGAATAAAATATTAATGAAAAAAAGATTATTTTTATTTCATGCTTCAGTTAATAAAATTAGCGAAACTGCAGCAATATATTGGACGGGCAGATTAATGCTTAACTGTTCATCTAATGATATAATAAGAAAACTTACTTGAAAACATTTTATAAAGCAATGACTGATACTAGTGAAGGTTATGTATCTAGTTTTACAGGTGTGCCTATACCATAGGTGATTCTATGTTAAAATTATTTAATTTATTTAATATTGATGAGAAATATTTTGCAGATAAAAAAACCGTGAAAAAAAGATTTATAAAAGTATTTGGAGGATTTTTATTAATAGCAACTGCAATATCACCATTTACATGGATAGGATTTTTATTTTTCTTATTATTATTGTTTGCATTAGGAGGAATATTTCTAATAGAATATTATAGTGATGAATTAGATAAAAAATATAAATTATACAACTTTAACAATTTTAGAGGATATTCTTATCAAATATTTGCATTTACTATTTTAGGATTTTCAACCACATCTTTATCTGTGCTTATGATGTGTTTGTGTGCTGGAGCAACTGTTATGAAATCCGTATTACTAGCAATAATATTTGCACTGCCCTTTTTAGGAATCGGCCTTAAATTTAAAACATTTAACGATTCCAGCCTAGAAGAAAATGGTGAAATCGTTTATGATGCAGGTTATGAACCTAACTACTATTGGCCAGTACTATCTATCTGCTGCTATTTAGGATACACACAAGGACTCTACGAAACATCCCCAATAAACATAGCAGGATTACTGATATCAACAACAGCATGTTTCATATGGCTAATATACCCAAACAAAATCAACAAATATTTACTATTTGAAAACAGAACCAAAAAAGGAGAAGCAATATATTTAGCAATAGCATTAATCATATTCTTCATACTACTCCACCAATTTACTACAATCCCATTTACAGAAATTTTAGGAATTACAAATTAAAAAGGAGGAAAAAATGAATGCAAAACAAACAATAGCTATCATTATCCCAATAGCTATTTTTATTATTAAAAAATATATCAGTCTTTATATAACTATTCCAGTTTTAATAGCTGGATGTATCATAACATATTATTTATACACAAAATCTGATGAAGATAAATACTTAAGAGGTGCTCTTTCACTGTACTGCTTAAATTTCGTCCTTATCATACTTGGTATTGTGCTATATTATATGCTATAAAAAGCAATTTACTGAAAAAATTTTTATATATAAAATTAGATATGTAAAAACCATGTTTAAATTTACAAGCAATGAAGTGAGGGACTTAATAATTTCATTTTTCGTTATCTCACTTTCTTTTTCAATATTGTATACAGGCAGAGATTTCTCTGCAATGTACTTTATATTACCTATTGTAATGGTAGGTGTAGGTTTAGGATTTATTCTCCACGAACTTGGACATAAATTCAGTGCAATGCATTTTGGTTACTGGTCTGAATATCAGCTCTGGCCGGTTGGTTTGATTATTGCTTTAGCCAGTTCCTTTTGCGGAATTGTATTTGCAGCTCCTGGAGCAGTTTATACTTATGCAAATTTCTTAGATGACAGAACCAATGGTATCATATCTATAGCAGGACCTATAGTCAATATTGTACTTGCTATTGTATTCCTATTGATAGCTACTGTAGTTTATCCTATGGCATTTTTCAATCCAACAATGCAAATCATATTCCTTGTCTGTTCACTTGGATTTACTATTAACAGCTATTTAGCTACATTTAACCTGATTCCTATTTGGAATTTAGACGGCAGCAAAGTACTCAGATGGAATGGATTAATCTGGATTGTTACAATTGCTATTTCAGGAATTATGACTTATCTTTCCATGACAGTAGGTGTTGAAGGTATAATAAAGATTTTAATAGGATAATAGACAATGGAAAATCAAGAAATAACATTTTTTAAAGGAACACACAGAATAATCCCCCCTTCAAAAACAATCAAAAACAATGAAAGCAAAATAAAAACAGCCGGAATAACCCGTATAACTGAAATAACACATCTGGACAGAATTGGAATTCCTGTTTTTTCAGCTATTAGACCTACTGCTCAGGATGGTGGAATAAGCATCTATGGAGGTAAAGGAATTACACCTGAACATGCTAAAGCTTCAGCTATGATGGAAGGTTTTGAGAGATACTCTGCTGAAAAGCAGGACACAGATGAAACTGTTATTGCAGGTTTAAATGAAATAGAAGGAAAATATATTGATCCGATTTCTCTAAATCTGCCAAAAGATTTCAGTAAAGATTTACTCGACACAATGAATTTGGAATGGAGCATCTCAAAGGATTTAATATCTGGAGAGAATTATTATATTCCATCCAATGCAATTTATCATCCGTATGTTCCTGAAAATAATGTTCAGAGTCTATTTAAAGGAAACACTAATGGTTTGGCTTCAGGAAATATTTTAGAAGAAGCAATTTTACATGGAATTTTTGAAGTTATCGAAAGAGACGCATGGAGTATTTTTGAGCTTACCCATAAAAATTCAAAACAGATTGACCTTGAAAGCATTGATAGTGAAAATATTAATCAGGTTCTTAACAAATACCATGAAAATGGAATTAACATTAAGCTAATGGACTTAACAGCAGATATTGGTGTTCCCACAATAGCTGCATCTGCAGATGATACTGTTTTAAAAGATGCAGGATTATTGTCCTTAGGTATTGGAACTCATCTTAATCCTGAAATAGCTGTTTTGCGTGCTCTTACTGAAGTGGCTCAAAGCAGAGCAACACAAATTCAGGGTGCTCGTGAAGATACTGTAAGGGCTGATTTTGCACGAAAAGCAGGTTATGAACGTATGAAAAGAATCAATAAATGTTATTTTGAAGATGAAGAAGACAAAATATCTTTCAGAGATATTGAAGATAAAAGTACCAATTCCATAACCCGAGACATTGAAATTGTTAAAGATGAATTAATGAAAAATGGGCTGGACAAAATATTGTATAGTGATTTAACACGCCCTGAACTTGGAGTAAGTGTGGTCCGCATTGTAATTCCGACAATGGAACTTTATTCCATAGACAACACCCGTGCTGGAGACCGCTGCTTAAAATTTTAGATTTATATGGTTAAAATAATAATTTATACCGGATTATCACTTTCCTTTGATGAAGCAAAAGAAATATTGGATAGCCACGACGATGTTGAAGTTATCTATAAAAGACCAATCAAACGTGGAGATATCGGACTGGCCATCAATGAAAATCCGGACATTATTGGAATAATTGATGGTGTTTTTCATCAAAATTCTGCAGTTGCACATAGGGAAATCCTAAAAGCAATTGATGAAGGAATAACTGTTGTTGGAGCATCCAGTATGGGGGCTTTAAGAGCTTCCGAACTGGATACTTTAGGTATGAAAGGAATCGGTTATGTTTATGAACAGTATGCAACAAGTAAGGTAACTTCTGATGATGATGTTGCAGTTATGCTTGACAGTGAAACTTTAGAGCAATTATCCGAACCTTTAATTAATATGGAATATACATTTACAAAAGCAGTAAAAGAAAATATCATTACTGAAGATGAAAAGGACGAATTGCTTTCTATTGCCAAATCCACATTCTATCCAAAAAGGAATTATGCACAAACATTAAATAGTTCAAAATTAGATGATGATACAAAGGACCGATTAGTTACCTTTATTCGTTTTTGCGAGGATATTAAAAAAGAAGATGCAAAATCTTTAATAAGGTATATAACACATGTGATAGAATGAATTTGGATGAAAAAATTGAAAAAGTAGAAAACACTATTAAAAATCGCAAAATAGCAATAGCTTTTTCTGGAGGTGCAGACAGTACATTACTTACCTATCTTGCATCTAAAGTTAGTGACAAACCAATAGCTATAACTATTGACAATCACATCTTTCCTACTGGTTTTATTAAACATTGCAAAAAAACTGCCAAAGAATTTGGAATAAAGCATAAAGTTATTGATTTGAATTTCTACGAGCACGAAAATTTACTCTCCAATAAATCAGACAGATGCGTTGTATGCAGAGATTTAATGTATGGAAATATTAAAAAGTATGCCACAGACAATGGTTATGAATCTGTTTTAGACGGAAATAATATAAGTGATCTGGTTTTGGACAGGCCAGGAATACTAATTACATATAAAAACAATATTGAAAGTCCATTTATTCATGCCAAGTTAACTTCCAAAGAGATTCATGAATACTTAAACAGATATAATATTCCATTTTCAAGATCAACCACCTGTCTTGGAACCAGACTACCTACCAACACCAAAATGACTCCAGAAAATATTAAACAGGTCAGTGCGAGTGAAGATTTTATTTATGAAAAAACAAACTGCGAAATCGTAAAAGTTCGCAACAATAATGGGCTTGCCCTATGTGAAGTTGATGACTTAAATAAAATATTAAATGAAAACACATTAAAACAAATCAAAGACAAATTAAAATCAATAGGTTTTAAAAAAGTAGCTTTAAATTTATCAGAAATTGATGATGATGAAAACATTACTATTGACTACTCAAAGGGTGCTTTTGAATATCAGCTTCCATACACAATAGACATTGAAAATACGAAAAATCAGCTGAAAGACAAATCAATTTCAAGTGATTCCAAAAAAATACTTATTGAAAATCAGGAAATCCATGAAAACGGATTAATTAAAGGGAGTAATTTCAAATCAAAAGAAGAATGTTTAGATAAATTTATGGAATTATTACCAGATATACGAAGAAATGTATAAAATTATTTATTTTTCATTTCTTCATATTTCTTTAAAACAATATCCGGCGTTTCTATCTTTTTATCAAAGCTTTCATTAAATTTAAAGTCTGTTAGTTCAGAATTATCAGTGTTTCTAAAACCCTGAAGAATTAATTGTTTTCCATCAATTTTAAAGCCAATACCATCAGCTTCAACTTCAATCAAATTAATTTCTATTTCAGATGCATCTTCAAGTTTTGCATCTGCCTTAACTTCATATTTTAAATTTAAGTTTTTATGAGGCATTAGCTCATTAATGGTTCTTTTTATAACAGATTCAAAAAGTTCTAAAAATTTTACAACAGGAGGGAAATCATTGGCCCAGTAATAAGCAAGTACTGAATTCAAGACAATTTCATGTTCAACATAATCATCTTTAAGTCTTGCTCTAACACCAACAGAATTCCCATCCATAACTTTTATTACCAAAACTGGATTAAGAGCCATATACACCACACTTAATCCACTAAAGCTTTAATTAAATCACTAGCTCTTACAAGCCCTATTAACTCTCCTTCCACACCAATAACTGGAATTTGTTCAATATTTAATGTTTTCATTTTTTTAGCACAGTCAGATGCTTTAGTTTTAGAATTAACTACTTCAACTTTATGTGTACCAACATCTTCAACAAGCTTGTCAGTGAATTTTAAACAATTTTTCTCAATATATAAAACAGAAGTACTGTCCCAGGACCATTTATCTCCTTCGGTTCCTACTGTAGAACTGTGTTCACTACGTTCTGAGATAATTTCTGATTCTTCAATAAAATCAGTTTCAGTTAAAATACCCACTAATTTAGCAGAATCATTTAAAGCTAAAACAGATTTAAGACCGAACTGTTTCATAGTTTCAAATGCAACATTTAGAGGAGTTTTATACCATGTTGTCGGAACTGTAGTAATCATGAAATTTTCAACAGGATCATCACTTTCAAGTTTAATTAATGCATTGGATACCAAATCAAAGGAAGTGATAATACCTACCAAATCACCATTATCATCAACAACAGGAACTCTCCTAACATTATTATCAATCATTTTTTTAGCTACATCCTTAACATCGTCATCAGGACTTGCAGTAACCAAATCAGTACTCATTAAAATAGCTATTTGTTCCTCATCAGGATTGACAATTAAATCTGAACGAGTTATTAATCCCACTAGCTGTTTAGTGTCACCTTTAACAACAGGAAGAACCGCTTTATCTTCTTTCCTCATTAAGTCTAAAACTTTTTCACGGTTTCCAGGAACTGAAACACTAACAACATTTTTAGACATAGCTCTTTTTACTAACATGATAAACACCTTAAAATAGTTTATTAAAAATATAAAAAAAAGGGAATGTTGAAAAATTAGTGAATAACCAACACCGCACATTTAGCAGCGTTAACTACTTTTTCAGCAACACTACCCATTATAAATCTGTCAAATCCGGATTTACCAGAACTACCAATAACAATCAAATCAATGTCTTCTTCTTTAGCTACTTCCAAGATAGTCTTAGCTGGTGAACCTTCCCTAATAATTCCATGGAATTTTATACCTGAAGTTTCATCCATTTCTTCAAATTCTTTTATATTATCTTCAGAACGTTGCTTGAGTAATTGGTTTAATTGATATACCTCATCATCTAATGGAAGCCCGTTAACAAAATTATTTTCAGTAACACTAAGCGCATAAATATCAGCACCAGTAGTTTTAGCTAAAAATAATGCATGTTTTTCAGCTTTTTGAGCAAATTCTGACCCATCAGTTGGGACTAATATTTTTTTGTACATGTTTCCATCTCCCAAGTAATTTGACTTTATGTTTTATTTATATCAAACATTTTTAATATGAATATCTCTGTTCATAATATATAATATATCTTTCGTTCCACAACGATTTATAATATTTAAATAAGGATTTTTTGAATATTTTTTAGAAATAAATAAGTTTGCTTCCTGATTAACATCAATAACCGGCTTTTCAATATATCGGTTAATCTCAAAATTACAGATATTGGTTGTTGCAGTTTTCAATAAATCTTTAGGATTCAAGTAATTTTTGTAATAAACAGACATTATCTTTAAGCTGAATTCCAATTCCCTAAACAAATTAGGTGAATTCAACATTAAATTGTCGCTGCCCAGCAGGGGTTTGATTCCTTTAAAAAACATCTCATTTAAAGGAGCCACACCAACATTTAAAGTGGCATTAGCTCTTGGACAAACAACAACATTTGAATTTTTAATCAATTCCAAATCATTATTTCTCGGATTTGTACAGTGAACCAGCTGATCAAAATCAGCATCCACTCCCCTTTGAATTTCAGTTTTATTGAAATCCCTTAAGGAATCGTCCTGAAGATGCATTGATTCAGCTACATGAATTGAAGATATTTTACCTGCTTTCCTACATTCAGAAGTTATTAAACTAGCTACTTCATCACTAATCTCGCCAAATCCGCTTAATGCAATACCATCAGCCAATTTTAAAAGTTTGCGAATAGCTATTTTAACTTTTCTCAAATCAGGATTTTGCCCATAGAAACTATCGTCACGGCCAAGAATAACAGGAGTTACAGGTAAATTTTTAGAAGCCTTTCTTAAAAGCTCAACACCTTTAATTCCACCTTCCCGATAATCAATAAAATGAGTTGTCCCCGATTCGAACATATCCCACATTGACTTTTTCATAGCATCAATTATTTCGCCGTCTTCAGCATTAGCCAGTGCTTTATGTTTAACACCATTTGGAGGTTTGACCATTTCCCCCAATGATAATCCGTAACCTTCATCCTTAATTATGGAATCTCCAATATGAGTGTGGCCATTTAAGAAAGTTGGACAGACAATTGAATCTGTGGCATCTATAATTTTACCTTCACAGACATCTTTAGCCATTTCTATAATTTTGCCATCATCAATGACAATGTTTTCACGAACTGGAGTTAAATCCTGTCCCTTTAATACAATCCCATCTTTAATTGTTAACATTAAAAAAAAGTTTTCTAATTTGTTTTATATATAGATTACCTATTGAATGGAAAGTTTTATAAAAATATAAGAAAATATATTATTCTGGCGAAGGGCTATATTTTAATTAATATAAATACAACCTCAATTAACTTCAAAAAAGAAATTAGAACACTTTTTATACCTCCCAAAATATGGCCTTTACGCCTTTCTTTAAGCATAATAGGAATGATTACTATTAACTCACAAGAAATAAGATATTTTTACAGAAATATTGTAAAATCCGGAAATGTGTATCGGATAAAATATAATAATAAAGACTATGGTGAGTTTAAAAAGTTATCTGATGCTTTATATGAAAGAGACGCTCTTTTTTACTGTAATTTTGATTATGATTTGCTTGTTGAATCAGATTTAGAAAATAAATACGAAAATATGAAATTACCTCCTTTTCCGGAAAAAAGACCAAAGGGCCGAATCAAAGGAAGCAAAATAAATAAAGAGGAAAGAGAAGGTAAAATTCATTTTGACCATAAAAAACGGGAATTTTTTGTACAGAAAGGAGAAACTATTTTTGGATACTATAAAAGTATGACTGAAGCTTATTACTATAAAAAAAAGCTGATGGATAATAACTGGGATATAAATGCTCTAAAAACAATGATTAGCTTAAGAATAGACATTAATAAAAAATTAGACTTAAATAAGGAATATCCTGTTAAATTAAATTATTGTCCCAAATGTAGGCGTAAATTAAAAAATAAAGAAAAAGAATGTCCATATTGTGGAATAGACATTAAAGATTATTTATATAATAATTAACCTTATTCTCCATCAATATGTTCATTTAAAGATTTTACTGTAATTTCATTATTTTGAACAGCTTCAATAGCATTTAAAGCAGCTCTAGCTCCAGACAAGGTAGTAACATAAGGTATACCAAGTTCAATAGCTAAACGTCTGATTATATATCCGTCCTGAGCAGACTGTTTACCTTCTGAAGTGTTGATAATCAGGTCAATTTCCTTGTTTAAAATTGCATCCCTGATGTTTGGAGATCCTTGAGATACTTTTTTAATTTTTTCAATGTCAACACCCTTTGCCGCATCAGCAGTTCCGCTAGTTGCTGCAAGTTCAAAACCTAAATTAGCTGCTTTTTCAGCAATTGGACGGATTTTCTTTTTATCCTGTTCTTTTACACTGATAAAGATTTTACCTTCTTTTGGTAAATCCATACCTGCAGCAAGCTGGGATTTGTAAAATGCCATTCCAAAGTTTTCATCTACACCAATACTTTCACCAGTGGATTTCATTTCAGGTCCAAGTACTGTATCGGATTCCGGAAGTTTTAAGAATGGGAAAACAGATTCTTTTACAGCAACATGATCTATTTTTATTTCTTTAGTTAAATTAAAGTCTTTTAATTTAGCTCCAGTCATAATCCATGTAGCTACTTTAGCCAATGGCACTCCAATAGCTTTACTTACAAACGGAACTGTCCTACTTGCACGAGGATTAGCTTCAATAATGTAAACCATTTCCTCATCAAGTTTAACTGCATACTGGATATTCATTAAACCTTTAACATCCAATTCCAAAGCTAATTTAGTACTGTATTCACGAATAGTGTTGAGAATGTGTTCAGGAATAGTTTGCGGTGGAATTACACAAGCAGAATCTCCGGAGTGAACACCTGCTTCCTCAATATGTTCCATAATTCCTGCTATAAATACTTCCTCACCGTCACACAATACATCCACATCCAATTCAATAGCATCTTCAAGGAACTTATCTACTAAAATCGGATGTTCAGGTGAGACTTTTACAGCTTCTTTCATATATTTTTCAAGCTCATTATTGTCATAAACAATTTCCATAGCCCTTCCACCAATAACATATGACGGACGTACTAAAACAGGGAAAGTAATTCTCTCTGCAATTTCACGAGCTTCTTCAAAGGAATTAGCTGTTCCATATGGTGCCTGATGAATATGCAATTTATTTAATAATTTTGCAAATAATTCCCTGTCTTCAACACCATCAATACTTTCATATGGAGTTCCCAATATTTTAACTCCAGCATTAGCTAATGGTACTGCCAAATTAATTGAAGTTTGACCACCAAATTGAACAATAACTCCATCAGGTTTTTCCTGATCAATAATACCCATCACATCTTCAAAAGTGATAGGTTCAAAGAACAGTTTATCAGAAATATCATAATCAGTACTTACAGTTTCCGGATTGTTGTTGATTAAAATAGTTTCAATTCCCTCATCTTTTAGAGCAAGTGAGGAATGTACACAACAGTAATCAAACTCAATACCCTGACCTATTCTGATAGGACCTGCACCTAAAATAACGATTTTCTTTTTATTGGATGATTTGAGCTCGTTACCTGAATCATATGTACTGTAATAATATGGTGTTTTAGCTTCAAATTCTGCAGCACAGGTATCAACCATTTTATAGGACTGTTTTATATTGAATCTGTTAAGTAAGTTTCTAATGTATTCTTCAGTCTGATTAGATAGGGCGGCTAATCTTTTGTTTGAACATCCCATCTGTTTAGCTTTTCTCAGGAAGTCAGCGTCGTTTAATTTTTCTTCTGTAACTTCATTTTCAAAATTAACAATGTTTCTGATTTTGTATAGGAAAAATTTGTCAATATTGGTTAATTTCTGAATCTTATCCAAATCCATTCCGTCTTTAATGGCTGAATATAACTGGAATAATCGCTCATCAGTCGGATTGGCCAAATCATCTTCAGTGTATTCAACATATTCAAATCCGTCATGACCCATATCAAGTGATCTAATAGCTTTTTGAATTGCTTCTTCAAATGTTCTACCGATTGCCATCACTTCACCGGTAGCTTTCATTTGAACTCCTATTTCACGGTTGATTCCTCTGAATTTATCAAATGGCCATCTTGGGATTTTTACAACTACATAATCAATAGCCGGTTCAAAGGAAGCAGGTGTTTCTTTAGTAATATCATTTTTAATTTCATCTAAAGTCATTCCCAAAGCTATTTTAGAAGAAATTTTAGCTATAGGATAACCTGTTGCTTTAGATGCAAGTGCACTACTTCTACTTACCCTAGGATTTACTTCAATTACCTTGTATTCTCCGGTTTCCGGATTAACTGCAAATTGAATATTACATCCTCCCTGAATACCTAAAGCTCTGATAATTTTAATAGAAGCATCCCTTAATGCCTGTGAATCCCTATCATTTAAATTTTGAGCAGGAGCTACAACAACACTTTCACCAGTGTGGATTCCCATAGGATCTATGTTTTCCATGTTACATACAATGATACAAGTGTCTTCTTTATCCCTCATTACTTCATATTCGAATTCTTTCCAACCTAAAACAGATTCGTCAATAAGAACCTGGTTAATGAAACTCATATCCAATCCATGAGTAGCTATTTCAATTAATTCTTCTTCATTGTAAGCTACTCCACCACCGGTTCCTCCAAGTGTAAATGCAGGTCTTACAATTACTGGATAACCAATGTCTTTTACTGCTTCTATAGCTTCTTCAACACTTTCTACAGCATGACATTTTGGAATAGGTTCGTTAAGTTTATCCATGAAATGACCGAACAAATCACGGTCTTCCACATCTTTAATTGTCTGAATATCAGAACCTAAAACTTTAATTCCGTCAAGTAAACCTAAATCTCCAAGTCCTGTAGCGATATTTAATCCTGTTTGTCCACCCATAGTCGGTAAAATTGCATCGACATTTTCTTTTTTAATAATTTCTGAGACAATTTCAGGAGTTAATGGTTCGGTATAAACAGTATCCGCCATATCCATATCAGTTTGAATAGTAGCAGGATTACTGTTAACAAGGACAGTTTCAATTCCCTCTTCTCTTAGTGATTTACATGCTTGTGAACCAGAATAATCAAATTCTGCTGCTTGACCAATTTGAATAGGTCCAGAACCAATTATTAATACTTTTTTAATATCCTTATCAATAGGCATTTTGTAATCCTCATTAATTTTTATTATAAAATGGTAATCTTAATATTCATCCATCATTTGACTAAATTTATCAAAAACATATCTTGTATCATTTGGACCAGGTCCCGCTTCAGGATGGTACTGAATACAGTGAACAGGCAATTCCTTATGTGAAAAACCTTCAGGAGTTCCATCATTAAGATTTACTTGAGTTAAAGCTAAGTTAGTCTCATTAATAGACTCTTTATCAATAGTAAATCCGTGATTTTGAGAAGTGATATATACTTTGCCAGTATGTAAATCTTTTACCGGCTGATTTGCCCCTCTGTGTCCAAATTTCATTTTGTAAGATCTGGCTCCAAAAGATTTAGCTACTAACTGCTGACCCATACAAATTCCAAAAATAGGTAATCTTTCAGATAATTTTTGAACTGTGCTGATAGTTTCATGTACCCTATCAGGATTTCCTGGTCCTGAAGTAATCATCAGACCGTCAGGAGAGTAATCCAAAATAGTTTTATAATCAGTATCATATGGGAACAAAACAACTCCTATTCCACGTTCCAAAAAGTTGTTTATAATATTTTTCTTAACACCGCAGTCAATTAAAGCTACTTTTTTGTTGGCATCCTCATTGAAAACTTTAATTTCTTTAGTAGATACCTGCGGCACAACATCAATATCAACAATACTTGGCTGAGCACGTGCAAGTTCTATTAATTCACTGTCAGGGATGTCTTCAGTTGAAATAGCTGCTTTCATTGAACCTTCTTCACGAATTTTAAGAGTTAAATCACGTGTGTCGATTCCACTAATTCCCGGAGTTTCAAATTCGTTTAAAAAATCATCTAAAGTTTTTTGTGATGAAAAATTAGAAACTTCTCTGCAAACTTCTCTTACAACAAAACCTTCAGCTTGAATTTTATCTGACTGATACCATTCTTCACTTACCCCATAATTTCCCTCTAAAGGATAAGTAGACATTAATATTTCTCCTTTAAAAGAAGGATCAGTTAAAGATTCAGTATAACCAACCATACCAGTTGAAAAAACAAGTTCCCCTACCTTAGTAGTTTCATAACCGAAACCATCACCTTTTAAAACTGTACCATCTTCCAAAGCTAATTTAGCCATTTTTACCATTAAATCACCATTGTAAAAAAAATAATAATCATCTATCTTTAATAATTATGATTTTTATATATTATTAAATTTATCATTTTTTAGCCCAAAATACTGCAAAAACATAATATTTATAAGGAATCCCAACATGGTCAAAACCTGCATTTTTTAAACATTCCCTCTGAAAATCCACAGAACTGGGTTTATCATAAGTTCTCCTAATTTTAGCCTCGCCATAAGCTTTCTCACTAATTTCACCAGTATGTTCATCAAGTTTTGATTTAAAATAATCTTCAACACATTTATTAGGATTTAAAACCTGATCTGCATTGACAAAGTTTCCACCATCATTTAATAAATCATAATACTTTTCAATTAAAACTTTCTTTTCCGTTCCAGTCAAATGATGGATAGAAAGAGAAGATATGATTATATCAAACTTTGTGTTGAATTCATGAGTTATATAATCGTCACATATAAATGAAATATTATCATTTCCTTCAAATCTTTTTTCGGCCTCTTTTAGCATTTCCTCAGCCAGGTCAATAAGAACAATTTCTGCATTTGGATATTTTTCAAGCAAAAATTGAGATAAAATACCAGTTCCCGCACCTAAATCTAAAACTTTCGGGTTATCTCCTTTAAAATCAATACAATCAATAGCTATTCCATAAAAATCATCAAAACATGGTATTAAAGCTCTTCTTTCACTATCATATTCTTTAGCTTTTTGGTTGAACTTATTTACAACAGACATTCTTTAATCCTCTAGTATTCTTAAAGAAAAGTTTAAACTTCTGCTTGAATGAGTCAGAGCACCAAGAGAAATTATATCAATTCCCAATTTAGCATAATCCACAATATTTTCAGCAGTGATTCCTCCAGAAACTTCAATTAAAGAATTGTCACGAATATTTAATTTGATTAACTCTTCCAAAACTTCTTCAACTTCTTTAGGAGACATGTTATCCAACATTACAATATCTGCTTTATTTTCAACACAATCAACCGCATCTTTTAGGGATTCAACTTCTATTTCAATTTTTTTAGAAAAGCTAACATTTTCTTTAGCTTTTAAAAGTGTTTCCAAAGGAGTTCCAACACTGGCTATATGATTATCCTTAATCAACACCATATCATCAAGGGAGAATCTGTGTGTATCTGCACCGCCTATTTTTAATGCCTGTTTATCGAATTTTCCAATAGCCGGCAGTGTTTTACGTGTTCCTGCAATTATTACATCATAATCATTTACCAAATTAACATGATAGTCAGCAGCACTGGCTACACCACTCATTCTCATGAGCAGATTTAGTGCAGAACGTTCAAGCAACAATATTGTCCTTGCATCACCTTTTAAACACATTAACAAATCATTTTTAGCTATTTTAGTTCCATCTTTTAAGTTAAAAATTACTTGGACATTTTTAGACTCAAACATTTCCTTAATGATATCAATACCTGCCAAAATACCTTCATCTTTAGAAATAATATGAGCAGTTACAGTTTTATCTTCATCAACTACTGCTTCAGATGTAATATCTCCAAAACCTTCATCTTCTTCAAGCATGTATTCAATTATTCTATCCAAAAAATCACCAAAATTTTAAATTATATGTTGATATATATTTTTATTATAATTAATATAAGTGATTAAATGGAAATTACATTTTTAGGAACATCTTCAGCAGTTCATTCATATACAAGAAACCACCCAGGGATAATTTTAAAAGCCTTTGGTGAAGTTATGTTATTTGATTGCGGAGAATCCACCCAAAGACAGCTGATATATGCAAAGATAAGTCCGATGAAAATATCCAAGATTTTCATTAGCCATTATCATGGAGATCATATATTGGGCCTTCCAGGACTTCTGCAATCCCTGAATTTCAGAGGAAGAGAAAAACCATTAACAATATATGGGCCAAAAGGTCTTAAAAAAGTTGAAAATGCAATATATTCATTAGGTTATTGCAAATTTGATTTTCCGATTGAATTTATAGAAATCAGCAGCGGAACAATACTTGAAACTGATGAATATATCATTAAATCCCAGGAAGTTATGCATAATGTAACCAACCTTGCATATTCAATAGAAGAAAAGAAAAAACCCAGATTTTTGAGAAATAAAGCTATTGAACTTGGTGTTCCCGTAGGCCCTCTTTTTGGAAAATTGCACAATGGTGAAGAAGTTGAAGTAAACGGAAAAATCATAAAGCCAGAACAGGTTCTTGGAGATGCCCGAAAAGGAATAAAAATCACATACTCCGGAGATACCAGACCATGTGAAGAAATGATTGAATTTGCAAAAAACAGTACTTTGCTAATCCATGAGTCAACATACACGCTTGAAGATGATGATAAAGCTAGAGAAAATTTCCATTCAACATCACAGGATGCTGCTACAATAGCCAAATGTTCCAACACTAAACGATTAGTATTAACTCACATCAGTACCAGATATACTGACACAGAGGATTTATTAAAGGAAGCTAAAAAAGTTTTTGAAAATGTTGAAGTTGCAGACGATTTAATGACAATAGAAATTTTAAGTGCATAATATGAATATTATAGATATGTTAGAAGACCCTGTTTCAAAAATAATCATTATTTTATTAATTATAATTACTACAAGCATTATTGTAAGACTTGTAGCTTATTTAATGAATAAAATGAAGAGATTTAAAAAAGATATTACTTTGATTTATCTTATCAGAGACATTATAAATTATATAATTTATTTCATAGCATTAATGTCCATATTGCAAATATTTGATATAAATCTGGCAGGAACATTATTAAGTTTAGGAATTGTAGGTATTGCTGTGAGTTTTGCAGCTAAAGATCTCATATCCAATTTCTTTTCAGGAATCTTGTTAATAATGGGCAGAAGTGTCAAAGTCGGAGATACTCTTGAAATCAAAGAAATGAAAGGAACAGTAGAAACAATAAGCCTCAGGTCAACAACTATCAGAGATGACAATGGAGTGTTAAGCAACATTCCAAATTCCATACTAACCAACAATACTTATTTACAATATAACAAAAAAGAAAGACACAGAGTAGATTTGATTGTTGGAATAGATTTAAATATAGACATTGAAGAATTTAAAATACATATTTTAGATTTTATAAACAGACAGGAAGGTATTTTAAAAAATCCAAAAGCTCAAGTTTTTTCAAAAGGCATTAATTTTGAAGAAAGCTCACTGAAAATATCCTTTTGGATAAAAGACTTTAATAAAAAAGAAAAATATAAGTTAATTATTACTAATGAAATTAGAAAGTATGTTAACAACAGGTGAAATAATGAGTGGGTCTTTACAAGATGAAATTAAACAATTGAAAGATGAAAAAAATGCAATAATTCTTGCACATAATTATCAGCCTAAAGAAATTCAAGAAATAGCTGATTTCCTTGGAGATTCATTAGAATTATGTATGAAAGCTGCTGAAATAGAAGATAAAGACTTAGTTATTTTCTGTGGAGTAGACTTTATGGCTGAAACTGCTTATATCTTAAATCCGGATAAAAAAATCGTAATTCCAGATTTGGAGGCAGAATGTCCTATGGCACATATGTTACCGGAAGACGAATTATTAAAAGCAAAAGAAGAACATCCTGATGCAGGAGTAATTCTTTATGTAAACAGTATTGCTGAAGCCAAACAACACGCAGACACATTATGTACTTCAGCTAATGCACTAAAAGTTACTGAAAGTTTACCTCAAGATGAAATACTCTTTGGACCTGATAACAATTTAGGCAGCAATGTAGCTAAACAAACTTCCAAAGAAATTATACCTGTTCCAAAAGGCGGACACTGTTATGTTCATAAACTATTCCATACTGAAGATGTTGAATTAAAAAGAAAACAGCACCCAGATGCAGAAATAATTTGCCATCCCGAATGTAATATGGATGTTCAGGAAGCATGTGACAAAGTCCTTTCAACTGGCGGAATGTTAAAATATATTGCTCAAAGCGACAAAAAGGAATTTGTAATTGGTACTGAAATTGATATGATTACCAGACTTGAAAGTGAAATTCCAGGTAAAAAATTATATCCTTTACTTGAAGGAGCTATCTGCAGCACTATGAAATTACATACTTTGGAAAAAGTAAGAAATGCACTTAAAAACGAAGAACCTCAAGTAACTGTTCCAAAAGAAATAGCTGAAAAATCCTTAAAAGCTACCCAACACATGTTAAAAGTATCAAAATAGCTGGAATAACTCTAGCTACTTGAAAACTTTTTTTAATCCATATCTTCTAAAAAACTAGATAAAAATATTGCCATTTCAATTTCTTCTCTTGAAATAAAATCTTCAACTTTGATTTTGGATTCTCTGCTTTGAAATGGGAAAAACTCTTTTTTAAATTTTGTTTTTAATATCAAATTATCATTTGTGATTTGTGTTTCGTCATCAAGATTATTATTTAAAAATTCCAACTGATTTTGGGATAATCCGCTTATGTTATAGCTAATAAATCCCCCATCAGCATTTTCTCCATAATCTACAATCCTAACATCCATACCATCACATGAAATTTTTCATAAATTCGGACAATTCTTCTTCAATTGTTTCAAGTTCCCGAAATCCGATATGACCCAAATCAGAATCATAAATAATCAATTCAGAATCTTCAATTAAATTATGCATTGGAATTGCATCTAAATTTGGAGGGAAATACTGGTCCTGATTTATTCCAATTATTAAAACTTTAGATTTTATTTTATTCAAATCCTTTTCAATATCATAATCCAGAGTTGCGTCATTACAATATTTAACATCAAAAATGCTGTCAAGCAATCCTTCATCTCCAAATTCATCAAATTCCACATCCAATTGACTATTCGGAATTTTATGAAGAGCTTCCTTTGAAATTCCGAAACTGTAAACCGCCTGAGTAGCCAGTCTTAGGGTTCTAACTAATGAAGAAGTATTTTTTCCAGAATCATAATCCCCGTCAGTTGAAATAATCTCATCAACTAATTTTGATAAAATATAATTGCGTCCCGCTACTTTATAACCGCTTGCTCCGGAAATAATGAAATCCGCATAGTCAGGATATAGAACTGCACATGTCAAAGCTACAAAACCCCCCATGGAGTTCCCAATAATCCCCCTAACATGAGTTATTCCGAATTTGTCTTTTAAGAACTTATTTTGAAAATTAACCATATCTTCAATACTATACTTTGGAAATGAATTATTTAAATTAGTTGTTGATGGGCTACATGAACCTGGAGCACCTAATTCAGAAAGCGAAATAATAAAGAATTCATTTTTATCAAAAGGACCTCCAGTATAAGATAAAGGACATAATTTGCTAACTGAAGCATAATTTCCCAAAGAACCATGACAGTATACAATAGCATTATTAATACAACCGTTATCATCATATTTTGGAGTTCCAAAGGTCATATACTCTACAGAAACATTATTTAATACATCTCCACTTTGGAATTTGAAAGAATCCATAATATATTCTTCACGCTTTGAAATAAAATAATCATCTAAATCCATGATAATAATTTCCATAATAAAATATTTAAACTAAACTACAGTAATCTTATTTTAATGAAATATAAAATACTAGAGAACCCAAATTGTGAAGATGCTTACGGTTTAATAGAAGAAGCATTAAGAAAAAGAGCTACAATTACAATATATGCCTGCTGTAAAGTCAATTATGAGGGAAGAGCATTAAGTGAATTGAATTGGGGAGAACGTATAATCCTAATAAAACCAGACGGTTCATTTTTAATACATCAGGAAAAAAAAGTAGAGCCTGTAAATTGGCAACCTCCAAAATCCAAAACAAGAGGATATATCCAGGACAATAACTTAATTTTAGAAAGCCACAGAAGAACACCTAAAGAATTATTAACTGTTGAAATTAGAAAAGTCCAATACATAACTTATGCAAACATTGAAGACTTTGAAGAACTTGAACAGGCAGGTTATGAAAAAGATATGGGAGACATGATTATGGAAAAACCCCATATGATTGAAGAAGGCTTCAAGCCAACAGCAAGAGAATACAGTGTTGAACACGGTTTTATAGACATTTTAGGAAAAGATTGTGATAACAACCTGATGATTTTGGAATTAAAAGCACGTAAAGCAGGAGTAAGTGCTGTAAAACAACTGAAAAGATATCTTACTGATTTTGAAGATGATGACAATGATTATTTAAAAGAATGTCTTGTCCAAAAAAAGAAAATCAGAGGTTTGCTTGTAGCACCATCACTTGGAGAAGATGCTAAAGAATTAATAGAAAAAGAAGGCATTGAGTTTGTAGCGGTAAATCCTCCAAAAGAATTAAAAAGAGATAAAAAAGTAACATTGGATGCTTTTTAACTTAAAGACTTTTCAATTCTTTTTAATTCATCAACATAATATTTTTTAGTATGCAAATTAGCGGGAATTGAATTGGTTGCATGACACTCTTTTTCCAATTTGAAAATAAGATAATCTTCAGTATCTAAAGAAACAGAACCATCATCACTTAATAATTCTAAATTATCCAATTCTTCAAGAATACTTTCATATTCTTTTTGTTCTAAAGCAATAACATCATCCAAATCCATTTTTTGTATTTTAGGATTTAGCTGTAAAGCAATAGCTACAAATCCGTTAACAGTTTTATTATCAATGTCAAATTCAGATTTTCTAATTTCCTCCATACTTAGTTTAACATGATGTAATGTAGCATTAGTAACAGGAATTTCTCTAGACAATCCAATTTGATTTATTTCATAATGATTTTTCCAAGTACCAACTTTATAAATTGCATAATTTATGTTATCAAAGTTTATAATTTCAGGTTTTGCCATACTATCACACTTACATATTATTTATATCCCCTGATTAAAAAACATTTAGTTTTAAATATTATAAATAATAAAAGTTAAATTTAATGGAGGTTAGGCTGTGAAAAAATGTCCCGAATGTGGAAATCCTAGTTACGATGGTGCACCTGCATGTGGGAACTGTGGATATAAATTTCCAAAAATGAAACCCTCAGCTCCTAAAAAGGAAATATTTGATAAAGCTCCTGAAAAAAAGAAAAAACAATTTAGCGACGAAGAAAGTACAATTGAAATCATTAAAGAAAACAAAATTCTCATTGGAGCAATTATACTTATTACAATAATCGTCATCTGCGGAATTGTCATCACAGGACCAAACAATAATAACCAAACTGCACAAAGTGGAGATATGGTTAAATTTTCTGAAGCAGGATTTTCTTTCAGCTATCCAAGCAGTTGGAATGAAGTAAATGGAACTGACAGCGACCATGAAGGTTCCGTCTTCTTTAAAAACGAAAATGGCACTATTATCCAATATTATAATGTATCTAATGATTCCACATCATTAAAAGATATAACTCAAGATAGAATTAGTTATGCTCAGGAAAATGGAAATTATATAGATACAGTTCAGACAATAACATTAGATGGTAGAAATGCTTCAGATGTAATTTTAGAGCAATCAAATGGAAATTACACCAGATATGTATCATTATTCAGCAATGGAGAATTATATGTATTTAAAATAAGTGGCGATTCATTAAATTCCATTAATTCTAGTGATATTAATACTGTACTTCAAACCGCAGATATTGCATAAGTATGAATTATTTCATACTTTTTTCTATTTTTTAAAGTGTTTAATATGAAAATTAAAATTGCACTATGTCAAATTAATGTAGTTGACAATAAAGAAAAAAACATTGAAAATGTCACATCTATGATTTTAAAAGCAGTTAAACAGAATGCTGATTTTATTGTTCTTCCCGAAATGTTTAATTGCCCATATTCCAATGAAAAGTTCATAGAATACTGTGAAGAAGAAACACATAGCCCAACATTATCCAAAATAGCCAAATTAGCTAATGAAAATAATACATATATTTTAGCAGGATCCATTCCTGAAAAGGAAGGCTCAAAAATCTTTAACACCAGCTATTTATTTGATAAAAACGGTGAAATAATAGCCAAACATCAAAAAATGCACCTATTTGATATTGATGTTAAAGGAAAAATTTATTTTAAGGAATCAGACACATTAAGTTCCGGAAATAAAGTTACAATAGCCAAAACAGACTTTGGAAAAGTAGGTATCGGAATCTGTTATGATATTCGTTTTCCTGAACTGGCTAAACTAATGGCAGAAGCCGGAGCTCAAATTCTGTTTTATCCCGGAGCATTTAACATGACAACAGGTCCTGCCCATTGGGAACTTACATTCAGATCCAGAGCTTTGGATAATCAGGTTTATTGTGTTGGTGTTGCACCTGCACTAAATAAAGATGCAAGCTATCACAGTTACGGCCATTCAATTATTGCAAATCCATGGGGTGAAGTGATTGTCCAGCTGGATGAACAGGAAAACATGGCAATAGCAGAAATAGATTTAGAGGAAATAAAAAAAGTAAGAACAGAACTTCCTCTTTTAAAAAACAAAAGAAGTGATTTATATAAGATTAACTTAATTTAGCTAATCTTTTTTCAAACCAATCTTCTTTTCCCGGTTTTTTCTTAGATAAAACTTCAATAGCCTTATTTAAAATTCTGATTTCATTTTCCAAATCATTGTTCTTTCTATAAAGAATACATAATCTTTTATAAGGAGCATCTTTTGGCTGTTCTTCAGTTACATACTGTTCATATTCTTTAATAGCTTTTTGAACATTGGTTTTTTCCATTTCCTTAATTGTACTCATTGGTTTTACTTTTGATAAAGTTTTACCAGATGCTTTTGCTTTTTTAGCCTTATCTGCTTTTTTAAGAGCCTTGTTACATGATTTTTTAAAGTCTTTATCTTTTTCCTTACGTCTTGCATCTTTAATTAAATCAATGGATTCGTCAGAAGCTAAATCCCCCAATGCATAAATAGTAGCTAAACGGACACCCCAGTCTTCATCTTCAAGTCCTTTAGCTATTGTATATAATTCATCATGTGCCTGAAGCTCCCCTAAAGCTCTTATTGCTGTTTTTCTTACTCCAAAATCATCATCCTCTACAGCACCTGCAAAATAAGGAATAACTTTTTCATCCTTAGTTTCTTTAAGAGCAAATGTTAAAAAACGTTTATTTTTACCATCTGATGCCTCAAATTTTTCAATTAATTTATCCCTGGCAACTTCCCCCATGTTACCTAAAATTTCAGCTGCTTTAAATCTTATTTGAGCATTGTCATCAGTAGTTGCTTCAATTAATGGATCAATAGCTTCAATGTCAGTTACACCAATCAAAGCATTGACCGCTTCCTTTCTTACACTTACATCATCATCTGAGAGATTATCAATAGCTTCCTTTAAAATTAAATCAGACATTTTATATCTCCTAAAAGTTTAAAACTTATATTAATAATAAATTAGTTTTAGTAAATATATAATCTTTAAGATAAAAGTTGAGATAAAAATGATAACTGAGCAAACAAAAAGCTATTCAAAAAAACAAATATACAAAACCCTACATCCATGGGTTAGACAATGGTTCGATGAAACTTTCGAAGATTTTACTCCAGCTCAGAAAAAGTCAATTGTAGACATTCACAAAGGAAACAATATTTTGGTTTCATCACCTACAGGATCAGGAAAAACATTAACTGCTTTTTTATCAATACTTAGTGAACTAACAACTCTTTCCCAGAAAGGTGAACTTGAAGATAAAGTTTATTGCATTTATATTTCACCGCTGAAAGCTTTGGATAATGATATTGAAAAAAATCTGGAGGAACCTCTTAAAGGCATTGAAAAAATTGCAGGAAAGGATTTGGGAATCAGAAAGGCAGTCCGAACAGGTGACACTACCCAATATCAAAGACAGAAAATGCTTAAAAAGCCCCCACACATCCTAATTACCACCCCTGAAACTTTATCCATTTTACTGGTAGCACCAAAGTTTAGGGAAAAATTAAGCAATGTGAAATATGTTATAATTGATGAAATACATTCACTTGCTGAAAATAAACGTGGTGTACATCTAAGTTTATCACTTGAGCGTTTACAACATTTAATTGGACAATATACAAGAATTGGACTTTCAGCTACTGTCAGCCCTCTTGAAGAAGTCGCCAAATTCCTTGTAGGTTATGAATACGGAGTTGAGCGGGATTGTAAAATCATCAATATAAATTACCTTAAAGACCTGGATATAAAAGTTCTATGTCCTGTTAGTGACATTATGCTGGCAGATAGTGAGGATACCCGACTTGGAACATATAACTTATTGGATGACCTGATTCAGGAAAATAAAACCACACTTGTCTTTACAAATACAAGAAGTGGAACTGAACGTTTTGTCTACAATCTTAAAAAAATGTTTCCAAAAAACTATAATGATGAAAATATAATGGCTCATCACTCTTCACTTTCAAAAGAGGTTCGTCTAGCAACTGAAAACAAATTAAAAGAAGGAAAACTTAAAGTCGTAGTTTCATCAACATCACTGGAATTGGGAATAGATATAGGATATATTGATTTGGTTGTTCTTATTAACTCTCCAAAATCCGTTTCAAGAGCTCTTCAAAGAATCGGAAGAAGCGGACACAAATTAAATGAAAAATCCACCGGAAGAATTATTGTAACAAATCGTGATGATCTGGTTGAATGTTCTGTTTTGTTAAAAGATGCCAAAGAAGGTAAAATTGATAAAATAAACATTCCTCAAAATTGTTTAGATGTTCTGGCCCAGCACATTTATGGAATGAGTATTGAAAATCCCTGGGACATCGATTACGCATATGATGTAATCAGAAAAAGCTATTGCTACAAAAATTTAACCAGAGATGATTATGAAGATGTTTTAAGCTATATGGCTGGAGAATATGAAGAGCTTGAAGAGAGATATGTCTATGCTAAAATCTGGATAGATTATAAGGAAAACACCTTCGGCAAACGTGGAAAACTAGCCAGAATGTTATATTCAACAAATATCGGAACAATTCCAGACAGCTCAGGAGTTTTAGTTAAATGTGACGGTGAAACTGTCGGAAAAATAGAAGAGGACTTTATGGAAAGACTGAAAAAAGGAGACACTTTTGTTTTAGGCGGACAGACATACCGTTTCAATTATGGAAAAGGAATGACAATAAATGTTTCACCAGCTAATGGCCCTCCAACAATTCCTTCCTGGTTTTCACAGCAATTACCATTATCTTTTGACTTGGCTATGGATATTCAAAGATTCAGAGCACATATGGATGCCAAATTCAGATACAACAAAAGCAAACAGGAAATTATGGAGTTCATATACGATTACTTATATGTAGATGACTTTGCAGCCAATTCAATTTATGAATACTTTGTAGAACAGTACACATATGCAAAAATACCTAGCAATCAGAGGTTATTGATTGAATACTATAAGGGATTTGGTGACAGGCGTTTTGTAATATTCCACAGCTTATTTGGGAGAAAGGTAAATGATGCACTTTCAAGAGCAGTAGCTTACATTGTTGCAAGACAGTACAATACAAATGTTACAATATCCATCTCAGACAACGGATTTTACTTAAGTGCAGAAGGAACCCTTGGAGGGCTGGAAGCATTTAAACAGTTAACTCCAGAAAACTTTAAAAATATCCTAACACAATCATTAAATAAAACCGAAACATTAGCCAGCAGATTCAGACATTGTGCCGGCAGATCACTAATGACCCTTAGACACTATAAAGGAGAGGCAAAATCTGTTGGTCGCCAACAGGTGAGAGGAAAAATATTGCTTAAGTTTGTTCAGGAAATGGATAATGACTTTTCGATCCTAAAAGAAGCTAGAAGAGAAGCATTGGAAGATTATATGGATGTCAATAATGCTCTTAAAGTTATTGAACTAATAGCTAACGGGCAAATGGAAATTAAAACGATAAATACAGTTATCCCAACCCCATTTGCATTTAATTTAGTTTCACAAGGGTATTTGGATGTATTAAACCAGAATGATAAAGCAGAATTTACAAAAAGAATGCACAAAGCTGTTTTAGAGCAGATAAAAGAAAAATTAAAAGAAAGTGATTTATAAAAAAGTGGTAATATGAAAACATTATTAGTATATTATTCAAGAACACAAATAACCGAAAAAATAGCTAAAACCATTCAAAAAGACCTGGATTGTGATATTGAAGAAATCACAGTTGAAGACAAATATGACGGAACTATAGGATACATAAAAGGAGGATTTGATGCAAGTGCAAACAGAGTCTGTGAAATTAACAAGGTAACTAAAAATCCCAAAGATTACGATTTAGTTATAATTGGAACTCCTGTCTGGGCAGCTACAATGGCAACACCAATATACAGCTATTTAAAAGAATATGGCAATCAAATCAAAAATCTGGCCAGTTTTTGTACATGCGGAGGCAGCGGATATGAAAAAACCTTAAAGAAAATAGCTAAAATAACCGGCAAAACTCCAATAGCTACAATGTATCTGACAAAAAATGAAATTGAAAATCCTGAAGAAAACATAAATAACTTTGAAAACAAAATTAATAACAGGTGATAAAAATGACTAAATGGGGACCAGTATTTCTTGGTTTTATCCTTGCAGTAATTGTAAAATCATTCTTTGCACATTATGAATTTATAGGATTGCTCCTTGTTGGATTTATAGTAGGATATTTATGCCGTGACGGAGCAATAAGCGGAATGTGGAATGCAGCAGTTGCTGGTGCATTCGGAACCATAGTATCTGCAATATTATTTGTTATAATTGCTACCTTTGGAGGAGCTCTATTTGGAATCTTCGGAGGTTTAGTTGGATTTACAGTATCCGGAATTACAACAGTCTTTATAGTTTTAGGATATTTAATATACTATGCAATAGTCATGGGTATTGCTGGCGGTGTTGGAGGATTAATTTCTTCTAAAAAATAAGGGGAAAAATATATGGATTTTAAAAATTTTATTGATTGGAAATCATTTATAATGGGAGCTGCATTTGCTTCATTTATCTGTGTTGTTGCATCACAGTACCAATTAGATTGGTTATATGCATTTGCAGCTATTGGTTTACTTTATGTTGGTTATAAAGCTAAAAATATGAAATGGGGAGCTATCTTAGGTGCAATAGCAGCAACTCCATTATTTGTACTTGCAGCATATGGTGTTTTCGGACCTCTTTCAGACAGTTCTTTTGATCCGCAGGTAAGTATGTTTGTTACACTTATTGCTGTTCTCATGGTTGGAGCATTAGTTGGTTTTGTTGGAGCATACACTTACAGAAATAGGCAAAGAGCAATTGCTGCAAAGGAAAAACAAGCAAAAACAGGTAAAAATAAAAAAGGAAAAAAATAATTTTAAGTTATTATTTTTTCCAATTCTTCTTTTTTAATTGCATTTTTAATTTCAAGGGCAATTCTTCTACCCATACTCATAGGTTTTCCATAAGTTAAATAGCTGTAAGGTGAACCTCCCATAAAAGTATTAGTTCCACCATCGGTTCTAGCACTTATTTCAAAACAGATTACTTCTAAATTATCATTTACTAAAGTTTGCATACAGAACGGACCGTTTAATCCAGGAGCAACAAGTTTTTTAGCACTTTCCACTAATTTATCCGCCATTTCAAATACTTGAGGAAGTAAAGATTCTCTGATAACTGCAGGATGATTACCTGTAACCACATAAGATGGGCTTAAATCAATATCTAACTGGTCTTTAGCAGGCATTCTTACAAAACCGTCAATACTGGATTCATATCTTGTATCCATACCTAACAATTCAACTTCATCTTCCAAAGCGGAATAGAAATAATGTATACAGTAATTACATCCGGAAACATATTCTTCAATATGTGCATTAGCTACATCTGAGTCTTCCAGCCATCCGCGAGCTTTCATGGCATCTATTTTTTTATTGAATTCTTCAGGAGATGATGCTACAAAATAACCTCTTCCTCCCCTTGCACCAGGGAATTTAACCATAACCGGACGGTCAATTTCTGAAGGATTATCATATTTGTAAGGTATTCTTACTTCACCTTCAACAAGAAGTGCTCTTTCTTTGTCTCTTTCAGCTTCCCATCTTAAAATATCCCTATTACCAAACATAGGAACATTAAATTTATCTTCAACATTGTCAAGACCTGCATATGCTACAAATGAACCGTGAGGTATAACAATAGCATTCATATCTCTTAGCTTTTGCTGAACATCCTCATTGACAATGTCTTTAAATTTGTCAACGATTATATATTCATCTGCAACATCAAAACGTTGATATGGTACTTCTCTTCCTTTTTCACAAACAATAGCTGTTCTAAAACCTTCTTCTTTTGCACCTTGTAGAATATGCAAGGAAGTGTGGCTTCCAAGAGTAGCTATGGTTATATTGTCTTTGTCGTAATTGTCTAATATCTCAAAAATATCTTCAAGTTTAACTTCTCCCATTTTAATATCTCCTCAAAGAATTGATGTATAATAATATATATTTAAGATATTATAACCCTTTTTGTTTTTAAAAAAAAGATTGAACAGAACAGTTAATTTTTAAAAAAACAATTAACAAAAATTCAATCAAATGTTAAAAACAAATATTAAAAAGGATAACTGATAAAATAATAAATTAGAAATTTTTAAATCATGAGATGAACTTTATGCTAATCGGATTAATATCAGATACACATATTCCAGACAGAGCTAGAGAACTTCCTAAAAATGTAATATCCTCATTTGAAAATGTTGATTTGATATTGCATGCAGGAGATTTAACTTCCACAAAAGTAATTGATGAATTGGAAAAAATAGCTCCAACAATAGCTATTCAGGGAAATATGGATAGGGCAGCTGGAATAATGTTGCCTAATGCAAAAGTTATCGAAGCTGAAGGATTGAAAATCGGAATTGCTCATGGAGAAGTATATCCAAGAGCAGATACACAACAATTACTTTATTTGGCAAAACAGTTAGACGCAGATATTTTAGTTACGGGACATTCCCACCAGCCAAAAATAGAACAGATTGACGGAGTTTTATTATTGAATCCTGGAAGTCCTGTTGTTCCAAGACTTGCAGACAGAACTGTAATGTTACTTGAAATTAATAATAAAGAGGTTGATGTGGAAGTTATTAAAATTGGAAATCCTGTGTGCAGTACATTAGATTTAGACAAATTTAAAGGAGAATGAAAAATGGGCAGTCGTTGGCAAATGGAAAAAAAACATGATCCATATTACAAAAAAGCTAAAAAAGAAGATTATCGTTCAAGAGCATCATATAAAATCAAACAGTTAGACAAAAAATTCAAACTTATTAAAGAAGGAGATACCGTTGTAGATCTTGGAGCAGCTCCAGGAGGATGGTCCCAGGTAGCTTTAGAAAAAGTTGGAGAAGAAGGTCTTGTAATCGGAGTGGATTTAAACAGAATAAAACCTTTCCCTGAAGAAAATTTCCATGGAATCAGAGGAGATTTTACAACTACAGAAGTTCAGGAAAAAGTTATGAATTTAATTGGAGGAAAAGCTAAAGTCGTAATTTCTGATGCGTCACCATCATTATGCGGAATTAAAAATATTGACCAGTTAAGATCAATTGATTTGACAAACACAGTTATTGGAATTGCTGATAATATTTTAGAGCCTAAAGGAAACTTAGTTATGAAAGTATTTCAAGGTCCCGAATATAAAGACATGCTAACCAGACTTAAAAAGAAATACAGGCAAGTAAAAACAACAAAACCTCCATCATCCCGTAAAAAAAGCTCAGAAATGTATGTTGTGGGATTAGACTTTAAACCTAAAAAAAATAAAAAAAGTAAAGATTAAAGATTATTGTATGCTACAGTAGCATTCTGTAATTTTTCCTTAGCAAAATCTATTCTACTATCAACTTCGTTTGATGACTTGCCGGAATCCAGTGCACTTTGAACATTTTGAATAGCGGAATCAGCTTTTGTTAATTCCAATCTTGCATCATTATATTTTTGAACCTGAGCTGTGTCCCCATTATCATAATACAAAGATTTTACACCATCAAATTGTGATTCCAAATCACTATATGAAGATTTTAGCTCCGCAAGTTCATCATATTGATTACCAGAAGAAATTTCATTAGTAATTCCTGATGAAACAATACTAAATCCAACATATGCCACAACAACAATTGTTGAAATAATCATTATGATTCCAACAACAGAAATAAGCATGGATGTGGATTTAAATAAATTTAATCTAGATTTTCTCATATTATCCTCATTTTATTAAATAAAAAAACTATCTAATAATTTAATAATATTTTTACTTGTTTTTAGTATATAATATTTTACTTGCCAAATGCTCAATACAATATTTTTTAAAGTATGAAAAATTAATAATATTTTAATGAATGCTAGTACAAAATCACGAACATCTGTTGCAAAATTTGAGGAATTTTTCGCTACAACATACAAAGATGATGTATTTGAAATCCTTGAAAAATATCCTGATGAAAGGTCACTTACTGTAGATTACAATGATTTAGAAATGTTTGACCCTGATTTGGCAGATTTATTAATTGAAAAACCTGAAGAAGTTATTGAAGCATCCAAAAGTGCAATAAAAAATATTGATCCTTTAGTAAAAGATGCTGATATCAATATTCGTTTTGAAAATCTTTCTAATATAATTCCTTTAAAAACACTATTAAGTAAGTACATTGGGACATTTGTCGCTGCAGATGGAATTGTAAGAAAAACAGATGAAATAAGACCTAGAATTGAAACTGGTGTCTTTGAATGTAGAGGATGTATGAGGCTGCATGAAGTAGAGCAACGTTCCGACAGCAGAATTATAGAGCCTTCTTTATGTAGTGAATGTGGTGGAAGATCATTTAGATTGCTGCAGGAGGAATCAAAATACATTGATACCCAAACAGCAAGAATGCAGGAACCATTGGAGAATTTATCTGGAGGAACTGAACCTAAACAGATGTTAATGGTTTTGGAAGATGATTTAGTAGACCAATTAAATCCCGGAGATAAAGTAAGAATTACAGGAACTTTAAAAACATTCAGAGAAGAGCGCAGCGGCAAATTCAAAAACTACATTTATGTAAATCATATCGAACCTTTAGAGCAGGAATTTGAAGAATTGCAGCTTACAGAAGAAGATGAGGCAAAAATCATTGAACTTTCTAAAGACCCTGACATTTATGAAAAAATCATCAAATCAACTGCCCCATCAATCAGAGGTTATAGAGATGTAAAAGAAGCTATTGCTCTTCAATTATTTGGTGGTGCTGCAAAAGAGCTTGAAGATGAAACTAGATTAAGAGGAGATATTCATATTTTAATCGTCGGGGACCCAGGTATCGGTAAATCCCAAATGCTTAAATACGTTTCAAAATTAGCTCCAAGAAGTATTTACACAAGTGGTAAAGGTACAACAGGAGCAGGGTTAACTGCAGCAGCAGTTAGAGATGAATTAGGCGGATGGTCTCTTGAAGCAGGTGCATTAGTACTTGGGGACCAGGGTAATGTATGTGTTGACGAACTGGACAAAATGAGGTCAGAAGACCGTTCAGCACTTCACGAGGCACTGGAACAACAAACTGTAAGTATTGCTAAAGCAGGAATCATGGCTACTTTAAATTCAAGATGTTCAGTTCTTGCAGCAGCTAACCCTAAATTCGGAAGATTTGACAGATTTAAAATACTTGCAGAGCAAATTGATTTGCCTTCCCCAATTTTATCTCGTTTCGATTTAATATTTGTTGTTGAAGATAAGCCAAGTGTAAAAGGAGATTCAGAACTTGCACAGCACATTCTCCAAATACACCAGCAAAATACTGTAAATTATGAAATTGAACCTGAATTACTCAGAAAATATATTGCATATGCCCGTAAAAATGTAAATCCGAAACTTACTGATGAAGCAAACATGGTTTTAAAAGAGTTTTATGTAAGTACAAGAAACAGTTCCGGTGATGAAGAATCTCCAGTTCCAATTACTGCAAGGCAATTAGAAGCTATCATTCGTTTAGCTGAAGCTAGTGCTAAAATAAGACTAAAAGACACAGTAGATAAAGAAGATGCACAAAAAGCAGTGAGACTGCAATTAGCTTGTCTTAAAGAAGTCGGTGTTGATCCTGAAACCGGGGAAATAGACATTGATAAAGTAGAAGGAAGAACACCTAAATCAGACAGAGACAAATTGCAAAGAATCATTTCTGAAATTGAAATACTTGAAGAAGAATATGCCGGACAAGCTCCAATGAATGTTTTAGTATCCAATATGAGTGATAAATACGACATGAGTGAAGAAAAAGTAGATGAAATGGTTAGAAACTTAAAACACAAAGGAGTAATCTACGAACCAACAAACGGTTATCTCAAAAGAGCATAACCTTCTTTTTTTATTTTATATTTTTTAATCAAATAGGATAACTTAATAAATGATTAAAATCAAAATTAATATATTATATTTATACTAATTTTACGGAGCGATAATATGGAAGAATACGAAAATTTATTAAATAGAGCAATAGACCAATTACCTCCTGAAGTATTTGAACACAAAAGATTTAAAATTCCTAAAGCTTATTCAGATATACAAGGTAACAGAACTTTTATAAAAAACTTTAAAGATGTTGCTGAAGATTTAAACAGAGATCCACAACATGTATTAAAATTTTTATTAAGAGAATTAGGTACTGCAGGTAATTTAGAAGGATCAAGAGCAATCTTACAAGGTAAATTTACACATTACTTAATCAACGAAAGATTAGAAGATTATGTTGAAAAATATGTTATTTGCCATGAATGTAACAGGCCAGATACCAAAATTATTAGAGAAGATAGGATATTCATATTAAAATGTGCTGCATGTGGTGCTAAAGCTCCATTAAAACCATTATAATCCTATTTTAACTTATTTTTAATGATTTTTATGTTTTGTGTAGAATGTGGAAGTACTGATAAAAAAATGGTTGGAGATATCTGCATTGACTGCTTTTTAAAAGACTTTCAAATGATTGAAATCCCAGAAAATATTAAAGTAGAAATCTGCAGCCACTGCAACAGTAGAATCGAAGAAGGAAAATGGACCGATTCATTTTTACCGGAAGATGAAATAATTTATCGTGCTTTAGAGCGAAACATTAAAATCAGCAATCTTGTTGAAAATGAAATTATCAATCTTGAAATCGACCAGATAAAAGGAACAATAGCCAATTGTTATGTGGAAGTTGTTGGAGAAGTTTACGGAGTTCAGCTTGATGAAACTCATGACACTTCAGTAAGAATAATGAAAACAGTTTGTCCAACATGCAGTAAACTTCAGGCAGGCTATTATGAATCAGTTGTTCAGTTTAGAGCAGACAACAGAGATATAAAAGCAGAAGAATATGATAAAGCTGATGAAGTTGTTAAAAGAACTTTAAATAAGCAAAGCAAAAGCGACAAGCTTGCTTACTGCCCACAAATAGCTAAACTAAAAGAGGGCTACGATTATTATATCGGATCATTAAAATCCGGCAGAAAAGTAGCTGAAAGCTTAAAAGAAGAATTTGGAGGAATTATTAAAGAATCTCCAAGACTTATCAGTGAAGACAAATCTACTGGAAAAGGTCTTTATAGAATTTGGATTTCAATTAGAATTCCTGAATTTGAAATAGATGACTTTATCAAACATGATGGCAAAATACTGCAGGTAAAAGATATTGATAAAAATAGAGTTGTTGGAATAGATATCACTGACCATAAAAGACACACAATACCTTTAAAAGAAAGTGAAGATATAACACTTCTTAAAAAGGCTGATGAAATTGAAACAACAACAATAATATCAAAATCCCCAAGCAACATTCAAATTTTAGACCCTGCAGATTATTCTGCTGTTGATTTGGATATGATGGATGAATTTAAAGATTCCAATATTGGTGACGAAGTTAAAATTATTAAAATTAACAATTACATTTATTTGATTAAGTGATTAAGATGAGCATTGAAGAAAAAATTCAATTAATTGAAAAAGGAACATTAGAAGTTATAGATACTGAAGAATTAAAAGAAGTTCTTAAAAAAGAACAACCTATAGCTTACACAGGATATGAACCTTCAGGTAAAATTCATTTAGGCCATGCAGTAACAGTACAAAAACTTAAAACCCTTCAAAAATTAGGTTTTAAAATTAAAATACTTCTTGCAGATTTCCATGCTTTTTTAAATGGAAAAGGAAGCATTGAAAAAATTGCTGAAACTGCAGAGTACAACATGAAATGTTTCAAAGCATTAGGTTTAGATGAAACTACTGAATTCATATTAGGTTCAAGTTTCCAATTAAACGAAGATTATGCATCTAAAGTTTATAAATTAGCTACCCTAACTACTTTGAAAAGAGCTAGAAGAAGTATGGATCAAGTAAGCCGTCATGATGAAAATCCGAAAGTGGCTAGTGTAGTTTATCCAATTATGCAAACTGTAGATATGGTTGCTTTAGATGTAGATGTTGCTCTTGGAGGAATGGAACAAAGGAAAATCCAAATGCTCGCACGTGAAAACTTAGAGAAAATTGATGAAAAAGTTCCTGTCTGTATTCACACTCCATTGTTACACGGCCTTGACGGAGATGCTAAAATGTCTTCAAGTAAAGGAAATTACATTGCTGTTGACGATTCAGTTGAAGAAATTACTAAAAAAATCAAAAAAAGCTATTGTCCTCAGGGAGAAACTGAAGGAAATCCGATGATTGAAATAGCTGAAACATTCGTATATCCAAACCAGGAAACTTTACTTATTAAAAGGCCTGAAAAATTCGGAGGAGACATTGAACTTACACATGAACAGTTAATTAATGATTTCTCAAATGGAGACTTACATCCAATGGATTTGAAAAACGGAATTAAAGATTTCTTAATTGAACACTTTGCTCCTGTAAGAGAATATATGGAGGAATAAACAATGGATGAAAAACAGGAATTTGAAATGGGTTTACCTAATGGTGTAGGAGAACAGATGCTTGCTCATACTATCGAAAAGTTCGATGTAAAATTAGAACATACTGAATTCGGACCTAAACTTATAGGAACTTATGAAGAACTTGAAAAAGCTAAAGTTTTCTTATACGAAGCTATTGAAGCCAGATTAAATCAATTAGAAGGTAAAAAATAAAATTTACCTTTTAATTAAAATTTAATTAAAAAAATATAAATAACATTTTATTTTATAAAAGCCAAATAAAAGCACATAATTAATAAAACTCTCATTTTTCAAATAAAAGAAAAATAAGCTACTAATTTTAACTATTTTTAATAAACACCTGCTCTAATTAAAATATATTAATTTTAAAACAAATAATTTCATTTAATTTAAAAACAAATCCAATATATTAAATTAAATTAAAAAATCAAGCCAATTAATTTATATACTTTTAATGATTATTATTAACCATCTGAGGTGATACTATGAAAAGGTATACAAAAATGGAGTACGAAAATCCTGATGAAATGACCTTTGGATTTTCAAAACATCCTGTTAAAACAAAAAATGGATTAGAAATCGGAGCAGGTTATGTTAATCCGATAATCAAAGTTGCTCCAAAAGAAGGAACTGAAAATTCAAAAGACACCATGGTATCAGAATGTAGAAATATTGCAATAAGTGCCTGTCAAAGAGCAGTGAATATTGGACTGCCTTCATTTATCTTAGAACAGGAACATATTGCACAACAAACTGCAAATCCTGATTGGGCAGGAGAGTGTACTCAGGCACAAGTAGAAGTTCTTGAAAAATTTCAAGACGAATATGGAATTAAAACTGCACTTAAAGCTACTCCTGCAGATATCAGAGATGAAGCAAAAGGAGAAAATTATAGAACTTCCTCCCAGTATCAGCAAGTAATGGAAAGTATAGAACAATGCTGTGAAAATGGAGCATCAATAATCTGCATTGAAACAACAGGAGGAAAATCTGTTTCAGATTACGGAATATCCCGAGGAGACCCAAGAGCAATATTATTTGGAATTGGAGTTTTAGGCAGCATAGATATGGAATTCATGTGGACAGAAATTGTAAAAATCTGCAGCAAACACAATGTAATTCCAGGAGGAGACACTAACTGTTCACAATCAAATACTGCAATGTTTCTAGCAGGAGGATTGTTAGATAAAGACTGTTCCCATACATTAGCAGCAATAGCCAGAGCTATTGGAGCATGTAACAGTTTGGTTGCTGTAGAATGTGGTGCAAAAGGACCTCTTAAAGACTGCGGTTATGAAAACCCTATTGTAAAATCAATAAGTGGAGTTCCTATTGCAACAGAAGGTAAAAATGCTGTTTGTGCACACTCTGATTTAATGGGAAATTTAATAGCTGGAATAACTGACTGCTGGAGTAATGAATCGGTTTATCATAGAGAAGAAATGGGTGGAACAACACCTGAAGTCTGGTTACAGGCAACAGGATACGAAGCTGCATTAATGAATACTGCTATTGAAACCGAAAATGATAAAATATTAAGAGACCTGTATACATTAGCAGACAAATACAGAGACCCTCAAGCATTAATTCTCGCATATGACAATGCACATAGAATTGGCCGTGCTATTGTAGAATATGGTGATGACCCATATCAAAGAAGCATAGCAGGAGCTCTTGAAGCTGGCACCATTATAAGAGAAGCTGTTGAAGACAAAAAAATGCAATTAACCAGATTCGAACAGGACAGCCTTGATGGAGCTATGAAAATCTATGAGAAATTACCAGAAGATTCCGGCAAATTTATCAAACAATCATCCAAACGATACGGACGTAAAGTAGAGGACTTTGATCCTAAAAATTATGAATTATAATAAAAAGAAGGGATTAAAATGACTTATAAAGATTTAGAAAATAAAATAAATCAAAATAAGATAGCTATTAGATACAATATAGTTGTAGAAGGTGCAGCTATAAAACCTGAAGAATATCCTGAAGTAAAAGAAGGATTGCCAACAGAAGAACCCTTTAAATCAATAGCTTTAGGAGTGCTCTATGAAGATAAAGCAAAAGTATTAAGCGATGTTAAAGAATCTCTTGAAAATGAGATTTCACCATTGGACATCATAAACAAAGGACTTATGAAAGGTATTGATGCAGTGAGCTTACTTTATACAAAAGGAGTTTATTTCTTACCTGATTTAATGCTTGCCGGAGATGCAATGATGGAAAGTGTAAAAGAATGTGAAAAAGTTCTTGGACACAAAAGTGAAACAAAAGGAACTGTTGTTTGTTTTGTTGCTGAAGGAGATCCACATGACATCGGTAAAAACTTAATCTTGATGTTTTTAAGAGCCGGAGGATATGAAGCTATCGATTTAGGAAGAGATGTTCCTACCGAGAAAGTTGTTGAAGCTGTTAAAAAGTATCATCCATTATTTATGACTGGTACTGCACTTATGACAACTACAATGACTGCATTTCCAAAAGTTGTAGATGCTCTTGAAAAAGAAGGTCTTGAAGTGCCTGCAATAGGCTGTGGTGGAGGAGCTGTAAGAAAAGACTATGTTGAAAGTATGCCTATGACAGTATACGGCGTAGAAGCTTACCACACACCAAAATTAGCTGATGCAATCCTGAAAAACCATAAAACATGGGAAGATTTAAGAAAAGAGTACAGCGACATTGTAGGGGAATTCGTACCGGAATATTCAAACTAGATAACCATGGCAGAACATTATGCAATAGCTATAGATATTGGAACTAGCGGTATTAGAGCTCAAAGCTACAATCTAACTACCCATAAAACAATATCTACAGCTATAACTTTAAGACATCCATTGCCTGGAGCTAATGTAGTAGATCATCTTCACTTTGCATTAAATATAGGTCGCGAAACTGCCCATAACATTCTTATAACTACAATAAACAGAGTTATAGCTAATTTAAATATTGATTTAAATAAAGTAGAAAGATTGGCAGTTTGCGGAAATCCAATACAGTTATCCTTATTTAACAATATTGAAATAAGAGATTTGGCTTTTTGGGGAGAAAATGCTTTAAAAGAAAAAAATATAACTCCTCCGTCCAGACGTGGAAAAATATTAAATCCTCAAGCAATCGGTTTAGATATTAATCCTGATGCTAAGATTTACATTCCTCCAGCCATTAAACATGAAATTGGAGCAGATGCATTAGCTATGCTTTACAAATCCAAAGCTTTAGAAAAAGATGAATATTCACTTATTATAGATTTTGGAACAAATGCTGAAATGGCTCTGATTGCAGACGGAGAAATTTATACTGCATCGGCTGCTGCAGGACCTGCTATTGAAGGACAAAATATTGAAAAAGGCCGGCTAGCTTCTCCCGGAGTAATCTGCGATATTAATGAAGAGGAAATGTTCTGGAGAATGAAAATTCTTAATGACAATTTAATAGTTGAAGACGGAGATTTAATTGATCCTGTTAATGGAAATGTCATTAAAAAATCAGACATACAAGCAAAAGGAATTACCGGAACCGGTGTAATAGCTGCATTTAGTTTAGGTAGTGATGATAAAATCATAAAAGACGGCAAAATTAAAGATACAATTTACCTGCAGGATGATGTTTATCTCAAAGAAAAAGATATTTCAAATATTGGAAAGGCATTAGGTGCTTTTAGAGCCGGACAGTTAACACTAGCTGAAAGTGCAGATATCCTTTTAGATGAAATTGAAAGTGTATATATGGCCGGAGCTTCAGGATTTTATGTTGATGCTAAAAAATCATTAAACATAGGACAAATTCCGCCCTGCCCCAATCAAGTTTATCAAATCGGAAATACTTCACTAGCCATGGCTAAAGATATTGTATTGAACCCCGAATTATTAGATGAATTGCAGAAATTGGCTGATAAAATTAAAAGCAATCATATAATGCTTGCTACTTCTGAAATATTTGAAAAAATATATTCCCTGGAACTGGCTATTTATGAACAGGGAATGCCATTTTGGATGTATAATCAATGGCTGCAAAAATACGGTATTCAGGAAATTCCAAATATTAAAACAGAACCTGAAATAACTAAATTATACCCAAGAGATATTTCAGATTTGGGAGATTATGATTTGAACACAGTTGATATTGAAAATACATTATCTGCAAAATTTGACAGATGTATTTACTGTATGGACTGTGTTAATTCATGTCCTGAAAATGCTCTGTCTTTTGAGAAAGATGAATTTAAATTAAGAACAGACTTATGTTCAGGCCTTGGCTGTTTAAGGTGTGCTGGAAATTGCAAAGAACATGCTTTTAAATATGAAGAATTTTACAAAGATATATAGTGATTAATATGAATCTAAAAGAAAATCTTGAAAATGCACTTTCAGGTGAAGATGTGGAAGTTAAACCTGTTATAAGTGTAACACAAGCAGGAATTATCGAAGCAATGGAACAGACTAATGCTTCCTGGCCGGAAGCACATACAAATCCTGAGCAAATGGCAATTTTAGGAAGTTCCCTACATGAACTTGCAGGCCTTGAATGTGCAAGAATACCTTTTGGACTTACAGTTGAAGCACAATCTATGGGGGCTGAAGTAAATCTCGGAAACAATGAACGAACTCCTGAAGTAACTGGAACTCCTTTTGAATCTGCAGATGATATTGAAGCACCAGATGATTTTTTAGAAAATGGGCGTATTCCAGTAGTTCTTGAAGCTATTGATATTTTAAAAGAAAAATATGAAGATTTGCCGATAATCGTTGGAATTACCGGACCATTTACATTAACAGGACATTTGCTTGGAATTGAAAATGTCGTAAGATATATGAAAACTGATCCTGATGAAATAGAAATAGCTATGGAAAACTGTCTTGATGCAAGTATGGATTACATTGAAGCAATTCAGGAACATGATGCAGATGTTATTTGTGTAAACGAACCTACAGCATCCCCAGAATTAATTGACCCTCTTCAATTTAAATCAATGATTAAACCTAATCTTGAAGATTTGGCGGATTTTATTGATGTGCAAAAAGTATTGCATATCTGCGGGTCAACACAACCTATTATAAGTGACATGTCCTCTGTTGGCTTTGACGGAATAAGTATTGAAGAAGCCGTTGACATTCCAAAAGCCAAGGAAAGCATCGAAGATGAATGTGTCATTATAGGAAACATCTCAACATCCAAAACATTATTGAGCGGAACACCTGAAGATGTAAAAGAAGATGTAAAAAAAGTTTTAAGTGAAGATATTGATATTATAGCTCCAAGTTGTGGATTAGCTCCAAAAACACCACTAGCTAATGTTAAAGCACTAGTTGAAGCTAGAAATGAATATTTTAATATTTAAATATTAAATGAAACAATAATTGTAGCTATTGAAGAATCATCACCATAACTATACTTATTTTTTAAATATTCGTCAGATTTAGTTGACGGACTTGATGAAACAACACCATCTAACTTAAAAGGATCCAATTCCGGAAATGGAACGGGAGGTAAAACAAAATATTCATTGCCTTTTTCCAAATTGTAATTATTTAATACATCTTTAAAAATTACAAAATCATCACTTAAAAACATGACATCTTCATCAGCCCTAAATTTTTCCTTATCTTCAGGATCAAAAACATCATGACCCAATATTTCTCCGTCAAATGTCAGTAAAACAGTGGGAGTTGGGGGAACTCTGAAATATCCTTTTTTAAAAATTACAAAACATACATCTCTTTTGAAACATTCCTGAACTCCTTCATTGAATACCGGAACTATATCCTTTGAACGCTGTGCTTCCATATCAATTATCTTTAAAATATCATCATTGGAAAGTTGCCTTACTTCCAAAACACCATCCAAACCACTTATTACATTTACTACATTGTTTAAGACTTCACACATACTATCACCTAATACAATCAGGACAAATACCCATATACGGAGCTACAGCTTTTTTAATATCTGTTGATACTTTATTTACTCCAGTACTTGCATCAATTATTTCATGATTGAAATTGCTGATTAAATCCAAATAATTAGCTTTGACTTTACTTAAAAATTCCTCATTTTCAAATTCGTCTTCTTTAGAGCATCGATTTACAGAGGTTTTAACATCTACATCTAAAAGTAAAACCAGATCAGGTTCTTTAGCATATTTATTAATCTGTTTAATCCAGTCTGCAGGTTCCTGATAAGCTAAACTAGAAATAAAAGAGCGGTCACTTAAAATAACTTTAGAATCATCATTAAGTTTATCCATAATAAGCATCCTGTCTGCTGCAAATAGTAGACCTAATGTTTTTTGAATTCTGTCAGTTGTTGCATCCGGTCTTTGCAGTATTTTTCTAATTAACTTACCGACTTCAGAATCTGTCGGTTCCACAACTGTTTCAACATCAAAACCATTCTGCTCCAGCCAATCTTTTAACAGGTTAATCTGAGTAGATTTACCTGCACCATCAATTCCCTCAAAAACAATGTACATAATTTTAAATTTGAATTAAACTATATTAAACTTTAACTATTTTTTCAATGTTTCATTAAAACAAAAAGCAAAACAGCTATTTAATAAACACCTATTTTACATATGAATGACCTATGAAAATCCCCACAAACATGAACTATAATTTTATTAAGCATTATTTATAAAAAAATGATACAATATGATACAAATAAATGATAAAAAATATATACTCACTTATTTAATCGGGTTTATATTGCTTGCAACCTTTTTATTTTCATGTAACACCCATAATCATCCGAAAGCACAGATAATATTAAGTATTTTAACTGTAATAGGCGGGATAATTTGTATAAGATATTCTATAAAAAATAAAGATGCATTACACAAAACAGCTTTTTTAATAATCATTATATTTGGATTACTAACAGTATTTGCTTCACCACTTCTTGTAGCTCCTGATGAAGTAGAACATTTTGCAAGATCTGATTTAACCTCAGAAGGAGGACTTATACCAAATTACCATGAAAATCAGGGATATTTCATAAACAACTATTTTTATCAGATGACATGTTCTCAAGGTAGTACCCTACTAGACAATACTTCCTTTATGCATCAAGATATTACGCACGGCAAAACATTTTTTACATCAGTATTTTCTCAAAATCTATTTTATGTCTATTTAGCTCAAGGATTTGGGATATTTATTACAAAAATGTTGGAATTACCAGTAATATTCGCATTATGGTTAGGTAGACTTTGTAACTTATTATTATACTCAGGAATTGTATATTTTGCAATTAAAAAGACACCTGCTTTTAAAAAAGAGTTACTTGTATTATCATGTCTTCCAATAGCTGTTTTTCAAGCAGCATCAATGAGCAGTGATGGAATTATTTTTGCTCTGGCAATATTAAACATTTCTTACTTCATACAGATGTATAAATCAGAAATAATCCCAAATAAAAATATAATCATTTATTTGGCAACAGGAGTATTAATTGGACTTATTAAATTTCCATATATCTTTTTATTACTAATGTTATTTTTAATACCTGCACACAAATTTAAAACAAAAAAAATAGCTATTATATCTAAAATGACAGCTTTACTCTTAATAGTCATAGCTGGAGCATATAGTAATTTTTATGCTTCAAAAGAATTGTTAAAAGGTGGAAGAATAGACTATTACATTCAAAATAATGTTAATCCAGCCAATCAAATAAATTATATAATTCACAACCCTACATCTGCAGTTATAACCTTTGTAAAATCATTAATCTTTTTACCATACTTGATTTTTATTAAAGATTGTTCTTTTTTCCATTTAATACTTTTCCCAGGGCTAGATATATACAATGCATTGTGTTTAATCTTCTTTATTGTATTTTTATTCTTATCTGAAGATTTAAAAATGGCTAAAAGGAAAAAATTAGAATTGATAATATTATTTTTAATAATTTATACAAGCATATTTTTTATCCAATATTTAAGTTGGACTCCAGTAGGTTATGATGGTATCTTAGGCGTTGGAGCCCGTTACTTCATTCCAATATTAGCAATACTGCCATTAGTATTTGGACATAAGTCCAACAGTGAAAAATTAACAAAATATTTCATAGTATTTACAACAATATTCTTATCTGGAATGTTACTTATAATAATTGCAGGATTTTATTAAAAGAATAAGACATGAGCCTATCTCTTCTTAAATTTCTTATTTTTTCTTTTACTTGATTTATATTATTATTTTGAATTTAAAATACATCATATCTTTTTAAAATAATATATAAAATAAAAACTAAACAGTAAGTCACAACCCCAACAATACATTATCAGCGATATTTTAAAATTTATTTATATTACAAAAAACATATTTTTAAATGATTAAATCTTAGGGTGTAATAATAAAATGGTTTTATCAGAATTATTAGCTCCAGCTGGATCTTATGATGTGCTTGTAATTGCAGTTAATGCAGGTGCTGATGCTGTTTATATAGCTGGACAACAATATGGAGCAAGAGCATTTGCTAAAAACTTCACAATGGAAGAGATAGAAAAAGCTGTCGAATATGCTCATTTAAATGGAGTTAAAGTCCATGTTACTGTAAATACATTAATAAACAATTTTGAAATAGCTGATGTAATGAACTACCTGTTTAAATTATATCAGATAGGAATAGATGCAGTTATTGTTCAGGATTTTGGAATATGCTGGCTTTTAAAAACTCTGATTCCTGATTTGGAAGTTCATGGATCAACACAGATGGCATTGAGCAATTACAGTTCCATAAAATGGGCTGCTAAAAACAATATTAAAAGAGTTGTTCTTCCACGTGAAATTAATGTAAACCAGATAGCTAAAACACATGAACAGCTAAAAAAAGACAATATCAATATGGAAATTGAAGTATTCGGACATGGAGCTTTATGCTATAGTGTCTCCGGAAACTGTTATATGTCTTCATACAACAGCGGACGCAGCGGAAACAGGGGTGCATGTGCACAGCCATGCAGACGGGAATACCGTTTAAAATACAGAGGATACAATATCGGGAACGGATATCTTTTATCAACCCATGATCTGGCCACATACAATAATCTGGACGCAATTTCAGATGCTGGAGTAACTTCATTAAAATTAGAAGGCCGTATGAAATCCGGAGACTATATAGGAACCATCGTAAACAGCTACCGCAATATATTGGACGGAAATACCGGAGATTATGCCAAAAATTTACATCTTGTATTCAACAGGAAATTTACAAACGGATACATAATGGGAGATAAACCCGGTGAAGTAATGGGCAGAGGCAGTTCAGGCCACGAAGGTTTATACATAGGAGACATTGTAAAAATAGATGGAACTGAAGTTACAATTGAAATCAAAAATAAAGACAATTACATCACACTGGAAAAAGGTGACGGAATAGCTTTTAAATACAACGGCAAAATCAAAGGAATTTATTTAGAAGACATTGTTAAACAGGACGAAAATGAAATTGTAATTAATACAACACGTTTGGTTAAGGAAGGCACAGAGGTATTTATCAGTTTTTCCAAGTCAATTCATGAAAATCTTAAAAAATTCCAAAAAGAAGTCATTAAAAACCATATCCCACTTTCATTAACCCTAAGCTGGAATGAAGACTTAACAGGATTTGTTAATGTTGAATATTATTTAGATGACGAATTAATCAATTTCAGACATAAAGTCATAGGCAAATTTGAAAAAGCTAAAAACAAACCTATTACAAAAGAAAAAATTGAAAAGCAGTTATCAAAAACCGGAGGAACACCATTCTACATAGATGAAATCAAATTCCACAATATGCCGGACAGTTTATTTATTCCAATCAGTGAACTTAACCAGATTAGAAGGGAAGTTCTATCTCAAGCACAGGACCTTCTGTTAAATCACTACACTCCAACTAAAAAGTCTGTTAAAGCTACAAGGAAAAAATTGAATGAGTTTTATGAAGATTATGAATCTTCCAATAACCTCAGCAAAAAGAAAAATCCTAAAATATCATTATTTATTGATAACTTAGACCAGTTAAAATCAATTTCCGGATTTGACCTTAAACGAATTTACTTTGATGGAAACTGTTTATACAATAACCCTGAAGATTATTATAAAAATATTCCAAAGCTTTTAGAAGAAGCCAGTCTTATGACTCCTGATGCAGAACTTGTTTGGGTATTGTCCTCATTCATCAATGAAAAAGAAGCATCCAAATGCAATGAAATAGTTAAAGAACTTGAATCAAAAGGAATTATTATTTCAGTTATGGGAGATTTCCCGGGAATGTGTGAGATTTTTGACTGTCCTGTTTATGGAAACCATAATCTGAATGTTTGGAACTCATTTACAGTTAAAAATCTTAAAGAAGCAGGATTCAATGGTTTAATTTTATCTTCAGAACTTTCAGGTAATGAAATTAAACATCTGATTTCTAAAAATAACACCGAAGACATTGATTTGGAACTGATTGTAAACGGAAATTTAGAGGTTATTGTAAGTAAGGATGATTTCAGTAACTTAAATGACGGTAAAGATTTCATAATACATAACAATGCAGATTATGCCATTTTAGAAGATAAAAAAAGGAAAAAATTCAAGTACAAAGTATTATTTGACTATAATAAACAAAGCCACATTATAAACAAAGACTGTCTATGTTTAATTGAAGAAATGAACGAAATTAAACACTTAGGTCTTGATTCCATAATCCTGGATTGCAGATATTCCAATGAAAAGTACACAACAAACATATTATCCATTTACAATGATTCCCTGAAAGACAGAGATGATGAAGAGCTTTCCAAATACAAATATCAGATAATGGATTTCTCACAGTCATATATCAACAAGGGAAATTATATTGAAGGCAGATTACACGAGGACAAACATGAGAATTCCTGAATTACTTGCACCTGTAGGTTCCATGGACCACCTTAAAGTAGCCATTAATGCCGGAGCCAGTTCAATATATTTATCTGGAAAAGAATATGGTGCCCGCAGGTTTGCTGAAAACTTTACTTTAAATGAAATATCCGAAGCAGTTAACACTGCTCATCTTCACAATGTCAAGGTTTATGTAACTGTAAATACATTAATTAAAGAAGATGAACTTCAAGACGTGATGAATTATTTGTCTAATCTATATTCAATAGGTGTAGATGCAGTTTTAGTTCAGGATTTAGGTCTGGTTGAGCTGATAAACAAACACCTGCCAAAACTAAAAGTTCACGGTTCCACACAGATGACTGCAGAAAACCAGCTGAAATTAGATTATCTTGAAAGCAAAGGAATTAAAAGAATAGTTCTTCCCCGTGAAATGAGAAAAGATGAAATTAAAAATTTGAGAACAAATATGGAACTTGAAATATTTGTTCATGGAGCACTATGCTACTCCTATTCAGGACAATGCCTAATGAGCAGTTTTAAAGGAGGCCGAAGTGGAAACAGAGGAAGTTGTGCACAGCCTTGCCGTCAAAAATACAAATTATCCTGTTTGAACAGTGAAGATTATTACCTCTCACCTAAAGATTTGTCATTATACGATCATTTAAAAGAAATTGCAGAGCTAAACATCAGCTGCATCAAAATAGAAGGAAGAATGAGAAGCAAAGAATATTTGGCTATTGCAGTGAGCAATTATAGAAAAGCCTTAAACAAATTGAAAAGCAATAAAACCAGCAAAAGTGAAGAAATAAGCCTTGCATTTAATAGAGGATTTAGCGAAGGGCAATTTAACTATGCATCTTCAAGAAGTATCCGTTCAGGACATGTCGGTTTAAAATTAGGTAAAGTCTGCAATAGTGAAAACAGCCAAATAGTCATTAAATTAGATGACGGTTTAAAAACAATTCCCCAAAAAGGTGACGGATTATTATTAATAAAAGCAAAAGATGACTACGGATTTGAAATTTCACAAAACCCTCTTTTAACAACATTCAACCATTATAAAAAAGGCAGAAATAAAGAAATTAAAGACATTAACAGAAAAGACAGAGTTTTAATCATTAAAAAAGTAAAGCAGAATAAAAAATACCATTTCAATTTAAACGATTCAACAGCATATCTTACAAAAAGAAACAGATTAACTTCAAAAGTTAAAGAGATTGAAAATAAGGGTAGCAGTTTTATCAAATCCAAATTAATACTTACATTTTCAATTAAAAACAAATATCCTCACTTGAAAGGCAGGTTAACTCTTGCAAATAAAAAAGAAATTGAATGTGAAGTTAAAGGAGAAGTTCCCTTTGAAAAGCCTCTTAAAAGAAGTGTAGATACAAAAACAATAAAAAAACAGTTACTGAAAGTTGACAAATACCCATTTGACATTGTTGGAGTCAATATCAACTATGACGGAACATTATTTATCCCAATAAGTGAAATCAATAAAATCAGAAGGGAACTTTTCAAAAAATTAGAAAAAGAAGTGTATTCCTTATACTCCAATAAAAAGGTAAAAATAAATCTTGAAAATGAAGGCAATGCCCTAAAAACTGACCAATACAGTTTATCCTATTATACAAATAACCTAACTGATTTAGATAAAATAAATAATGTAAAAAGGGTTTATTTGGAGATACCTCCTGAAGACCCGTCAGTAATAAATCAAAGCAGGGAAGAATACAATATAAATTATATGGTCAGCTATCTGCAAAAGGCTATTGACATTTCCAGAAACAGAGACTATGAATTAATCTGGAAATGGCCGGACATTGCTCATGACAATTTAATAAAAGTTTTAGGAAAAGTAAGAGGCATATTAAACAAACTGCACTACCCTATTGAAATAATGTCTCCCGATTTTACAGGCCAATACGGACCATACTCCATGAACGTGACAAATACACAAACAATAAAGAGTCTTGAAAACTACAAAATAATTACATTGTCACCGGAACTGAAAAAAGAAGATTTAAAAAATATTTTAGACAATTGTAGTGACAATTCCAAATTGGAAATTATTGTTCAGGGATCTGTTGAGCTAATGAAAAGCAGAAACAGATTATTTACCAAAAAAGAATCTAAAAAGTTAAAGAACAACACAGACGACATCTTCCTGATTGATAAGAAAAACAAAAGATATCCTATTCATAAAAGCTTATCTAATGAAGAAATTATAATTTCAAATAGCGAAGATATTTCACTTTTAAATGACATTACCTACTTAAAATCAATAGGGCTTGTTAATTTTGCTATTGACGGTCGATGGAGAGATGAAAACTATTTAAATAAAATACAGGAATATAACACAGCTATTGACAAATAAAAAATAATACTTCCCAAATGCTCTAGGGAATTTTGGATATATATTTAAATAAAAATGTATAGAAAAAAGGGTTTGGTTAAAATGCAAGGAGAGAAAGTAACATTGCAAAACATAAAAGGTATTGGAGATAAAATCTCTGAAAAAATATTAAATAGTGTTGGAGGAGAAGAAAATCTTCAAAAAATAGTTGAAAATGTGGATGTTGAAAAAATAGCAAATATTGATGGAATCAGCCAAAGGAAAGCTATTGAAATAATGAACCAGCTATTAAATAATCCTACATATGAGTTTATTAAAAGCGACAGGGCAATGGAGATTTATGAAGACATCATAAACAAAATATTAGCATATTCAAACACTTCCTATTCAAAAAATAGGATTTTGCTGCTTTCCCCTTCAAAAGATATTGAAAAAATAGAAAAACAAATCAGTTTTGTGATGGATGCAAAAAAACAGGTTTCACAGCTTCCAATAATCAAGTTAAGAGGATTGATGAAAAACTTAAAGGAAGTTGAAAATCCGAAAGCCGAATATGATGCAAGTAAAGTTATTTTAGTGGAAACAGAAGAAGACAATTCATATCTTACTGATTTAGGTCTGAATCAGTATTATCCAATAATTACAGCCACTGATTCCCCGTTACTGCAGGAGGAATTAATGAATTATGACCTTATCTTTTATGTATATTCACAGGGAATACTTGATTTTGAAGGAATGCCAAACCTTGTAATGATTAATATTGAAGAAAATGATTATGAAATAGTTCCTGAAAAAATAATAAACTTCTTTACACATAACCAGGATCTTTTTAACAGAGTTTATGAAATACAAAAAATCAGAGGCCGGGAAACAATTTTGGGAGAAATTATCCCAATTATTGATGAACTTAATGTTATTGATAAAAGAGAAGTGGACATTGAAGAATTAGTCAATTCTTTAAAAAAGGATATGGATGAAGAACTAGAAAATGCCATACAAAATGTTGATCTTGAAGGAGATGAAATTCTCAACCTATTAAACAAGAATCTCCCTCCAAAGATTAATAAAATATTTGATGAAATTATAAATGAAAGGAAGAAAATCATCAGAGAAAAAACAGGATTTGATTTTGATCCGTATCTTAGAAAATATCCTATTGAAATTGATGACAGTGAAATCCAAAGAATTCAACTGGAACAGTCATCCAAAAAAGAAAATGATATTTTTGATGTTAAAAAAAGTGCAGCTATCGAATTGAACTCCATAAAAGAACAGGCAATCAAAGAAGTTGAAGATGTAATTAAATTTGACTATGAATTTAGTTTAGGCAGCTTTGCATATGAATATGATTTAAATGCACCTGAATTTGGCGATGAAATAAATTTAAAAGAGGCGCTGCATCTGGAACTGGCCCTTAGAAAAGATGATAAAAACACACAGACAATTGATTACAAACTTACAAATGACGAAAACATAGCCCTGCTTACCGGGGCAAACAGCGGAGGTAAAACAACCCTTCTTGAAACACTAACCCAAATTTCCATAATGGCACAAATGGGACTTCCAGTAAGTGCCAGTGAAGCTAAAATCAAATTGTTTGATGAAATATATCATTTTTCAAAGAAAAGATCACTGGATGCCGGAGCTTTTGAATCCTTTTTAAATGTATTTATTCCAATTGTAACAACAGACAGCGAAAAATTAGTATTGCTTGACGAACTTGAAGGAATAACAGAACTAGAAGCTGCAGTTAAAATTATTTCCACATTTATAGATATGATTAAAGAATCCAATTCCTACGGAATAATTGTAACACATATGGCCAGGGAACTGATGAATTACACAGATATTCGTGTAGACGGTATTGAAGCAAAAGGATTAGATGAAAATTATAATCTGATAGTTGACAGAACTCCAAAAATGAACTTCCTTGCAAAAAGTACCCCCGAACTTATCTTAAAAAGGATTTATGAAAAATCAGACGATAATCTAAAACAGGTATATGCAAGAATCTTAGAGAAATTTTAAGATATTAATATATAGAAGTTTTAACTAATTACAAAAATATGAAAATAATTTCCAACACAAAAAATGATTCTATAAAAAGGGTAGAAGAAATATATAAAGTTCTTAAAAAAAATGATTTCGGTTACCTTATCGAAGAAAATACCTTTTTTAAGAATTTTCCTTTTTTAAAAGATACTAAAAGAGGCAAATATAAAGAATTACCTGATGAATCTATTCCAAAAAGAATAAAAGATGTGCTGGAAGAATTAGGACCAACATATATTAAATTAGGTCAGATGTTAAGTACCAGACCTGATTTAATTGGAGTGGAAATAGCAAAGGAACTGGAATCCTTAAGAGACAACACTCCCACCACACCATTTAATGAAATAAAAGAAGTTATTGAAAAAGAACTTGGAAAGCCAATAAATGAAATCTACAAAGAAATTGACGAAAAGCCTTTAGGTTCAGCTTCAATCGGGCAGGTCCATAAAGGAATACTTCTTGAAAACAACAAAGAAGTAGCCATTAAAGTTCAAAAACCTCATGTTCGTAAAACTATTGAATCAGATTTAAAGATTATGAAATTTTTATCTGATAAAATCGGAAAATACATAAACCAGACTAAAGTTTATAATATTCCATCTATTTTAACAGAATTTGAACGCTCAATATTCAAAGAAATTGATTACCATGAAGAACTAATCAATATGAAAAATTTGGCGCATAATTTCAGAGCCGTGCACTACATCCATATACCTGCTGCTTATTCGGAGTACTGCAGTGAAAAAATCATTACAATGGAATTAATAAAAGGAAAAGAAGTTTCTGAAGTAATGGTTCACGATTATCCGGAATATAATAAAAAATTAATTGCTAAAAGAGGAGTGAAATCTTATTTTAAACAAATAATGATTGACGGATTTTTCCATGCCGACCCACATCCTGGAAATATGATGATAATGGAAAACAATGTATTATGCTACATTGACGAAGGAATGATGGGAATTTTAGATGATGATTTCAGAGAAGAACTTGCAGAGTTAATATTACTGCTATTAAGCAGAAATGTAGACAATATTATCAACCAGCTAATTTACATGGACATATTAACACCTTCACAAAACACTCCTGAATTAAAAGCCGATGTAAATGACATAATGAACAAATATTACGGTGCAGACCTGAAAGATATGCATGGAGGAATACAGCAACTCTTAAAAGTAATGATTAAACATAACATCCAATTACCAAGAGAATTTGTAATGATTGGACGCGGAATGGCTTTAATTGAAGATACAGGAATGAAATTGGACCCCGAATTTAATGCCGTGACTGAACTGAAAAAATTATCTAGAAAAATAATATTCCAAAAATACAGCCCTAACAGATTAGCAAGAGTAAGTTCCAATTATATGCTTCAAATAGAACATTTGGCTAAAGATTTGCCAACAACACTTAACAATATGCTTTCAAAACTTGAAGAAGGTAATTTAAGTGTAAAACTTAAACATGAATCAATTAGCGAAATCATGAACCAGCTTTCAATTTCACTTATTTTATCTGCATTACTCATAGGATCATCCTTAGCTATTATATCAGACAAAGGGCCTAAACTATTTGATGTTTCAATATTGGGATTAATAGGCTTTGTATTCAGTGCAGCTTTAGGAATCTATTTAGTAATTCAATTTATGTTAAAAGAGAAATAACTTACACTAAAAAACCCTTTAACATCACATATTTCTTAATTTATTTTAATAGAAAGCTTAAATCTTTCAGTAAAAGCTTCATCAGAAACCTATGTATTTTACTGCATAGCCAATTATAAAAATGAAAATGTTTTTGGAGGAACATAGATAATATTATTGTGTTTTTCAATATTAGTTGTAGTATCTGAGATGATAATTCCATAATCTGCACCATAACTGTTGATTGCATGAGTGATTTGTTTTTTATCTTTTCTACCACGACCCACTTCAATAGGTACAGGATTTTTAAAATCTCGCTGCAATATAAAATCAACATTTCGCTTCTTGTTTGCATCATAATACAATGTAAAACAATCATTTCCTCGTTGTGTGAAATTAAATAAGATTGATGCAACATGATTTTCTAGAAGTATTCCATCATATTGCTTTATATCATTAATTATATTTCCAGAGTTTTCGGATAATGCATTTCTAATGCTACTTGTTGCAAAATAATATTTTTTGGTTTTTTTCATACGTTTCGATGATGTTCCATAAGCTTCAATAGAAAATATTAAATGTGTTTTTTCTAAAATGTCTAAAATATTTTTTACATTTGCTTGAGAAGTCTTTAAATATTTTGCCAAATTGTTTTGTGAAAGATTTCCTGCATTTTGTAGTGCCAGATATCTTAGTATCCTATTTGAATTCGTCTGATTTTCAAAAGTGAAATTTTTAATAGCAACCATATCAGTATTTACCACTTTTTCAATCATGTCCACAATATTAGTAGAAAGTCTTCTAAAATTGATTTTACGAGCCAAAATTGGAAATCCCCCATATTTCAAATATTCATCCCAATCATTAAAATTATACTTAATATTATTAATTAAGTCCCTGTTCATTTCATTTTCATATTTTATGGCATTTTGCTCTTCACCATTTAAAATCAAGCTAACCAAAGAATTTCCAAGATTAATATTTGAGTAATCATATTTCAATTTCAGATGTTCATTATAATTTAGAGGCGTTACGACTCTTTTAAACATCCTTCTTGCAGCATCTGCATTATATTCTAAATTTAGAGCTGATGAACCTGTAAATACCATGAAAATTTTTTCTGAACGATCATAAATTATTTTACCAGACATTGACCAGTTCTTATCATATTGTGATTCATCAATTAATAGAAAAATTTCTTTATCCAATAATCTTAATTGAGTATTGAATTGATTATTAAGGTAAATATCAACTATTTCTCTTATATTGCAATCAACTATATTGTTTAAATCATGACAGGACAAATAAATTATTTGATTGGGCAATCTGTGTTTTTCATTTAATAAATAATAATATGCTTGATAAAGCAGCGTTGTCTTTCCAACACCCCTAATTCCAGGCAACACAATAAATCTATTTAACTCATTTCCTTCTATAAACTCATCAATACTATTCTTGATTTCTTCAAATTCAAATCTATACTTTAATTTTTTACCATCCCTAATTAATTTATCTTTTAATACATATGACATATTAGATCTACTTTCATTTATGAAATTAAGTATCAATTGTGTTTTATCATCCATATTATATGCCCCTTAGAATACATTAATTAAAAAAATATTTGTTAAAATATATATAAAATACTTAACAAAATATTTTATTAACTAACTCATAACCAATAAAGAAATATATAAATTAAAATGATTTTATCAAAACTAAAACCTTTGAAACTGTGATTGTGTGAAAAAACGCAAAAAAGGATGGGTGTCTGCCAAAATTGATTTTTGATTTTTCGTCAAAAAATTTTTGGACTTAATTTTTATTATTTTTAAGATATTTCAATTAATTTTTGTTTATTTTATTTTATTTGGTTTAATTATTTTTTAAATTATTGTTTAGTTTTATTTTATTCTTATTTTTGATTTTTAATGGTTTTAAGACAGTTAAGTTTATATACTTTGTTGTAAATATTTTATATTAGGTATAAGTTGTTTTGGTGTTGTTATTTATGGTTAAAAGAAAGTTTGATAGGAATCAGGCAAAATTGGGTATTAATACTCTTGATTGGAATGTTCCGGAGAATCATATTTCTCATTTTGTTGTTGAATTTGTTGAAGAAGTTTTTCCACTTTTAAATATCAAAGAACCTAATAAAAAGAAAGGAAGAGACTCCCTTCCAGTGGATTCAATGTTAAATTGCTTATTTATGCTAAAATCCAACATATTGATAGAACATCAATAATTACAGATATGGCGCGATACCATGATATATTTAAATACGTGTGCGATGATATTAAGCCTTCTGAAAGATCAATTCAAAGATATCGAAGAGAATATGGTCATTATTTTGAAGTATTGCTGCAAATGACATTAAAAAAGGCCTTTGATGAAGGATTCACTGAATTTAATCACGTTGCCATTGATGGAACCATCAAAAAAGCATACAATTCCAACAACAATACTATTACAAAAAAAGAAACTCAAATATTGGTCGATTACTACGAAGGACGATCTATTGACCCTGAATGTCTTGAAAAACTTCATAAACCTGCTCAAAGATTATTGGAAAAGAAAGACATGGATGATTAAGATAAATTAGAACTATTATATGGAATAAAAACACAATTTACATTCACAGGACAGGATAAAATTCCAGTAAATGATATAGAAGTAAGATTTATGAAAGGAAAGAAAGGAAACTTCATGATTACTTATAATATCCAATCTGCAGCCAATTACGATACCAAATTAATCTGTGCAATAAACGTCACACAAAACCAAACAGACCACTACGAACTACCAATAATCGCAGAAAGAGCAATAAGAAACATTAACACCACACCAAAGTATATAAGTGCCGATACAATATACTTAAACCAAATATCATTATCATACTTAGCAGATAAAAAAATAGATGGTTTAATACCAAATAGAAAGCAAAGTAAAGAAAAAATAGGAAAATTAAATCCAAATCCATACCATAAAGACCATTTTGAATATAATTATGAATTAGATGCATTCAAATGCCCAGAAAATCAATATATGCACTTTTTCGCAAAATACATCGAACCACACAAAGATCCAGAAAAACCAGACAAAATAAAAAGACTCTACAACAATTATGAAGCCTGTAAAAACTGCAAAGTACGAAACAAAGGCTTAACAGGCAAACAAACACACAAAACCATCACAGAATACGGATCAGAAATGCAAAAAGCAATGAACGAAAAAATGGAAAAACAGGAATATAAAGACGAATATGGCAAAAGATCAAGCGTTGAAGGACCATTTGGAATATTCAAAGAACAATTCCAAATAGAAAAAGAAGTAGTCATCGGAATGGTAAAAACAGAAGAAAGAATAAACTTAGATGCATTAGCACATAATTTAATACGACTACACAACATAAAACAAGAAATAAAAAACACAACAGAAGATTTAGAAGATTTCTGCGAAAGCACATCCATTAAAAACCAATTAAAACTTGATGTAACAATATTTTAAAAAAATCAACAAGACAGCCAAAATTCAATTTGACGAACACCCGACAGATTTTCAAAAAAAATAATGCTCTTTTCTTCAGATTCATCTCAGATGCATCAGGTAGCTATTCAATGATATAATTTATTTTGTAGGAAGTCCATAAGTGATAATATGGAACTTTCAGACGAACTCCAAATAGAAATCAGCTATGTACAGATTTTCAAATATAGGACAAAAACATTGAAAGCACTGGACGGTAATGTTAAAATACCAAGTGCCCTCGCCAGAGATTCAGGGATAAGGACAAATCACATTTCAAAAGTACTCTCTGAGCTTAAAGCTCATGAGCTGGTTGAATGTATTAATCCAGAAGCTAGAAAAGGTAGATTATATAGACTAACAGATAAAGGTGAAGAAGTAACTCAAAACATTAATTTAGATTAATTTTTCAACTTTTTTTATTCACGATTTTATAATCATGACAAATATTGATTATTTGAATCTTAATTGAAGATTTAGTTTAAAGAATACCTTATCATTTTCTTTGAATAGCTGACCATAACCATGTCTAGTTGTACTTGGTGATTCTAACTTAGTATTTTTGAATAAATAGTTTTTCAATGCAATATTGTCATAAAAAATATGATGACAAACTATTTCCCCATCTTTTTTGACAGTTAATAATCCTCCAGAGATTTCATAATTTCCATCCCATTTAATATTTGGCATCATCCCAAATGTAACTGCTTCAATAAACTCTGAAATCTTCTTTTTATAAAAAATATCTTTTTCAGCATTGCCCAATTGCAGCGGATTAAATTCTATTAACTTATCTGTCAATAATTTAATATCTCCAGATCGTTCATGGGAATAAAAGTAGAACAACATGAAAGCTAACATTTGAGGCAATTTACTATCAATTAATCTTAAATTCTGATAGAGCACATTGTTTTTATCATCAGATAATTTGACTTTATAATTTCCATTCACAACACATTCAAATATCTTATTAAATTTTATCTTAAGCCATTTTCTATCAAATTCTTTGTTTATATTATTCAAAGATTTAAATTCATCATCGGACATTCCTTCAACTTCAAAAGTGAAATTTGTCAATCCAGAAGCATTTAATAAAGTTGGTTTGCTGCCTATTTCTGATTTAATACTAAATGTTAAGATGTCTGATTTATCTAAAATGAGATCAAAAAGTTCCATTTTAATATCTTCTTTTTTCGCACTGGAACTTTTAAAAGTAATAATTCCAATATCATTAAGGAAATTTTTCATGATGGGAACTTCAAAACTTCTACCTTCTGCATTACTTATAATATCTAATGATTTGTCAGCTATATCAATGAATTTCGAAGATTCGAATGTGGCGATGATGTCTCCATCATAATTAACCATATTTACGATTCCTTCATCCGTATTTGTTTCATAATACTTTTCGATTTCATCTTTAAATACTTTCATGATGGGATATATTTTATTGGAAAGTTTATTTAAATCTTCATCAGAGGCAAAAACCTTTCCTTCACCAATTAACTTAACAAAAGCATAAGCTTCACTCCATTCGCCCTTATTGTACTTCATATTTATTCACTCTCTAACTTTTCTAATGAATCAACAAGTTTAATTGCTATTTCTTCAATTACAGGGATGGCGACAGAATTGCCTAATTGTTTATATCTTTGAGTATTGCTGACATCATCTGGGAAAGAAAATGTTTCTTCCCCATTTTCTACAAAACCATAACCTAAAAATCCTTGGAGCTTGGCCCATTCATCAGGTGTCATCATGCGAATTCCCCCATCATTTAATGGAGTTTTTTTGTTTTTAACTACTAATCCTGCGATTCCTTCCTGAGGGTCATATACAAGATTTCTTTCTTTACCTGATCCTCCAGTAGCTAAAAGCGCATTAGAAATTGGATGTTTAATTCCTTCTGCATTAACTACCACGTAACCAAATCCATTACCCTTAGCACCTTGTTTTGATTTATGCTTTTTTAGTGTATCCACATAACCTTGAGCCAAATAGAATGATTTGTCCTCTCCCATAACTAATACATCATTCAAATCACCATATATTGGTTTTCTAGTTCTTTTCTTTGGTAGTTGTCTAAATTTAATTTCTTTTAACTTTTCGCCATATCTTTTGTTATCAAAACCGACAAGATATACTCTAGGCCTATTTTGTGGAAGACCAAAATCTTTAGCATTTCTTAATAAATCTGATCTTTCAAAATAGAATCCATCACCCATTAAATTTTCTTGTACACCAACTATATGATAATCTAATTGATTAATTAATGTATCTAAGATTACTTTGAAAGTATTCCCTTTATCATGCGTTAATAATCCTTCTACATTTTCTAAAAGGAATGCTTTTGGCCTAGTTTCTTCAATCATTTCTGCCAGATAAAAAAAGATTGTTCCTCTAGTGGCGTCTTTAAATCCTTCTCGTTTTCCAACTGCACTGAATGCTTGACATGGAAACCCTGCAAGTAAAATATCATAATCAGTTTCTTTCATTAACTCTTTAAATTCGTCTGTAGTGATATCATGCATTGGATTTTCATTGTATAAATGTTCATAGGTTTTACAAGCATATTTATCGTTTTCAGCAGACAATACATTTTCAGTTTTTCCAGTTAACTCAAAACCTCTTCTTATCCCACCAATACCCGCACATAAATCTACAGTTTTAAATTTTTCCATATTTTCACCATAAAAAATAAGATAAATATCTAATAATATTTTTAATAGATATTAGTATAAATTAATTTTCATAGAGGAGAGTTTGACTGAAAGTACTAATGGTAAAGTAATCTATATTAATCTGAAAATAAAAATTTGTATATTAATAATGATATATAATATAGTTATATTGAAGTTGATTTATATGGTCGACAAAGTTAGCAAAGAGGTCCGAAGTTATAACATGTCACGGATTCGGAGTAAAGACACCACACCCGAAATTCTTGTTCGTAGCTATCTTTTCTCAAAAGGTCTTCGTTTTCGAAAAAATGATAAGCGATATCCTGGAAGTCCTGACATTGTATTGCCAAAATACAAGACAATGGTATTTGTTCATGGATGTTTCTGGCATCTCCATGATGGGTGCAAATATGCAGTAATGCCGAAATCCAATGTTGAGTTCTGGGAGAAGAAACTCTATGGAAACAAAGAACGGGATGAACGTAACAAAAAAGAACTGGAAGAACTGGGATGGAAGGTCATCACAGTGTGGGAATGTGAATTGAAAAAGGACAAAGTTGAACAGACACTTGCGAGGTTATACACCCAAATAACCTCTGAACTGTAATTAAATTAAGTTCATTTTCTATTTATAAATTGTTTGGAGTTTAGCGAACAATAATTATACATCTTATTACATATTTTATTAACAATAATAAAAATGAGGTGATTATCGCATTAAAATTGACATTTTTTGATTTAAATTTAGGAAATTCCACATTAATCGAAACAAAAACAATGAATATGTTATTTGATTTAGGAATCAATGAACAAACGGGTAAAAATCCTTTATTTTCATTTAATGGGAATTTAGACTATTTAATAATATCTCACCCCCATAAAGATCATATTAGTGGAATTTCAAGAATCGATTATAAAACACCAAAGGTCTTTAGAAGAAATACAACCATGCCTTTAGATTTGATTTATGAGCAAATTGACAAAGCACAGACAGAGGACGATGAAAAATTATATGAAGAATATTTAAATCTTGATAAAAAATTCACAGCCCCTGTGCCAGACACCATTGATCCAGATAACTCTTTTGTAAATGGTGATCTAATTTTAAAACATTACATCCCATTAAGAAAAGATGTAAAAGATTTAAATTATTACAGTCTTACAACATTTCTTGAGTATGAAGGCTTTAAAATCTTATTAATGGGAGACAATACAAAAACAAATATTGAAGAACTATTAAATAATTCCGATTTTCTAAAAAATGCTCAAAACATCGATTTATTATTAGCACCACACCATGGGAGATTATCCTGTTATAAACAAGAATTAATGAATTATGTAAAACCAAAAATTACAATAATTTCTGATAAAAGTAATCAGGATGATGTAACTGCATCAAGTAAATATAGTTTAAACTCTCGTGGAGACTGGGTATTAAAAAATGCGGAACTTGTTAAACGCAGTTGTTTAACAACACGTAACGATGGAACAATTTATGTAATTATAAACAACGGAATATTAAACATATACTGTGAAAAATAAAGGTGATACAATGTCTGTCATAAAAAGTTTTAGTGTGAAAAATGGTGATATGTTTTATATTAAACATGATTCTGATAATTTTTCAATAATTGATTGTAATTTAGTTGAAGAAAAAAAAGAAGATATTATTACTGAGATAATTGATGAAGGCAATGAAAAATATGTTATAAGATTCATTTCAACACATCCTGATAAAGACCATCTATTAGGATTGTCTGAACTTGATAATAAACTAAATATTAAAAATTTTTACTGCGTTGAAAATAATATAAAATTAGATAATGAAGAGGATTTTAATAAATATTGTGAACTTAGGGATGATGCTGACAAACATTTTTTCATTTATAAAAATTGCTCAAGAAAATGGATGAATCGATCAGATAAGAATCGGGGAAGTTCTGGAATATCTATTTTATGGCTAGATACTGATAATGAATCTTTTAAAGAAGAATTGAAAAAATTAGAAAATGGTGAGAAAGATTCCGCTAATAATATTTCACCAATAATCAAATACTCTTTAAACGAAGGAGTGACTTCATTATGGTTTGGAGATATGGAAAGTGATTTTCTTGAAAAAATTAAAGACAAAATAACTTTTCCAAAGGCAGATGTTATTTTTGCTCCACATCATGGTAGAAATAGTGGTAAAATACCTAAAGACATTTTAGATGAAATTGAACCAAAAATAATTATTATTGGTGAAGCTAAATCCGACTATTTAAACTATTATGATGATTTTGATACTATAACTCAAAATACTACAAAAAATATTGTTTTGGATTGTACAGCTGGAAAAATAGATGTGTATACTGATAATAAATTTGATAATGATTTTTTAGAATATGAAAACCATAAAACTTCATTATCTAGCGGAGAACAATATAGGGGAACATTATATTTAAACAAATAATTATTAATTATGAGGCAGCATATGGATGATTTAAAAAATTATGATGATAAGTTAATTTATATTATTATCTTTAATGTAGCAGTTACATTACTTCTCAATAATCCTACAACATTTATTGCAAACAATGAAATAATCTCAATTATACTTACAGTGCCAGTCTTATATTGGCCTATTTATATAATTAACAATTTATTTTCACGTGAATGGAAATATAAAATATTATATCCAAAGAATAAATCACATCGATTTGCATATGGTATTTTTACTAGATTAAAAAATCAGAATATAGACTATTCTTCAGAATTAATAGATGTGGATTTAATATTGAAGAATCATGAAAAACCTAAAACAGAAATCGATGAGGATAATTTATGGTACAGAATATATAATAAGCATAGATATGATAATAAAATCTACCAACAGAATAGACAATTTTTATTCTGTAGAGACAGCATGGCAACAGTTATAATAATTACTCCAATTTTTTCAATACTGGTTGAACTTTTTGGATTTAGTTCTCTCATATTGACAATTGTCATTGTTGGAATATTTGAATTCATTATTTTTCGGAAACTTGCAATAAAACAAAATGAGATATTAGTATTATCGGTTTTACAAGAAGAAACTGATTGTTTAAGAAAAAAACTTAAACATACTGTTATTTCAAATTATGAATTGAAAAATACTTAAAATAAAAAAAATAGCTACTGATAATTAAAATGATTAAATACGGTGAAATAATGCCTTATTATAATGAAATTGAATGGGAAAATTTACAAGAAGAAAAAAGATTCACTTCAGGGAAATGGAATTTTGAATTTCCATTTGAAATGCCTAAAATAAAACATGTACTCATTAAACGGGATGAATCTTATAATATACTGATTAATATTGAATGTGAAATGAACCGAAAACTTCCTAATGAAATAAAGGAAAATCTATATACTATTAAAATTAGAGGTAAATATTCTTCAGAAGGTTATGTGCTTAAAAATTGTCATCTTTTTGAACAAATTACTTCTGTTGAAAATTCTCATGGTATTTTTACATTGAAATTAACAGTAACATCAATTCTTTTTGATTCTGGAGTTAATAGCGAAGTTGCATGGATAAAAGAATGGTATTTGAATGGACCACATAATCATAGAATATTTCATAGAACTACTACTTTTAGTAAAAAAGAAATTTATAATAAAGAATTACATAATCCGGTTCCTGAATTACAAACTGTAAAACCATTTAAAATTGAAACAAATCATGTATCAAGCACACATAGGAATTATATGTTTTGTAAATTAAATGATGATGAAAATATTATTATTAGTTTAGTTCCAGATGAAATGAAACCTGATTGGTCGGATAATATTTGCTTGCAATATTCTTCAAAAAAACATATGGATGACATTAACCTTCGCAGGGATATTGAAAATATTATTTCTTTTATATTTGGAAGGAAACTAATTAAAATTGCAGAATCTCACTACGATATCAATGGAAATAAGATAAAAGAAACTATGATTGATCCTTTTATTAATAATAATTTAGATATAAAAAATATTTGTGAATCATCAGATAATTTCCCTATACCTATTTATGATTATAGTAGAGACTCAAGTGAATCAATTATGACTAACATGATAAATTCATTCATTTCAAAAAAAGAAACTTTAGACTTTACTTCAATGTTTATTAATTATTGGAGTTCAACTTTCCTTCCATCAGAATCCAGAATAATACTATTGGCTGCTTCATTAGAATCTTTGATGAATAAATGGTTTGATTCCATAAATTCAAAAAGAAGTACAGTCATAATTGAAAAATCAAAATATAAACAATTAATTAAGGATATACGTCCAGTATTCTTAGAAACATTTGAAGGGCATACTCAAATTATTAATAATTTCAATCAATTAAATATATTAAGTATCAATAAAAGTATAGAACTATTTTTTGAAGAAATAAATTTGGAGATGGGGGATATTGAAAAAAATGCATTATATTCTAGAAATGATCCAGTACATGGAAATGATATTGATCATGACACATTTTCCGATTTAATGATTTATGTAGAAATATATAGGATTATACTAAATAGAGTAATATTGAAATTACTAGATTACAATGGAGATTACATTCTTAACAATTTTGTTGCACCTATTCCAATTACAAATAAACTCCCGTTTTCATTAGATGAATTAAAAAATAATATCTATGAAATAAAATATTATGATATAGACTAATATTATCAGCAAACAATAAATAATACAAGATAATTAATATGTGATTAAAATGACTGAAGAAAAAATAAGAACTTATGATAAACTTGAAGATGGCGAAAAAGAAGTGCTTGATGTTTCAGACAAATGAAACTAATAGCGGATTACAACAGATTCAGATTATACAAATTCAAATTGGGTTAAAGAAGAATGTGATTCTGCTTTTATAGCAAAAATTGAAAATAGGGAGTGTCCTAAAACTCTCAAATTTTTTTCTTTTTTTATTTTAATTCAAACTTTCATTAAATTTATCTATTTTATCTAATTCTAATAAATTATTGCTCATTCTTTTAAAATAGTTATATCAAAAAATTTTATTGTAAATAGGTTAAAATTATAAAATAAATTTAAATATGAAGAGAGATAAAAGTATTAATAACCACAAAAACACAAAATCTCTCTTCAATTAATATTTTAATTGTTTTTAACAATTAAATCTTTTGGTTTGTTGATGAAAAATGTTGTTTTGTGTTTTTTGAAAATTTGGTGATAAAAATGACATTAATAACTGTACAACAACCTATTTTTATTTTAAGCAAAACTGGTTCTAATTTAGATAAAAATAATATTATTTTTACTATTAAAAAACTAATTAAAGAATTTTGGGATAAATTTGAATATTTATTTCATGAACCTCAAAAAACTGGAAGGCCAAAAACTTATTCTAAAAAAGAATTATTGGGTTTGACAATCGCTTGTCACGAAAGGGAAATAAGAACCTGCAGAAAAATCGAGAAAGCAGTGAAAAACAATGATGAATCATTAAATTACATTTTAAATAATAAAAAACCAAGTAAATCAACAATTTCAAAATTCAAAAATGAAAATGAATTATTGATTTCAGAATTCTTCTATTTTACAGTTAAAAAAGGACAAGAACTAAATTTAATCTCAAATGAAGTAATTGGAATTGATGGAACATTTTTAAAAGCAAATGCAGGAATAAACAATCGAGCTAGTCGAAAAGAAATAAAATTACTGGAAAAAACAATCCAAACATTGGACTTCAAAAATCAAAAAAATTCACTTCAAAAAGATCTTAAAAATTACTTTGAAAATAAAATTAAGACCTCTGAAATCAGTAAAATACTTAAAAAACTAAATAATCCCGCAAAAAAATTATTAGAACAAGGTACAATATCAAAAAAGAATAAAAGACATATATTAGATTTCTTAAAAGAAATACAGACTTATCATTCCTCAAAAACTAATTATAACATCAATTTAAGAGATCCAGAATGTAGATTTATGAATGATAAAAAAGGAGTATATGGTTACAATTATAATTATCAAGTAGCAACAGACTCCAAAAACCAAATGATAATATATAATACAGTAAATATTTAAAATAACGATTATGGGCAATTAATAAATATGATTGAATCCTCAATCATGAGTTTGAAAACAAAACCAGGATTTTTCACCGCAGACAATGGATATTACACAGATAAAGCATTAGAAATACTGCTTTAAGCATGATATAAAAATAATAATTCCTGATAGGACTGAATCAGAAAGAAGAAGCGACAGGCCAAAAAAGAAATATGCAAAATGCAAATTTATAGAAAATAGAGTAGAAAACTACTTCATTTGCCCAGAAGGAGAAAAATTATCCTTCAAAAATTATAGAAAAATAAATGGACGATTACATAAAATATATTCAACAACAAAATGTAAACAATGCCCTAAACTTAAAAAATGTACTTCTAGTAGGGTTAAAGAAATAACTGAAGTAGTAGACCCATATAATGAAAAATTAAAAGATGATTATTTCTCTGATTATGGGCAAAAAATTTACAAAAAAAGAGCACCTATAACGGAATCAATATTTGGTGTTTTAAAAACAGGTCGCAATTACAATGGTTTAAAAAGATTAGGAAAAAGAAAATGCATTGTTGATTTAAATATCGAAGCAACAGTCCACAATATTAAAATAATCCATAAAAAGAAATAATAAAAAAAAGAAAAAAATTTGAGAGTTTTAGGACACTCCCTATTTTTTCTTTTTTAATATTATTCATTGATAAATCGAAAATCTATCAATAATTATTAAAGTTATTAAATTTTACTATCAGGCGAATATTTATAAAATTTCTTTAATTCTTGTTCAACATCATTTATTTCATTTTCTATTAATTTCATATGTTTTATATGGTCTACTGAATTTAAATCAAACAATTTGTCTTTGATTTTATTATAAAAATCTAGCCTAAGTTTTATATCTCCTTCTTCTGAAAAAAGATTTCTCATATAAAAATCAGGACGTATTATACTTTTAAATATTTCAAAATCTTTATTCCATCTTAAAAATATTTCTAAAAACTCTAAATATTCTTCATGAGAATAATATTTTTTAATATTAGTAAAAAGCACTTCTATAGATTTTTTATTTTGATGATTTTTCTCAATGAATTCCTTTATAAATTCTTTTTCTTTTAGAGTTTTTCCAGTGAACAATAATGAAACTCCTTGACAATCAAAATCTTTAGAATTTTCAATTATATATTCTATTAATGAAGATAATTCTTCAAAATTATAATTTAAATTCCAAATAAAATTCATTTGTGAATCATCTTTGTAAAATTCATCGTTGTGTTCAAATCTCCATTCAAAATACTCTTTTAAAACATTTTTATCTAATTCACATAAAACTTTCAATTCTTCAAAATTATGATCCAAATCCATTTCCAATGATATTTTAGTAAAGTAAGCATTTTTTAATAGTTCAAAATTATCTTCAAAATAATGTTGATACTTCTTACAAAAAGAATGTGAAAAAACAAATGGAGAATTATAATCTTTATTAACTATTATTTCTGTTAAAAATTGGACAATATTGCTGGTTTCAGTATTTAGTTTATTTTTTAATCTGATGAAAGTTGGTTTATAGTTAATATACTTTTCAGGAAGGAAAATAAAATTGTTTGAGGTTTTAATATGGATTATTAATTTATAAAATATAAATTCATCAATTTGATTTTTAGGAATAACTTTAAAAAATACATCATTACAGTTTTCTAAATCATCATAACTATTTTTATTTAACAATTCATAAATTTCTATGGCATTTAAATTTGAATATTCAAATATTTCATTTATAAATCCCTTTGATTTAAATAAAGTATAATTATTCCAACAATAATATTCAAAAGCTTCAATAAATAAATTTTCATCAAATCTGATTAATGCAGCAAATAGATAATCTACATTAAAATACCCATCACCAGATTCATTAACTTCTTTTAATAAATCAAAAAACTCAATATAGTTCTGATTTTCCATTAAATAATTTTCAATTTTTTTTATTTTTTCATCGGGATTAAAATCATCATAATCATTAAAAATTTTGGATAGTGTATTAATTTTATCAATAGATTCAACATTGACATAATCATAAAAATTAGGAAAATAAGGAGTATACATTTTAAATTTATCATAATATATTCCTGTTAATTTATTATAATAGGTATAGGATAATTTATTAGGATAGTATCTTTTAAAGTCCATTTTATTAAAAAACTTTTTTAAGATATGTTCTTCATTAAAAATTAAATTTGAATATTCAACACTCATTAATCTTATGTAACTATTTAAATTTTTTTCAACACTCCTTTTATAATCATCATAAATTTTTAAAAGATAATTTAAAAGTCTTAATCTAAATTCAGATAATTCTGTTGTATTAGGTAATTTAATCCTATAAATATTTACTTTATGATTTGATGTTTGTTGAAGTTCATTATGGTGCCAATCAAACATTCTATTTTCATTTAATAAAAAAACGAATATTGTTTTTTTAATAAGTTCTTTATCTGGATTTTCCAATTCTATTTCAATAAAATCCATTAATTTATTTTGATAGAGGTATTTATTTTGCAACGAATTGATACTGTAGGAATAAGTTTCTTTTAAATGGTAGAACACTTCTTTAGTTAAAGATGGTTTTTTATAGATTATTTCAACAAAAAGTTTTAATGTAAGGGTATCATATTGAGAATACAATAAATGAGCTGATAATTTAATTATTCTGTTATAGTTATGGTAGTTATGCATATCAGGGATTTCAAATTTATTCACATCAAAATATTCATCTGATTCACTATCAATCCATTCATTAACAAAATTTAATATTTGTATTTCAAAATAAATGTGAAAAATATTATAAAATGAAATCAATTTTTCATTTTTAAGTTGCGATTCAATTTTAAGAAGTGTCTGAAACTTTTTATTTTTAAAATCTTCAAATCCAAAAGCAATTATAACTTCGTAAATTTTATTATTGATTACAGTACTGTAGTTATCGATGAAATTTAATATAAGGTCTTCAAAACTTAAAATATTTTGTGAAATAAAGGTATGATAAAATATGTATGTTGATAGAATTGAATCTGAAAATTCAAGGATATTTCCTTTCTTACTTAGTAATTCATTTTTTGTTAACTTCAGAATAATATCTTCATTTTCATTAAAATCAATTTTGAAAATATCATAAACTGTCGAAACTAAATTTTCATTGTTTAAATCAATTTTATCAAAAAATGACACACAACCTAAAACTTTCAAAGAAGCTTCATTTGATAAAACTGCTTCAAAAGATTTATAATTTTTGAAATAATTTTCATAAGCTTTTTCAGGATTTATAAGATAAGAATAGTCATCATGCTCAAATAATGGAAGTAAAATCATTAATGCAAATCCAATATTATTTTTAGATAAATCAATAATTTTATCAATGTAACTCTTTTTAATATTAAATCCATATTCTTTTAAAAGTTCATTTATGAAGTTTTCCATAAATTCACGTGAAACTTCATTGAGTTGTATTTTCTTTGTATTAAAATCAGATAGTTGTTTTTCTAAATCAATTAAATAAGGTTGTCTTAATGTAAAAATAAATTTAAATTCTGATTTATTGAATATTTGCGGAATTCTTTTAATCAAATAATCAATACTGTCATATTGGATATAATTATCAAAAATTATTAAATATTTATTATTTTTTTGAAGGATTTTATAAAGATTATCTTTTAAATTATTATCATAATAATTTACAACTAAAGTGGCGTAATTTTGATTATTAAATTCTTTAGCAAGTTCTATAGCTAATCGTGTTTTACCAATTCCTTGATTTCCATAAATTAAAAGAATACTTTCTTTTTCAAGAGTTGATAAAATAGTATCAAATGTATCAGATTGTTTTAAATAATTATTTTTTAAATCAGGACGTATGCCTCTTTTACTATTTTCAATGAATCCTTCTAATGTTGAAATTCCATCTAAAAAAGATATATTCTGGAAAAATTCATCAATGTCTGGAAAACTAATCAACTCTTCTGCTAAATTTTGAATTGAATATATTCTCAAATTGTCGTTTTTGTATTTTTGGGCAATATACTTTCTTAGTTCCTCATATTCTTTAGCATCTACTTTACTATTGCAAGCTAAAATAACTTCATCAACTTTAGAATTTTCAATGTTTGTTTTTTCATAATCAAAACAATGATCAATATCTTCTTTAAGTTTCTCCATGAATTTATTTTTATTATCATTTTTATTTTGTGTAGTTATTTCACATAAAACATATTTGTTTCTATTTAATCCATGAAATAATGCATCAGGCGTACCTTTTGTTGTTTTATTTTTAGAATCCATTGCTCCGGGAGCGGAAACAAATTCATATCCTCTGAACATTAAGAAACGTATAATCAAATTTTGAAAATCAGAATCATTAATTGATCTTAATGAAGATTCAATGTAAGTTTTTGTTGGCATAATTTTTTCCTCAAATAATTAATTTATAATATGTTATTATAATATTATTAAAATTTGTGAATATGTAATTATTAACCTTGGGTCTGATTATTATTCATTAAAAATTATTTTCAAATAGTTTCAATATCTGAATAGGACTATATTTGATGTTTCAAAAGTCCTTTCGTTTATGTGAACTTTTCAATGAATAAATCTAAACAGTGACTATTATTTATATTAATTTATCTTGCACAAACTTGATGTTTAAATCCAGAAAAAATCGACTCTTTCAAAAACTTTGTTGATTTGAAATTTTTTGATGAAAATTAGTTTTGAATTTTTAATTCCGTTTAAAAATAGTTAAATTTAATAAATAAGTGAAGTAAAAGTTTTTATCATGGCAAATCAAAAAACAATTACTCCAAATAGTATTTTAGATGTTAAACAATATATATTTTATGATTTTGATGATGGATTTGTCCTTTCAGACCTTCGTTTTGTGAAAATTTTTAAATCCTGTCAAAAGGCTCTGAAATATTTTGATTAAAGTTTTAAAAAGGATGTTCCTTATTTTAAAATGAGTTTACCTAGATGCCCTCATTGTGGAACTCGTCATATTGTTAAATATGGTTTTACAGAAAGAAATTTAGTATTTAAAGAAATAGGTAAAACTAAGGTGAAGGTTTAGCGTTATATTTGTAAACGATGTGATAAAACATTTTAAACTGATTTAACAAGTCTTGTTGATAAAAATAGCAATTTTACGAACGAATTGAAAAGTGAATCTGAACATTTAATTTCAGATTATTTGGGAAGTTTGAAAAATGTTTGTAAATCATTTAAAAAGTTTTTTGGAATCGCTGTTTCACATCAAACAATTGAAAATTGGCTTTTTGTTAATGAAAACATTTTAGAATTTGATTTAAGGTATTACTCGGGTTATTACGTCTTTGATGTAGAATGGATAAAAATCAATGAAGAATATAAATATCGTCACACATTACTTGATTCAATTTTCAATTGCATTGTAGCCGATGCAATTTACGATACTGAAGATGAAACAACAGTTGAAAAGTTTTTAAGAGAATCCTCAGCAAATAAAAATAAAAAAGCAATCACAACAGATTTAGATAAAAAATATTCATCAATTATCTCAGAACTAGGTTTCAAACACCAATTATGCATTTTCCATACTAAAAAAAGCTTAAATAAATAATTAAAAAATTTTAAAGATAAAAATCGTCTTTCAGACTAAGAATATCAAGAATGTCACAAACAACTGAATATAATCAAAGATTTATTCGATTTAAATGACTATGATGAATTCAAAAATGAAGTACAGTCTTTAATTAATCGTAAAGATAATTTTCATCCAGTTATTTATAAAATAATTAGAAAATTCATTTTTCCAAGATATAAAAGCTTCATTTATCACTTGAAAGATAATAAAATTGAAAAGACAAGTAACAAAATTGAAAATGCTTTCCAAAAAACAATGCCCAAATCTAGAAAACGAACATTCAAGACCAAACGAGGTGTTTTAAAACGGATATATCGCAGAAATATAATTTGGAACCAAAATCGAAAAAACGATTTTGAAAATCAACAAAGTTTTTGAAAGAGTCTAATATTAGTTGGACAAGTTTTTGCCAAGCTATGAATCCAATAGCTTACTGGCTACTCCAAAACCAAAAGAAGTATAAGAAACATGACCATTACCAAATATTAACATTAAAAGGTAGTTGTAAAGACATAGAAAAGAAAGCAAAGAAATTAGGAAATGATAAGTTAGTAGCAATGTATACAATGGCCTTAATTAAAGACAATACCTCTTTAAATTTCCTTCCAAATTATGTAACCTTAAAAAATAGGAAACAAATAGATAAAGCTGAATATGTGGATATGACCTAAGAACAGAAGCATACATTAGAGCAAATGGAAGACTTCCATCTATTGTATATAGAACGTCAAAACTTCATGATTATAATAATTCCACAATGAAACTATTCATTAAAACATTTAATTATAAAGGAAACACTATTGATGAAGCTTTAGCCATTATAGCAAAGAAGAAATTATACAGCAAATACTTTGATTCTCAAAAAAACAGACAAGAAGACAATCAATGATGCTAAAGCGGGAAAAGGTTACAATTGTGTAGACTGGGAGCAAGTATATTAAAGAATATCTAAATCTTTAGGTTATGATGTTCAATTTGTCCATGTAAAATGCAGAGTACCTGGAACCGGCCATATCAGATTAAGATTAAAGCATGAAAAACATACTGGATGAAACTGGATTAACAGAGATCCAGCTGCAGTAGCAGATACAACTTCATGAAATGTCAGAGCAATCTGGTGTGAAGATAGTTACCTCATAGATTTAGTGAAACTTGGATTAATCATATTTTATTAACTTTTTTAAAAATTAATCAAAATTTATTTTTTCAATTTATTGCCATATTTAAGAAATCAATTAAATTGATTTTACAATAAATTAAATGGTAAATCATAATTAAAACTTAAATTATATTAATCATCATTTTAATTAAATACATTAATATCTATCAAAAATCACGATTTGCCCATGTTTGATATTGATTAAATCACTATTTTACATTAAAAAATTTTTCTTAAAAAACCTTTATAAGCAAAAATATTTGAAAATAAAAAACATGAAATCAAAATACACTCATAAATTTATTATTTATAATAAAAAACGGATTGAAAATAACTATAGAGGATTAGTGGAAAAATTAGCTGAATTTGATAACGAAGCTATACCAAAGGATTTTTTGGAAAATCTAAATGATTTATCGGATCTATTTTTAGAAAAAAGACAGGAATTCTATTTTAAAAATCCAAGTAATATGTGCACCATTGATGAAATTCTGCCGTATAGTGAAGAAACTAATGTTGAAACAAATAAAGTTTTGGCATTTGTAAAAAAATATAGGGAATTCGATAGCTTAATTGTTGGAATTGATTATTTCAATGGTGAAGATGAATATATTGAAAAATATTATTCTCATGAAGATGCAGGTTATTTTGGAGGCCCATCATGGAATTTTTATGTTAAATTAATGCTAGGATATTATTATGGAATATGGGGCAACAAATTAGACATCTTTCTAAAGGATATAGGTCTTGAAGATATAATATAATTAGAGGTGAATCATGGTAGACTCATTTTGTGGGGGAATAAAAGCATCTAATTACAGACATGTTCAAAGAATTTACGAATTGAATGACATTTCTGAGGATGAAAAAAATAGATACTCCAATTATTAGAAAAAAGATTAGATGATGCAAAACTGATGAAATATAGTAAAATTTATTATGAAAATAATAAAAAGGGTGAAAAATTAGAAAAAGAAGAAAAAATTGATGAAGCTATTGAAGTTTTTGAATCAAATATTCTTATTCATACAGATACTCCTTACACATATAGAAGATTGTCTATCATTTACAAAAAACGGGCGAAATAGATAATGAAATAAGAGTGTTAAAGCAAGGAATTAAGAATTGTAGAAAGAATCTATAAGTCCATCTAACTTATATTGATACATATCATTTTTTAAAACTTTGCCACAGTTCGGACAGAAAAGAAAATCAGGTTTATCACAATATTCAAAATTTAAATCACAGTCTTCACAGTACCAGTTTTCATCCACGGCAGGTAAACTCATATTTTATCACCATACTCACTATCTTATTTATTCCCTTATTAAAGTTTCTTATAGGTATTTTTATATTTTGTGTATATAACCTATTTAATAACAATGTATAATTATGATGATGAATATATTATAAACTGTTTGGGATAACCAAAGTTTGATGAAATATCTATGGATGTGATTAAATATGGGGATTTGTCCGAATTGTGGAAGTTGGGTTGATGAAGGAGACATATGTCATGGCTGTGGTGCCAGTGGTAGTTACATTACTTCAGAAGATGAAGATGAAACATATAATCCTCCTGTTGAAAGCAGGGCAGACAGATTAGGTAAACAAGCATGGGATTTATATCTTGATGAAAACTATGATGATGCAATTTACAAAATCAATCAGGCATTAGATTTTGATGATAGACATGTTGAAAACTGGAATAAGAAAGCTATTATTCTTGAAGGCTTGAAAATGTATGCAACATCAGAAAATTGCTACAATAAATCACTGGAATTATCCAAAAGAAATATGGTTTATGACAACAAGGCAAGAATGTTATTTAGATGGGCACATAAATTACTTGAAGAGTCAAAAGATATTCCCGACGGATCCAATAAACTTGAAGAAGCAAAACAAAAATGCATTAAAGCAATGAAAGCACTTCCCGGAGAAAATAGTGAAGAAGATATTAATCAATATCTACGATTATGGGACTCAATAAATTTCTATATTGGCTATGAAAGAAAATTCAAAAGAAACATTGAAACATTAAAAAAATATGATAAATCAGAACTATTTACAATAACTGGAATAAACTATTATAAAAATGATGTGCAATTTAATCCAGGTTTACCTTTGAAACTTGTCAAGGAACCTGATAATGAATTTGATAAGGATGCAATTGCAGTATATGTTGAAGATAAAAAAATAGGGTATGTTGCAAACAGTGATTATACTAAATATAAATTAACTTCATCTGCATCAGAACTGCAGAATAAAATTCCGGATACTGCTAAAGGAAGCTATTTATTTTATTTAGAAAGATATGTGGAAATACAGTTTCCTATTGGAAGAATAATTAAATGAACTGGAAATAAAATTAATATTTTGAATGAAAATTTAGTCCATTAGATTAAACGTGTTTGTCCTTTTTTTGAGATTTTTTTCCAGTTATCAATACATTCTCTTATATTTGCTTCATTTTCCTTTAAAAATTGTTGTTTTTCTTCTAATGGTAAATTATTTAATTCTTCTTCACTTAATTCAGACCATTTAAAATTATTAGGAATATTCATTAATAATAATAATTCACGTATTGAAAATACTCTATCATCAACTGGATGGACTGTATTTTGACTCGCTAGATTAGCCATATAAGTATGCACACAAGGACCAACTTTATCCCAACATTGTCTTGTATATTTATCACCATGTTTGTTATTATGAACAACAATTTCTCCATCAACAATTTTATGGGGTCTTTTATTAATGTCTTCATTATCAAATGCAGATTCACCTTCGGAAATATCATGAATCCATGCTCTCATATCTTCTCTATAGGGCTTAAAATGATGATATATGTCAGAAGAATCAATTTCTCCCATTCATTCAGACTAGATAAATTACCAATGACTTCAATAAGAGTTTTGGGTTCTTCTATGGTGTTTTTCAATTACTACGCTAACAAGGACATCAATAAGATGCTATGAAATGTGTAGCTAAAGATAAGGTTGATCTTATCAATAGTTACAATAACATATTAGTTCTTGAGTAATCCATTGTCTTTTAAATATTCAATGAATTCCAAGATGATTTTTGTTTCACGTTGCCCAATATCAGTTTCTGAAAAGTCAGTTACAGATTTTGAAAGATTAATTAATTCTTTAATAGCTGTACCTTCTTTTTTACCTTTATTTGTTGTGAATCCTTGATAGTATTTGATTTTATCAGAGAATCTATAGTCTGATGCCCTAATGTTAATTTTCTTTTCTAAAATGGACTTGTTTCCTAAACTTTCCATATTGTTTGGATTGGTAAGTCCCTGTTCTATTTTTTGACGATTCCTAGGGTAAATATGTTCTATCTCTATTGTTTTTTCTAAAGGTAAACATTCTTGTTCTGGTTCTTGGAATGCCCACCAGGTTAACATAGATTTTGTTATTGGCCTTTGGTTTTTAAAATCAAAGTTCCTAAATTTGTTCTCAAGTTGTTCGGGACTAAATAAGAATTCTTCAAATTTCACTGGTTGTTTGTTAACAACATTTATCATTTCAGGATATAGTGGAGTTCTTAATGCATTAACACCAGGATTGGTAACTGCATATGCCCAGATAAAAGCAGTAATCTTACTTAAGAAATTATAAAACTCATTATCATCAAGCATTCCTTCAGCATCTCTATTAGCTATATAATAAACTGATACGAAGTATGTCCACATTCCTTTGGTGCATAATTTAAAACATATAATCTTTTAAGCACATCTTCGGAAAATCTTTCTACATTTTGATCATATATGTCATTCCAAAAGTTAGCTAGGTCAATTAAGTTTTCAAATGTTTCATCATTTTTTAAAAGTTTATATCCATCTCTTTCATAAAATTTACGCAAAGCTTCTGTTGTAGTTTGTTTAATACCCTGTTTTGCTCTTTCGTAATACATGTACCTGGTGAATATTTCATCTAATGCACTACCTGATGATGAAGGGAATATTGAATTACATAGTACTTCTAAGGCTTTCCATTTTTCAATGAAGCTTTCTTTTTCACCTTTATCAGAATAATACTTGTAGAATTGTGCTTTGAATATGTCTGCATCAGATAATGGTTTTCCCCTATCATTTAATGTTGAAAAAATTCTTAATGCAGTATCTTGGGATTCTGCTTCAATTGGTAAGAGAATACAGTTTTGCATAATTCTGAGGGGTAATAATGGAGTATAGCTAACATATTCTTCTGTGAATTCTTTTATTTTGTCTTGGAAGAATTTATAGTTTTTAGCATAGCTGCTTTTTCCTTTTGTTACATCGCCGGTTCTTAATATTTCTAAAAATTCATCTTTATCTTTATCAGTTGCAACTTCTGAATTAATTTTTAATTCTTCTGTATTTACATAACCAAATTCATCGGTCTTCCAGATACATGCTTCAATTTGTTCTCTTGTTTTTTCAGATTTATCATCTTTCATGTTCTTGAACTTGTCATAGAATGCACGAAGTAAAAGCATTAATGTGGTTAAACGTTGCTGACCATCAATTATTTCCATGTCTCCTTTATCATTTTTAAAAGTGACAATTGGACCTAGGAAGTATTCATCACTTTCACTATCAAAGTTATCACAGTTATTTTCTGGAAATGAAAAGTTGAATAAGTCTTCCCATAATGTTTGACATTCATCTTCACCCCATGCATATGGTCTTTGATAATCTGGAATTAAAAATTTTGTTTTTTTAGCACTGAAAAGTTCTTTAACCGTTTTCTGGTCAATATTTAGCTTTGACATATATGGCCTCCATACTTATATCTTGTTAATAATTTATTTTTTATAATTTAAAATCTTTTTCATCGATAGAATTTACATTTAAAATATCTTTTCCTGTTAAATCAATGATCTCCTGAGCTAAATACGTGAAAATATCTGGATAATCATTACCATTAAAAATCCGCAAATATTTATCTCTTTCAAAGACTAGATAAAGACTCCATTCATATCCATCAAAACACGATGACGAATGATAAGTTAATTTTTTCCAATATTTTCCACTATTTAATTGATAAATATGATATTTTTCAAGTAATTCAAATACTATTTCAATATCTTTATTTGTCATATTTTTATTTATACAGCCTTCCATTATCTTTTTTTCAAAATCAATGCTAATATTATGTCTTGAAAAACCAAAATTCAGTGATAGTCCCTGATTATATTCAAGAAATTTTAATATACTCTCCACATCTAAATCCAATAGAGCAAATATGGAGACAAATGAAACGAGAAATTAAACATCATTACCTAGAATCAAGAGAATTTTTACAAGAATTAACAATAAAAACCTACAAAGAATCGATTTATGAAACAAAAGTTCATGACAAATGGCTCGAAACATTTATAACAAAAGTTTGGTAACTAACTATGAATCTGTAAAAATTTTGTTGCCCGTAAAACTTTATTAACAAATGATAATCACAAGAATAATTATATACTTACCAAATTCTCAAAGAAAATTAAGAAAAATTTTTTCATAAAATAGTAATCATCAACCTTAATCATCAACCATCATAAATTTTTTATTTTTAATTAAAACTGTTTAAATCACCAAATAAGTAATTTGATGAATTTTAAAAAATTAATCATCAACCAAAATATATTAATCACCAACTAACAAATATGTTAAATCAAATGTTATCTTATGAAACATTCTTATTTTAACCAATTATTATATTGTTAATGTCCATATTAGAGAACAGAATATACTTTTTAAGAGATATTCAACAAGAATATATACCAAAAAAAATACATTATCCCTCCCAAAAAAAGACAAAATGGACTCAAAAATTATTACTGATAAAACTCTTTTTATAAAAATAAGAAATAATAACAATTAAATCAACAATTAAGTAAGGCATATTAATTTAAAATAAGTAAAAATAAATATTAAAGCTTAATAAACTCCAAAAATCATTGTAAAATTTTATTGCCCGTATACTAACTCTCTTGAATCATCGGTAGAATACCCTTCCCTCCTCGAGTAACCCTCGAAACGGGCAGCCTATCTAATGCTGGGTTTCTCCTAATCATTGACAGTATCAACTTTCCTCATAGAAGGACCGAAGGCATCAGTCATTAAAAAATGATACGGCAATAATATTTATGTATAAAATAATATTTAACTATTTCTTAATTCATTGAAAAAACAAATAAAAATAAATTAAGAAATAACTAAAACAATAAAAATAAGTAAATTATAATAAGAATAGGCTTGCAGCGAAATGAAATTCCCATAGAAAACCATAGTACACAAACAAAACACAAAAGGACTTCACTACTGGGATCGAAACGAGACCAGGTATAACCCCCATGCTATGACCGCAAAACCTATTACAAATATGAAAATGATAAGTAATAAGTAAATAAGTAAGTAATAATTGTAATAGAAGAAAGCTTGCAGCGAAATGAAATTCCCATAGAAAACCATAGTACACAAACAAAACACAAAAGGACTTCACTACTGGGATCGAAACGAGACCAGGTATAACCCCCATGCTATGACCGCAAAACTTAACCTTCTAAACATATGAGTATGAAAAATAATAATAATTTCGTACATTTTCACCCGTACTATTAACACCTAACCAGATTACAGCTAACTTATACATCATCAATAGATGAATAGTTTAACAATAATCTATAAAATCATGCAAGCGAACAATTGGAAGTAGCGGACTAAAC